>Ga0224527_1000759_pt1 | contig 19379 bp, 23 predicted proteins | sample CBST0metaG_FD_179882 | JGI IMG/M metagenome (GOLD analysis project Ga0224527, IMG submission 179882) | Peat soil microbial communities from Stordalen Mire, Sweden - C.B.S.T0 | ecosystem: Environmental > Terrestrial > Soil > Wetlands > Peat | place: Sweden: Norrbotten County, Stordalen Mire... | reverse complement strand
ATTGAATAACAATAAAACTTGCAACTCGATGTTTAGTATGCAAAAGAACCATTCAATCATGCCGTTGTTCTTAAGTATCTGACTGCGTGCATCCTAAATAGGTGAATAAAGAAATCAGAGGGCAATGAGGGTGGATTCCCCATTGTCCTTTTCTGCACCATTTGACTCGTTACGCAGAACTGTATCATCTCTAACGGTGCAAAATAGATGAAATATGTATGTGGACAGGAGCTTGAAGTAGTAAAAAGATATCCACCATTAGAAGAAATTTAAAAATAACAAAAATAATTAAGTTGACATCGCCATTAAAAGATATTAATGTTAATAAGACAATTATATATGGTTAAGATAGGTGCCGAAAGGCTTAATAGGGAAGTTTGGTAAAAATCCAACACGGTCCCGCCGCTGTAAAAGGGGAGCAGACCTGCATTATGTCACTGAGACTATCGGTTTTGGGAAGGCGCAGGAATGTTATGATCCTAAGTCAGAATAACTGCCTATTTAATAATCACCGTTTACTCACGAGAGATGGGGAGGGGATTTTAATATGCGTTCAGCATGTTAATCCCTGCGTTAATTACGTAGGGATTTTTTTTATTACATTTCATGTAAAAAAGAAACGTTAAAAATTGAAGATGATAGGAAGAGAGAGTGATAATAGTGAATGTTACAAAAAATAATAAGAAACCTGGTTGGATGGGTTATGGAGTTAGCATAGTTATATTACACATCATAGGTATTGTATGTTTGGTATCGTCAGCGGCTGATCATCCAACGCTTTTAGGGTTGGGTTTTTTGGCGTACACTTTAGGATTGCGGCATGCATTTGATGTAGATCATATTGCAGCTATTGATAATACTGTACGTAAGTTAGTACAGCAAGAAAAGAACCCTATGGGTGTTGGTTTTTATTTTTCATTAGGGCATTCAACCGTTGTACTTTTGATGGCGATTGCCACTGCTTTTGCAGCTGAGTGGGCAGAAAGTAGTATTCCTCAATTAAAAGATATAGGAGGCATTGTTGGAACTTCTGTATCAGGAATATTTTTAATTTTAATTGGAGTATTAAACTTAATTGTCCTACTTGATATTTATAAAGTATTTAAACAGATGCGCCAAAAGGGCTATGATGAACAAAGAATGGAAGAATTACTTCAGAGTAGAGGGTTTATGGTTCGGTTTCTAAGTCCTCTATTTAAATTTGTTAACCAAAGCTGGCATGTCTATCCCATAGGTTTCTTGTTTGGTTTAGGATTCGATACGGCGAGTGAAGTTGCTTTGTTGGCAATATCAGCTGGAGCAGCTAAAAGTGGCATTAGCTTTGCTGGCATAATAGCGTTACCGCTTTTATTTGCTGCTGGAATGAGCTTGCTCGATACTGCCGATGGAATCTTTATGACTACAGCCTATAATTGGGCTTTTAGTACACCTCTTCGTAAGGTATATTACAATCTCACCATTACTGGTTTGTCAGTTGTTGCAGCTTTATTTATTGGTGTTATTGAGTTGGCTCAAGTAATTACATCGGAGCTAGGTTTAACCAATGGATTTTGGCAATGGTTACAGGATTTAGACTTTGGGATATTAGGTTATATGTTAGTTGCATTATTTGTGTTGACATGGTTGCTCTCTTATGGAGTATGGAGATTCGGTAGGGTAGAAGAAAGAATGAGTTCTTAATTACCTAAGTCATTTGTACAAGACTTAGGTAACTATGAACAATAAAAAAAACATAATCATATTATGTTATCAACAGTATTTTTAAAGGAGTATATTAAAAATGGATAAAGAGAATCCGGAAATTGTAGACAATGATGAGGATGTCAGCAATCCCCGCCATTCTTCAAATTGCTCTCCCTACTACGTCTGTTATCCTTGGTGTAGCCCTAATGCACAGTGTAAACCTTATTACTGCTCCCCAAATTGTTTTCCGAAGTGTGTTCCCGGTCAACCTACTTTATATTAAGAAATAAGACTTTTGAGTATAAATATATACTTAAAGGAAAGCATCATTAAACTTGTTGTAGGGTTTGACGGTGTTTTTGTCTTTAGCTCTTAATGAGGTGCCAACCTTTATAAATAATATGCTCGTTAGGAGTAAACAATAAAAATTAGCTAGTTGAGGTGTGATTGCCTTGACTAGCGTTTATTCTTGCTCACTAGAGATACCTTTTCTTAGATAACATAGCAATTTTTGATGTAATTCAGGGTTTTCTTTCAAGAAATCCACTAATCGTTCAAATGTTTCAATCGTGGAGACTGAGAGATAATGCTCAATCGCTTCAGCCTCAGCAGCTACATTGCAGTCAACTTTAAGAAACACCAAAAAATCCTGAATTATTTGGTTGCGATTAACTAAATAAGTTCCAGTTTCTTGACCTCTTTCGGTAAGGTAAATCAGCCCGTAACGCTCGTATGTTATATACTTATGAGCTTTAAGTTTGCTTAACGCCTTTGTAACGGAGGGCATCGCTACATTAAGCTTATGACTTATATCAGTAACCCTCACCGTTTTCTGTTGGATAGAAAAACGGTATATCTCTTCCAAGTAGTCCTCCAAACTAGGCGATAACATTCCTTCATTGGGTAGAGTTTTTATCATGTTTCTCTTTAACCCCTTAATTTTTTATTATAAGCCTATAAAAAGATATGGTTTCTTAATTCCAAAAAGACCACTAAGTAAAAATTAGTGGTCTTTTAATATAAAGGCCAAAATTCTGTCATAAATACACCAGTCCAAACATAGGAATTAAACTTTTCACTAGCACCATTATCTGATATTTTGCATATTTTATCTTAGCTGAGACTAACAACTTAATGAATTGCAGATAAAGAAAAGGGAGTGGATATATGTGAATAAAGAACAAGTTCTATGTAGGGCGCCTGCGTTGGCTACGGTAATGCCGGGGGAAGCAAAGCAAAAAGCTAAGGGGCTTTTGAAGTATCTTGGTCCTGCATTCGTTGTGAGTGTTGCTTATATGGACCCAGGAAACTTCGCAACCAATATTAGTGGCGGATCACAATTCGCCTACGACCTGCTGTGGGTTATTTTGTGGAGCAATATTATGGCAATCTTTGTGCAAATTCTATCGGCAAAACTAGGAATAGCCACGGGTGTAAACTTACCTGAACACTGCGGCCAAATGTTTTCCAGAGCAACCAACTGGGGGTTATGGTCGGTAGCTACAATTGCGGCTATGGCTACAGACCTTGCGGAATTTCTGGGGGGGGTGCTAGGGTTCAATCTCTTGTTTGATATCCCGCTGATGTGGGCAGCACTATTAACAGGTGTCATCACTTATGTGATATGTTATCTGCAAAAATATGGTCACCAACTCGTGGAGCGAATCATCACGGGTATGGTAGCGGTAATCAGCATTGCATATATTTGGGAGATGTTTATATCAAATCCTGATTGGAGTGCAGTGGCCTATCATACCGCAGTACCACTACTTACTTCCGACAGTGCATTAATAGCCGTTGGGATGTTAGGTGCGACTGTTATGCCACACGTTATTTACTTACACTCTCAACTTGTGCAACCTCGACGTACCGAATGCGCCAACGATTGTGTTCGTCATTTAAAAATGGCAAAAATGGATGTTTTTATCGCAATGAATATGGCATTCGTTGTTAATGCCGCTATGGTTGTCGTAGCAGCGGCGGTTTTTAATGGTAATGGCTTAAATGTTGATGGTATCGAAAAGGCATATACGACGTTGCAGCCACTCATGGGTAATATGGCGGCAGGTGCATTTGGTATGGCGCTTTTGGCTTCTGGCTTATCGTCTTCGGCAGTGGGTACAATGGCTGGTGAGGTTATCTTAAAAGGTTTTTTGGGCTTTGATATTAGGGCTAGTATTCGTCGTCTCATAACCATGATACCTGCTATCGCTATTTTAATGTCAGGGTTAGACCCATTGCAAGCGCTAGTTTATAGTCAGGTTATTTTAAGTTTTGCTCTCCCGGCGGCGATTATTCCTCTGATGCTTATAACAAACAAAGCGGAAATCATGGGAAGGTTTAAAAACAGCATATTAACAAATTTCGTAGGGTGGGTAATCGTATCCATGATAGTAGCAATAAACGTTTATTTGATATATTTGACTTTTACAGGGCAATGTTAAATAATGTGTACTGAACAAAAATCTTGCACTTAGGTGATGAGCATGTACAAATTCGCGTCAAAACAAATAAAATTTAGTGACTTCAATTAGCCACTAGGTCTTACAATGAATCCGGTTCTGGTGCAAGAATTTTTTTGGTCAAAGATCTCCTATTTGCACTAGAATCTTAAGCTGAAATGTCCATAAGTTTATTAAAGAACTCAACCTCAGAAGGGATAGATTGAAATTTTTCAACCTATCCCTTTTTTAAAAAAAAGTCAATCAAATTTCCCAATTCTATAGTGCTCTCTATAAGGCAGTGATTGTACTGTGTCAGTTTGACAAATATTTTAAGTTTAGGGTAACGATTACATCACGGCTTTATTTTTTATCACCAAAACTTATAGGATTTATCATTTAAGAGAGACAATTGCTCGAATGTTCCCCACTATTTTCCAAATAGTTTATCCCCCAATTATGCATAGCTTCAAGAATAGGTTTAAGACTTCGTCCAAATTCCGTAAGTGAATATTCAACTCGAGGAGGAACCTGGGCATATACTTTTCTTTCGATAAGCCCATCCACTTCTAACTTGCGAAGCTGCTGCGTTAGCATTTTTTGACTTATGCCATTAATTCCTCTACCGAGTTCGCCAAATCGTTGGGTACCTTTTAACAGTAAATTTCTCAAGATTAGTACCTTCCACTTATCTCCTATTAGATTAACTGTTACTTCAATCGGACACGCCATGTTGTCACTCCTTTAGATATTCATTACTTACCGAAAGGTAAGTATATGACTTTATAGTGCCTACTTGCAATAAGTTTGTATAATCTTTATTATGATATTTATAACGTTACATTTCAAGTAGCAATAAAACTTCAAGTACTAAATTTTTATAATTAGTAATAAAAAATGGAGGAAATAAATTATAATGCAAATTCTATACGTATAAGGGGTGCTCGAATGTCAAATATTTATGAAGATTTACATCAATTCAGTTCTTATATTCCACCTATTGATCTTACGTTTCACCAGTATCTATTAGTAACTAATGAACCGCTCTTGGTTCATACTGGAAGCATTAAGCAGGCGGAAACCTTGATACCACAACTGAAAAGTATTCTCGATGGAAGGCAGTTGAAATATATATTTATTTCACATTTTGAAGCGGACGAATGCGGGGGCCTGTCGCTGTTATTAAAGCAGTTCCCCAATGCTAAGCCGATCTGTTCTCAAGTTACTGCACGAGAGTTAAGTGGTTTTGGAATTACAGATGATGCGATAAGTAAAAAACCAGGAGAGAAACTGATCACAGGCGGCTATGAACTTGAATTCATGAGTTACCCATCTGAGATGCATCTGTGGGAAGGTTTATTGCTTGTAGAAAACAAGCGAAGAATATTCTTTAGCAGTGACTTAGTATTCCGCTTTGGAAAAGCTGCAGGCACAGTAATAGAGGGTAATTGGCAGTCAGAAGTAAACGGAATAACGCAAGAGCAGGTGTCAGACTCTGAGCGAAGAGCAAAGCTACAGCAAACTTTATCTCAATTAAATCCTGCGTTTGTAGCTACCGGCCATGGCCCATGCATTAAGCTTTAAAAGATAAGTTTATAATTAATAGGAAATTGTCAGTCTGCATTAGGGTTGATTACCAAATGAACTAAAATTAGTTGCAAGTAAATTGATTATTTGTTAAAAGAGGCAGCTGCCTGAAATGGATGGTAAGGTAGATGCCACGACAAAATTATAGGGGGATTGTAAATGGATGATCAGAAGGTCATAGAGACATTTCACATGATGTGGGGGAGCTTCCCGGTACCTGTTCGGTTAATACATAAAAGCCGAAAAGTATTAGCAGTGAATGAGACTGCCAGGAATTTGGGAATGGATGCAGGGGTTCAGTGCTTTTCAATTGGGAATCCTGAGGCGCATAGAGGTTGTAAGGCAAACGAAGCGCTGGCCTTAAATCAAGGACAAATACTCAAAGGTGAACAGGACATAATCAAGTTTTGGAGTCCTGTTCGGGATTGCGAGGATGTTTATGTGCATTTTCAAATAAGTGTTGATTCGATTAAGTACGTTAGGGACAGGGCCCAATAATCGAAAGATAGGGGAAAAGAATGCTTTGACCTTTCAAATTTTGAGCTAGATCTGGTATCGCTATTATTGTTTCGTAATGCAATGAGGTAATTAATTGTTTTTGGCAAAATGAATAAGTAAAAGAGAAAGAGATGAACATGATAACAAAAAAAATGAACACTAAGCAGTTTCACGTTACAGTTCCTGCAGGTAAGAGGCTCATAGCCAAAGCGGTGATTTCTCTTGAACAGATTAAGAAAGCATTGGAAAATAACACCATCGTTGTAGTTGCCGGAAGCACCAACGGTTATGTTGCTGAGGAATTGTTGTTGCTCATTGACCAAATTGGAGATTTCTCTAGAAGTACATTTTTCCGCGGAGTTACCACTGGGCCAGGGAAAAAGATAGATGTAGCTAATGCTAGCTACTTTAACACAGATATCGTGGTTGAGAAAGGAAAATGGATTAAAGAAAAAACAATTTTTGAGGTCGCTCAAAGTCTTGGTCAAGGTGATATTATCGTGAAAGGTGCCAATGCCATTGATTCAGAAAGAAAGCTAGCAGGTGTACAGATTAGAACTGCAAACCTTGGCCCAAGTGGCCCCATGATGCAAGCTGTAATTGGCAAACGAACTGAGGTTATCATTCCAGTGGGATTGGAAAAAAGAGTTTTCGGTAATATCGCAGAAATTGTATTAAAGGTTAACGCTCCCTCCACTGACGGAATGAGGATGCTTTCACTAAGTGGAACCATTATAACAGAGCTTGAAGCTATTGAAATGCTAACAGGAACTTCGGCCGAATTAGTTGCCGGTGGAGGCATATATGGAGGGGAGGGTGGTTGCTGGATAGCGATTACTGGCACTGAGGAACAGCTTCATATCGCAACAAATATTATTAATTCTGTTATTAATGAGCCGCCATTTGGTGATTGATTATAGACTGACCTTCAATGAGTCAGGGGACGGTTCTTTGCCTCATCCAGCGGAAGAACTTGCGGGTGAGGCAGTTATTCTACTGGCAATCACGGGTAAGATGGCTGATGCTGATCAGGTGAAAATTGCTATGCTTGATTTTGGTAATATTGCCCGGGGAATAGGTTATATGTTGGATGGGATGTCTGAGAAAGAAAAGCGGGGTGGATAGACCTCGCTTTTTCTTTGGCATTTTGTCATCAACAGAGTATAGTGACAAAGGCGGAGTTTTGCGTCGGTCAACCTGTAGAGTGAAGGAAAAGTTGGTGGTCTTGACCCTATCACGTCTATCGGTAAAATCAATAAGTGCAAGGCCAAACTTTGCAGGAAGTACGGTCCCAGCGCCGAACGATGATACAGAGAAAGTTTTAGCATAATAGCCTATAATTACTGAAAAGGCTAAACTATCCATGATTAGGAGGGATGAGAGTATGGTAGATATTAAAACTACTAATGAAATTATCAGCCAGTATGGATTTCCCTTATACCTGTATGAGGAAGCTGTTATCTCAAGGCAGGCTACCACGTTAAAAAAAGCTCTTCCCGATTTTGATATTTACTATTCGATTAAAACAAATCCAAATAAGCGTATATGTCGCTATATGAGTCAGCAAGGATTCGGCGCTGACGCAGCATCTGCTAATGAAGTTATCAAATCACATGAAGCGGGTTTTAATAAGAAGGACATTTTATATTCTTCGCCAGGAAAAACGGCGGAAGATATTATTAATACATTGGACAAAGCTGTCATAGTGGCAGATTCCTATAATGAGCTTGCTATGATAAATGGGATATGTGCAAAACAAGGTAGAAGGGCAGAGGTCGGGCTTAGAATAAATCCAAACTTCTATATAAATATGGATGCTATTCCAGAAATATTGGCGGGTACCGCGAGTAAATTTGGCGTGGATGAAGAAAGTTTAATGTCTAACAGGGGCTTTATTGATAATTTAAAATTTATAAAAATAATAGGCATACATGTCTATTTGAGAAGTCAAATATTAGATGAAAAGATCCTTTATAATTACTTTAAAAGAGCGTTCGACATTGCTGAGTTCTGCGCCATTCAAATGAACTGGAGCTTATCTTTTATTGATTTTGGCGATGGCTTTGGTATTCCATACTCGAAAGTTGATCAGCCTATTAACTGGCTAGTGCTACAGCCTGAAATTCAAGCATTAGTTAATAGTAAAAAAATGGTCTCTAAAGGGCCGATTCGCCTTATTGTAGAAAGTGGCCGGTTTCTTGTCTCGGAGGCAGGAAGTTTTTTAACTGAAATAGTTGATGTAAAGGAATCGAGAGGGCAGAAGTTTGTTATTGTGCACGGAGGTCTTAATGGCTTTCTTCGACCATCTATTATGAACATATTCAGTGAAATTGTCCCCGAAAAGCTAGAGAAACCTTTAGAACCATTATTCACTGCACGGAATGCTTTTGAACTTTCTATTCCAGCAAAAATAGGCCAACAGTTAGAATCAGTCTCTATAGTAGGAAATCTATGTACATCTATGGATGTGCTTGGCAAGGATGTTTATCTTCCTAATCCCCAGATTGGTGACATAGTTTGTATTAACAATGCTGGTGCATACGGCTATACCTTGAGTCCATATGACTTCGCCAGCCATACCCGCCCGCGAGAAATCTATATCGAAATCCTACACTAATAGTTGCATATAAGTCCGATTTTGATAGATATGCCGACATGTCTCTCGGGTTATTGATTGCCTCGATTTCCAATATAACCCTGTTAGCAGTAATCATAGCTCAATATATCAATGAGCATAAAAGGGCTAATTTATATTTGGCTGAGATAGATAAACAAAAGATTGACTCGATAAATGAAAAATTTGTTCGAATTTTCGATGTTAGCCCTGCCTTAATGGCAATATACCGAGAAAAAGATTTTGTGTATGTAGCCGTCAATGATGCTTGGTCTGATTGTCTTGGCTTTCGATGGACAGAGGTTATTGGTCCTTCAGAGGAAGAATTAAATACCGCGGTAGTGGCAGAAAATCGAATAAGCATAGGTGGATTAGCTTTAGGAAAGTCAGAAGAATGTCAAGTGCGGACAAAGCAAGGAGAGATTCGCGATTGGCTAGTATCAAAGGCTCAGCTTCGATTTGATGGTGAGGAATGCATCTTAGTAACCTCAATCGATAAAACTATACTTAAGCAGTTAGAAAAGGAAATTGGCCGTTTAGATCGGTTAAATTTAATAGGTGAAATGGCAGCCAGCATTGGGCATGAAGTAAGAAATCCGCTAACTACTGTGCGAGGATTTTTGCAATTGTTCCAAAGGAGAAACCACTATTCTTCGGACAAAGATAATATTGATTTGATGATTGCGGAATTGGAAAAAGATGGTTAGGGAGTATAGAAGTGGCGATTTTGGAAATCTGCCAGTGAAGCGGATCAATCAATTACTCGATGAATATATGACCTTTGTTAACGATGAAGAAAAGAGAATTTTATTCGATCGAGGATTTAAGACTGAAGATTATTCATTCAAGCACACGATTAGTGTAGCTATTTTGTCAGGCATTATTGGTAAGTGGATGGGGTTTGGAAAGGAGGCTAACGGCTCGGATTATTGCAGTTGCTGATGTTTATGATGCTGTGACATCGAATAAAGTCTATCGGATGGGCGAGACCCCCTTTATAGCGATTGAGGAATTATTTAGACAAATATTTGGTAAATTAGATTCTTATATTTGTACGGCGTTCTTGAAAAATATAAAAGAATGTTTCTTCGGCAAGTGAAATCCAAAATGTTGCTGAACTTGTTTGATGCACATTTATTAGATTGGATCATGGCCGAAAGTTAGTGGAAAGGATATTGACAAGAATATAAAAATAACTTAAAATTAGTTTGATGGTTGTCGAAATGTAATATTTTAAAATGGAGGCTGCAAAATGGATACAAAAGGAGTGGCCAAGGTATTAAACTTGTAGTGAATGCTTTGTTTCGGATATTATCGATTCTTTGAAGATTGGTGCGCCAACCATTTCACACCATATCAAGCAGTTGGGAAATGCTGGCCTGATCAGCAGAAAAAAGAAAGAAGATACCATGCTGTCATTGCAACTTAAATAATCTGCAAGTGGCTTCAATTTATCGAATGATTCGATGATTGTAAAAATATAAAAATATTAAGGCCGCTATTCTATCCAAAAATATAACATATGGGAGTGAAGATTAGATGAAAACGTTATTTGATAAGACCAGTATTGGAAACATCCAGTTAAAGAACAGGTTGATACGTTCGGCTACAGGTGAAATCCTGGCCAAGAACGGACACATGTCGGCAGACCTTTTTAATGTTTATGAGAATTTGGCTAAGGGCGGAGTAGGAACAATCATCACCAGTTTCGCCCATGTTGTTGAGTCGGAGAAACCTTTTCCGGGAATGTTGGGAATTTACGATGATTCTTTCATTGAAGAATACAAACGCCTTACAGAAATAGTCCATGGGTATGGGACCAATATTATTCTGCAGGTAGTATACTGTGGGTCGTATAGAATGGAAGAACTGGGTGAACGGGAAATCTGGGGTCCTAGTGCCGTAGCGAATCTACAGACTCATATTCAGCCAAAAGAGATGACGATAGAGGATATAGTCAACTTACAGAAGGCGTTTGCTGATGCCGCGGCTAGGGCAAAGCAGGCAGGCTTTGACGGCGTTCAAATACATGCTGCTCATGGATTTTTGTTGAGTCAATTTCTGTCACCTTATTATAACCACAGAACAGATGAATATGGTGGCACGATCGAAGATAGGGCTAGAATGGTGCTAGAAACATATTCGGCTATTCGCGAAAAAGTTGGCGTTGAGTACCCTGTTCTGATCAAGATCAACAACTCGGATGGCATGGAACAAGGGATGACATTTGAGGATTGTAAGTATGTGTGCAAGAAACTGAGCGAAGCAGGAATTGATGCTATTGAAATCAGCGGAGCATGGCATCCGTTTACAGCTCGCCAGGATTCCTATTTTAAAGATAATGCTGGAGAAATTGCTACGGAAAATAACGTTCCGGTCATATTAGTGGGAGGCAATCGTGATTATCATTCGCTGACAGAGATCCTTAATCAGTCAACTATTAAATACTTCTCATTTTCTCGCCCTTTTATAGCTGAACCCAATCTGGCAAATCGATGGGAAAATGGAGATGTCAGCAAATCAAAGTGTATCAGCTGTAATGGTTGCTGCGTAAATTTGGATGGCGGAGTGAAATGCATCCTCAATCGGTAAAGGTTATTAATTAGGTTCTGAAAAATGAGTTTAGGAGTGCTATGCCTGAAAGTCATTATTTTCGGTGCTACAGGGATGGTCGGCAGGGGCGTATTGCGGGAGTGTCTACTTGATTATGAAATTGAAGCGGTTCTTACGGTCGGGCGTAGTACGAGCGGGCTTCAACATGAAAAGCTGAATGAGATTATACACGAAAACTTACTTGACTTGTCTCCAATCGAAGGTGCTCTTTCGGGCTATACCGGATGCTGTATGTAGGGGTGGGCGTTCTTGAGCCTGTTTTGTGGATGCTTTTTCCCCAATATGTTACAACGACGGAAATATTGGGGCGTGCCATGATTAAAGTTGCTAAACATGGCGCTCTTACGCCAATAATCGAGAGTAATGACATCTCTATACAGGAGATATCGAAAGTAACAAGGGTATAATTGATGAAAGAACAACTTGTGGGAGTGAAGCAATAAATGTGATCAGGAAGGGGCAGATTGAAGAAATTCAATCTGTCACTTCTGAGGTTGAGTTTATAAAAAATATTATGGGTATTGTAGCTTAATATTTCGGTAAAAATGCGATAATCTTTAACTTTGTACAATACATCAAAAAAATTGGTCTTTACGACAAGATAATGAAGGAATTGAAAAAACTAGTCATCAGCAATATGGACACCAACGAAAAGTATGGTCTGATCCATCCTCTGCTTCAGCCTAAGACATCCTGCCTCGATCATGCCAATGCCTATTCTGTAAGTAAGTTTCAGACTACCTGCGGCAGTGCAGATATTTTGTCACATATTTTTGATGTCACTTATTTTACCGTTACAGAGAAAATGGATATGGTGGACCGTGTGATGGAGGAGGTTATATTTAGCATTGCTCTCATCCTGATGAAAAAGGGTTCATTAGCTGGTCTCTGTCTTTTTTTATGGTATTATAGTTAAGTAACTAGTTTAGATAGAATGGAAAGGATATTTTCACATGCGTACAAAAGAAGATATCTTTTGGGGTAGACAACAAGAGAGAGGCGTTGTATTGAATGAAGTTCAGCGGCAAGCCGTAGTGAACACTGGTGGAGCACTTTTGCTCTTGGCGTCACCCGGGTCGGGAAAAACAACCACGATAATAATGAAAATTGGCTATCTTTTAGAAGTGGAAGGTATTCATCCGACTCGAATTAAGGCGGTAACCTTCAGTCGGGCAGCGGCAGAAGAAATGAAGACGCGGTTCAAACGCTTTTTTCCGACTCTTGCTGTAGTTGATTTTTCTACGATACATAGCCTAGCTTTTGAAGTTGTGCGAGAGCACTTTCGAAAAAATAAGCTTAATTACCAGCTGATTGAAGGTAGCAAAAATCAAGATAAAAGACATATTCTGCGAGAAATATTTAAAGACGTTACCCGGGAAAATATTACGGAAGATCAGATGGATGAGCTGACAACATACATAAGCTTTATTAAAAATAAGCTTATTTTGCAAGAAAAATGGTCTGAAATTGATTGTAATGTTCCGAAAGCAGCAAAAATCATGAAAAAATATGAAGAGTTTAAGACGGCTTCTGATAAGCTTTTATTGGACTACGATGATATGCTTGTTTATGCGAACGAGGCTTTTGAACAAGATCGAGAGATTTTGGATAAGTATCAACAACTTTATGATTATATTCTGACAGACGAAAGTCAGGATACCTCACTTGTTCAGCACTATATCATTGAAAAATTGGTTCGTAAACATGGAAAATTATGCGTTGTTGCCGATGATGATCAGTCTATCTATAGTTGGCGAGGGGCTGAACCGTCGTATTTACTTAATTTGAAAGATGTATATCCTAACGCTACCGTTTTGTTCATGGAACAGAATTACCGTTCATCGAAAGATATTGTTGATGCTGCTAACGTCTTTATAAAACGAAATAAAGACCGCTATAAAAAGAATATGTTTACCCATAATCCGCCATGCAGACCGATCATCATTCAGCGTCTTACCGACTATAAAACCCAGGCTAAATATTTGATCGAAGAAATAAGAAAGTCCGATCATTCTTGTAAAACTGCGGTGTTATATCGAAATAATTCGTCATCGATCATCTTGATAAACGAACTAGACCGTGAGGGCGTTTCTTTTTATGTCAAAGATGAAGATAAGCGTTTCTTTTCGCACTGGGTAGTTGAGGACATATTGAATTTTATGCGTTTGACTTATACGGATAAAAGAATCGATATTTTTGAAAAGATAGTTAGCAAAGTGAATGGCTATATTACGAAGCAGCAGATGGAAACAGTTAAAAAAATTAACAATAATGAATCAATTTTTGATAATTTGCTAAAATATGCTCCGCTGCAAAATTATCAGTTAAAACAGATTGAAGAATGCAAGGAAACGATACGGGTTATGAAAGGTGTGGCTCCTCTTGCAGCCATATGCACCATTCGCCATAAGCTAGGATACGAAAAGGCCCTTGAGAGAATGTGTGAGCGTTTGGGCTTTCGCAAGGACTACTTGCTTGGCATACTAAACACACTGGAAGAGATTGCTGCTGGGCTGCGTAGTATGGAGGAGTTCGCTAGTCGGTTAAAATATCTCGAAAGGGTGGCCAAGTCTTCAAAGAATAACAAAGACAGCAGGGTTACACTATCTACCTTCCATAGTGCTAAAGGGCTGGAATTTGATCGGGTGTATATGATTGATTTGCTGGAAGGAATTATTCCTTCCCGGGATGATGTTAAACAGAAACAAGAGGGGAAAGCTGAGGCGATGGAGGAAGCGGTTCGTTTATTTTATGTTGGGATGACGCGGGCAAAAACCCATCTCGAGTTAATAACATATGCTAAACGAGATCATGAAAAAGTGTCGGAGTCTCAATTTGTGGCTTCTGTAAGAAATATAATCAGTCCACCAGTAGTAATTCCTAAACTTACTATAAAACCAAGGGCAAAAGCCAGCCCCATAGTAACCTATGATCCCAATGCCATCAAAAATGCAAATCAATTAAAAATAGGTAGTGTAATCAATCACCAGTCATTTGGCCGAGGAGAAATTGTTTCGGTTACTTCCTCAAGTGTCGATATTAAGTTTAATGGGACCATCAGAACACTATTAATAGAAGTCTGCTTAAGCAAAGGTTTCCTTGAACTGGCCTAGGGGGAGTGTGATGGGGGGAATGAAAGTAAATAATAAAATGAAAAGTTAAAGATTTTTAGGATGAAGGAAAGATGAGTAATGAAAGAATCAAGCATATCAGCAACCATAACTAATATCGCTCGCATTCGGACGGATTTTCCAACTAAATTTGGTGTTCCACGTCAAAGCGGTCTTGTTGCGTTAGAATCGACGATTGTCTTTGAACCGCCATACCGTGATCCTAGTGGGATCCGGGGGTTAGAAGGATTTTCCCATATCTGGTTAATCTGGCAGTTTTCTGAAGCGGTGGGTAGCAAGGTTTCACCTACCGTCAGGCCACCGCGGATGGGTGGAAATAGCAGGATGGGGGTATTTGCTACACGTTCGCCATTTAGGCCCAACCATATGGCACTTTCTTCTGTTAGATTGGAACGTATTGAGATGCATCCCCAGTGGGGCCCTGTATTGCACGTGTCCGGTGCTGACATGATGGATCAAACACCAATTTTTGATATCAAGCCATATCTGCCGTTTACGGATAGCCATCCGGATGCCACTGCCGGCTTTACCACTTCACTCGCGGATTATAAACTGCAGGTGATTTTTCCAAACGAGTGGCTCACTCTTATTCCAGAACCCTTACGTCAGGGATTGTATGATGTGTTGGAACAAGATCCCCGTCCGGCTTATGTCCAGGATCCTGCCCGTGTTTTTGGGATTCCCTTTGCCGGTTTTGACGTTCGTTTCATTGTAGAAAATGGTATCCTTACGGTTGTAGATATTGAATGTTGAGTAATCGCCAAGAATCTCTGGGGATAGTTTCTAATTTGCAGGGTATTTGTTGTAAGGAAGTATTATTGGGCGTTCTTTTGATTGCCTCGTGACCAGCAGACCATTGCACCGATTGCTCCTATGGTCGCTGCTACAAGATAGGTATCATGTAATGCAAGTGTAAAACTCGCAGTAGTATCGTTAAAAAGTGAATACATAGCTAACTGATTGCTAAATACAGCACCACTAACTGCAACGCCCATTACTTGCCCAATATTTCGCATCAAAGCCAATGTACCAGATGCAACCCCAATGTTATTTTTGAGTACGCTCCCCATAATAGCATTGTTGTTCGGTGCAAGAAAGAATCCAGTACCAAGACCAACTAAAGCAAGGCCGACGGCATTCGTAAGGTAGGTAAAGTTTTCAGTGTGACTAAGCGTTATAATGCCGCTACAAATAATTACCATTCCAGCAGAAGTAAGTAATCGGGAACCAAAACGGTCAGATAGTGCTCCTGCTATGGGTGAAACTAGCAACATCGCCACTGGAAAAGCGCTCATCAATAACCCAGCGGTTCTTGTTGATAGGACCAAAAAGCTAACAAGGTAAAAAGGCATAAGAAAAGTTACGGTATACTGAGTCAAATAATTAATCAAAGCTGCAATATTGCCTGCCAAAAAGGCTTGATTTTTGAAGAGTCCAAGGTTTAACATTGGGTGTCCACATTTGATTTCGATATAGATGAACATCGCAAATGAAAATAAGGCAGTAAAAAACAGGTTCCTAACGATAGATGAATGCCAACCCCATATATGTCCATGGCTTACAGCGAGTAGAAACGTACTAAGACCGATAAAAATAGTAACTGCCCCGCCAATATCGAATTTCTGAGGCTTTGTATTCTTATGAGGTAATATTCTCCATGACCAAATTGTGCTAATGATGCCTATAGGAATGTTAATAATGAATATAGATTGCCAACCATAGGTTCCAACTAAAAATCCCCCAAGGGACGGACCGGTAGCAAGGCCAAGTGAAACAAACATAGCGTTAATGCCAATCGCTTTTCCTCTCTCGGATGGCTGGAATGTATCAGTTATAATGGCCTGAACAACAGCCAAGATCGCCCCTGCGCCAATTGCCTGTAGTGCTCGTGAGGCAATAAGTACCCATACATTTGGCGATAAACTATTTAATGCTGACGCTATGGTAAAGATGGCAAAACCACCAACAAAGACTGGGCGATGACCGTACATATCCCCGATTTTACCATAAGTTAAAAGTAGGCTGCTAATAAGTAACAGATAAACGATTACTACCCACTCAGCATTGGCAATGGTTGTATGAAAATAGGTTGTAATTTCTGGTAAGGCAATATTTACAATACTGGCATCAAGTGTGGACATAAAGACACCAAGTGCTGTCGTCGAATGGATCAGCCACTTGCGAACTTCTGGATTTTTAGTGGTATCATTCCATAAACATAGCATGTGTTGTCCCTCCAAGCGATTTAATTTAGCATGCATAGCACTGTATAATATACTAAAATCATACTGAGATGTTCCTGTAGGGAATCAGGTCAGCTACAAAATTAGCGAAGCCCCATGCACTGTAAATGATGGAACAAAGAGGCTTAGATCGAACCTATACAAATATAATGAGATGGGTTCATCAATATTCACCACTTATTGATGAAAGAATAAGAAAACCAGGGACTCTTAATCGGCGAATTGGAAGGGCGACTGACGACAAATAAAATTGTAGCTATAGTGGGTGGAGGGTAGTGATGCAGGTAGCGAAGTGTTGGGATTGTTGGGCAACCGTTTAAGATTAATCGGTGGGAACGGTATCATCTTTAGTGATTTAGTTATTGTTAGCTATCTGTTTGTTGTGCTATTTTTATAAATTCTTCCATGGCTTTGGTGATATATTTATTTTGTTTATTGTAGAAAAATACGTTGCGGAATGTATGAATACTATTTATTTTATAATATAGCATATTGGAATCATAGCTTGTTTTTTGGGCTAGGGTATCACTAATGATGGTAATTCCCATACCGTAACAGGCGACATTATAAGCGGTGGCCAATTGATCCAATTCTAAAATGATTTTGGGGGTTATGCCATTTTCTTGGAAAATCTTATCTGCACGCATTCGCGTATCGTTTCCCGCTCTTAAAAAAATGAACGGATCATGGGAAAATAACGATAAAGGTACGGGCTTTGTCACTGATTTTAAGTGTAGCCCTTGCCGGATGTCGTCTATTGATAACTGATATTCTTGGGCAAGAGCATTTGAAGGGAATTTTTGAGGAACGGTAAGAAGAAGACATTCTTGGCAGAATAAATGTTTTTCATAGATTAATTCATTTAGGGGGTAATTATCAATTACAAAATCAAGTGCACCTGAAAACAGTTGATCTTCTAAATGGGCGCTATTGGCTTCAACTAGGTTTACTTTGATAGAAGGGTATTTAGTGGTGAATTTTGTGATGATTGCCGGAAGAATAAATGAAGCAAATACATTGCTTGCGCCAATCGCAAGGCGTCCGGTTTTTAGTTGATTTAAATTGCTAAGATAGTTTTCAAACCGATTTTCAATATCCATGATTTTTTCTATGGATTTCACATATTCTGTGCCGGCCTCTGTTAATTGAACAGGATTACTGCTACGGTCAAATATACAACTGCCAAGACGATTTTCAATTTTTTTGATTGCAGAGCTTAAAGCTGGTTGGCTGATATAGAGATTTTGTGCTGCTTTTGAAAAGCTTTTTTCTTTGTATACTTCATAAATATATTCTTTTCCTTTAAACATAGCGCCTCCGATATATAACCAAATGATTATAATGTTTATACTGATATATGTATTTGATTCTATTGTATTTGAAATTTATAATGAAATCAAATACAGAATAAGTTATTGTTATAAACAGGGGGAAGGCAAAGTGAAAAAGTCAATTGGAATTATTGGCGGTATGGGATCGTTAGCTACCTGTGATTTGTTTAAAAAGATTATAGATATGACAGATGCCAAGTCAGACCAAGAACATATTCATATTTGTATAGATTGTAATACCAATATTCCAGACAGGACGAAAGCCATATTAGGAGGGGGAGAGAATCCTATTCCTGAAATGGTAAGAAGCGGCGTTAGGTTACAGTCCATGGGGGCTGATGTATTGGTTATGCCATGCAATACGGCACATTATTTTTATGATAAGATTACGCCTTTCTTCGATATCCCCCTTTTAAATATGTTGAAAGAAACGGTTCTAGAAATCAAAAACAGAGAGATTAGGAAAATTGGTTTGTTGGCAACGGATGGAACAATTGAGTCAAAAGTGTACCATACGGCCTTGGCGCACGCAGGAATCGATTTGGTTGTTCCTTCGCCAATGAAACAGATGAATGTAATGGATGTTATTTATAATGGGATAAAGGCATCAAATCGGAATATCAACCTTGATGGGTTTTATGAAACCATTGATGAGCTTTTTGCGAAGGGATCAGAAATATTGGTGTTAGGCTGTACTGAACTTCCTGTTGCATTTGAAATGTTTCATATTGATCGACCAGCACTTGACCCCACCGCAGTATTAGCGGCAGCGGCCATTCGGTTTGTTGATAAAACATTATTAAATAAGCTATAGGATAACCCGCTTTTCATTAAATGAAAAATGCTTATAGAGGTCGTGTTTTTTTATATATTAACTATTGTTGTAAATTTCATTATTGATAGTGTTTTTAAGACTTCTCTTTTTTTACTTACAGTTAAAGGCACCTTTCTTTTTCAGAAGATCAAGATGTTTCATTGCAAACTGGTTTTCAGCCTCCCATTGTTGTAAGTTTTTAGTTTTATTAATAAAGGATTGATAAAAATTTATAGCTGATTGATAATTACCATTCTTTTCGGCTTTTAATGCGGCGATTAGATCAGTAATTATTTTCGGCTCATTGTATAATTAAGTTGAACCAAATAAAAATCCATAACGGATTTGCTTCTGTGTTAAGATTAAATCGTCTAAAATCTAGTCAACACAGAAAGGAAATCCACTATGGAATATACTAACTATA
>Ga0224527_1000757_pt1 | contig 19389 bp, 14 predicted proteins | sample CBST0metaG_FD_179882 | JGI IMG/M metagenome (GOLD analysis project Ga0224527, IMG submission 179882) | Peat soil microbial communities from Stordalen Mire, Sweden - C.B.S.T0 | ecosystem: Environmental > Terrestrial > Soil > Wetlands > Peat | place: Sweden: Norrbotten County, Stordalen Mire... | reverse complement strand
CGTTCAGGTTATCCAGGCCGTGTGTGATAAGCGGCTACGACGTCGTGATGCAGCGACGCAACTTCATCTCAGCGAGCGTCAAGTACAGCGACTTATGGAGGGCTTTGTCTGTCATTTCCGGGATAGCGTTTTTCAGGATTTCCAGAACGGACTCTCGTGCGTGAACACGGAGTATCTTTGCAACATCACGGTACATAAACAAGTTTATTGTAGTCGCAAGTACCCGGCAGACAATCAGCTCATGCATAGCTATTTGATTGTAAGCGCCGTTAAATCGACGTATTTCCCCTATCCATACTGCGACACATTTTTTGAATAAGGGGCCAAGTTCACATTCCAGGGCAACAACGCGTCGAGTTTCTCTTGTGTGTCCGCCTCGCCGATGTGGTCCAACACATACTGGATATAGGCTGAGGGCTCCAACTGATTGGCCTTCGCCGTTTCGATCAATGAATAACATGCGGCACTGGCGCTTGCCCCCTGCGAACTGTCTGCAAACAGCCATGCCTTACGACCGACCGCAAACGGGCGGATGGCATTTTCCGCCAACGCATTGCTGATGTTCACATGCCCGTGATCGCAATAACCTATCAATGAGACCCAATGGTTGAGGGTGTAGTCCATTGCCTGACGCGTCAGCGATCCCTTCATCATTTTGCCGGCATTGTGCTCCAGCCAGGTTTTGAATGCATTGAGCAACGGCACGCTGCATCGCTGGCGAGCCTGATATTTATCAGCACCACTGAGTCCCTGGATAGCCCGTTCAATTCCGTACAACTTACCAATGTACCCTAGCGCCACATCGGCCTTGGTGGGCGCAGTTTTTGACGCCTTTTTCCCTTTGGGTACGGCTTTGCCCGCTTCAACATATTTGCGCCGGGCATGATCCCAGCAGCCGATACGCATCAGGTGATTTTCACGGCACACCGCGTCATAACCGGTATACCCATCGGTTTGCAAAATTCCCGTGAATCCCGCCAACAGGCGCACGGGAACGCTACCGGCGCGGCTCGGGCCATAGTCAAACAGCACCACCGGTTGCTGGGGCGGGCCACCGCGTATCATCCACATCCATTTGTCCGATTGGGCCGTTTTGCCTTCTTCTTTCAGAACTTGAATGCGGGTTTCATCCATTTGCAGATAACGACTGCCGTTTTGCACGTCACGCAGCCGCGCCAGCAGCGGGGTAAATACTTTAGCCAGCCGGATGACCCAGTGGGCCATCCGGGTGCGGCTTACCGGGTGGCCACTGCGGGCGAGGATGTTTTCCAGGCGATATAGCGGCAGCCCATCGGCATATTTGGCCACGATGATATAAGCCAGCAAGGCGGTGGTGGCAAAGCACTTACCCAACGGATGGACCGGGCGGCGGGCGGCCACGATAACAGGGCATTATTGTCATTTAAAATCAACGCATTAATTCTATTTTATCTTTATTTCCATTGAGTTAAATCCAGGCCGTCAACGCGTTTCCAGTCGATGCCTTTCATCAGCCAGTCGAACTGCTCCGGCGACAGCATCCAGGCGACATCACCCTGTTTGGGCCAGATAAAATGACCTTGGTGAAGGTGACGCAGGCACAGCCAGACGCCGTGCTTTATCCCAACGCAGCACTTTCATGCGCGAGTGGGCTTTGTTGCAAAACACAAAGGCGGCACCTTGCTGCCAGGGCTGGTGCAGCTGGTCGGTGATGTATTGCGTCAGTGTATCGATGCCACGGCGCATAGCCACCGGCTCGCGCGCCAGCCAAATATTTTGTGGTGTTAACACAAAGACAGTGCCTGCATCACGCCCCTCAACTGAGCGGGAAGGCAACTGACCGAACAGCCGTTGGGCAGATTGAGTGTCACCGCCTCGGCACGATTACCATCAACGGAAATACACCGTGCCGGAATGAATGGCGACGCGGAAGGAGCGGCATTAGTATTATTATTGAAGTTTTTCAGCCAATAATAAAAATTACTGATAGTAATACCCTGCTGTTCACAATAATGCTGATGGCGCGTGATGCGTGATAATGGCTTATTGTTGCATGCAAAACCCCGACCCACAGCGGATGCCCGACGCACACTAGCCGCGTGATGGTCAAAGAAAGCAATCGCTGCTGGAACTCAGATGTGTTCAAGTTCCGCTGCGATAACGGCAAAAAACTGCAGGTTACCTTCGCCATTGGCTGCGGCGGCAGGGAAGCGCTGGAACTGGGCGGCCAGCACAGGCGGTTCTGACAGCAATACGGTGTAAGATGTTATGCTGCGCTCGGTTGAACGCCGGTTCGGTCAAAACCAGTCGGAAAGCCTTTATTCCTCGGGATCTGCTAGATAAAATAGCAATTGACCGATAAAGTCACTTTTATGATTGTTACCTGCGACTGGAACCAACGCGGTTGGGAAGTCAGATTCCTCCTTTCTTGAAATTGAACCGAGAGACAATGAAAGCGACAAAGCTGCGCAATTTTGGCGTTGGATACCGATCGGGTAGCGTCAGGATTTGCAGCGTTCTAGCCAGTGGTGTGTAACCAGGCAGCAGGCGGACTAGGCTTCCGGCGGACAAGTCTTCCGTTACTAGCATCTCCGGCTGCATGATGATCCCCAGGTCCGCCAGCGCAGCCATCCGTAATGACTGACCATTGTTGGCACGAAAGGGTCCCTTTACTTTTTTGCTGCAGTTTCCCGCGGGCCCGGCGAAGTGCCACTCACCTGGAGTGGAGGAATGAGCGAAATCGAGGCAGTCATGTTCCGCTAAATCTGCCGGTGTCCGCGGAATGCCATGGGCCGATAGATAGCCAGGAGTTGCGCAAACGACTAGCGACAGTGGTGCAAGGGAACGGACGATTAGTCCGGAATCAGGCAGATCACCGCTGCGGATGGCAACATCAAACCCCTCATCAAGCAAATCGACACGCCGATCGTGCAAGGCGAGATCAATTCGTACCTCGCGATGGTAGTGGAGATATTCGGCCAAAAGACCAGGCAAAATTGTTGTTCCTAATGTTACTGGCGCAGTCACGCGGAGTAGACCTCGCGGTGCCGCCTGGTTATCGGTGGCAATCCCTTCGGCAGCATCGACCTCCGTCATAATTTGGCGGCACTGCTCATAATAGACTCGTCCCAACTCGGTTAGGCTATGCTGGCGAGTGGTTCGGTTGATGAGCTGCGTCCCTAACCGTTCTTCCAGAAAGCGTACATGATTACCCACCATTGGTGCAGTGAAACCGGAGCCACGGGCCGCCGCAGCAAAACTCCCTTTCTCTACAACTCGGATGAAACTAAGCATGGCAGCAAACCGGTCCATTCGTAAATCCCATTAACGAGTGATGGCATAAATAGCTACTTTATATCCAATAGTGCGGATAATACAATTTGTCTCTGTTCTTATGTTTCCTCATGCTAGCAACGGTAAATAGGAGTTCCTATGGCATTCAATCATCCCAAAATTCTGGTCATCGGCGCCGCAGGGCGTTTCGCCGGGCTGGTTGTTCCCCAACTCGCGCGGCAAGGAGTAAAAGTGCGCGGCTTGGTACGTGACCCGAAGCAAGGTGACACAGTACGAACAAACGGTGCGAGTGAGATTATGATAGGGGACCTGCGTAATCGCGCCAGCCTTGATGCTGCATTAAAAGGTGTGGATGGGGTATTCTACATTGCTCCGGTTTTCCAAGCTGATGAAGTCGCGATGGGACTGCAGATGGTCGAAGCTGCCAAAAAAGCCGCTGTCAAACGTTTTGTCTTTTCCTCGGTGATCCATCCTACTATTGAGGCTCTTGAGAGCCACGCCGCAAAGCGTCCCGTTGAGGAAGCTATTTATGCTTCGGGAATGCCGTACACTGTGCTAAATCCCACGACGTTTTTCCAGAACATCGCAGCCGGTTGGCCCGCAGTGGAAAAGGCAGACATTTTCTCGGAGCCATTCTCGAAAACGGCGCGGATCACACGTGTCGATTACCGCGACGTGGCAGAGGTTGCAGCAGAGGCATTGATCGGCGATCGGCTTTTGTACGGAACCTTCGAGCTTTGTGCGTCCGGTAGCCCGAATCGGGAGGATATTGTCTCAATCATGAGTGAAGTGCTTGGACGGGCGATCAAAGCCGGAGAGCCCAGCTTCGACGCGTGGGCAGCTAAAACTCCTCTCCCGTACGATGAGCATCAAAAGCAGCTTTTGGCGAAGATGTACGATTATTACGGCAAGCACAGCTCACTGGGAAACAGCCTGACGTTACGTGCCATTCTGGGACGGGAGCCTCGCTCATTAAAACAATTTATTGAAGAATTAGCCGGCAAGTCAGGAGGGACCTGATATTAATGCATCGATGGTATCAACCACTAAGGTTTTAGTTATATTCAATAGTCTCAACTTTAAAACCGCTAATTGGGTTGAAGATGTCTACAAACTGATTGCCGATCATGGAACTAATCTCATCCTGAATCTTACAGAGTTATATCTCGCGCCCCTACCTGAACAGTCGCAATCCGGGGTATCATATCGTTCGTATTTGCCACTAGTATTGGCAGCGTCTGGTCGAGGAGGGATGCAATCTAGGTGTTTAGTCCCGGCATTTCATGGAGCGGATTTAACTTAGCCTTGACAACATAAAAGATAGACTGGGTGACATTTTAAGTTTGGCTGCACAGACATATCGAACCAGAAACGTGATTGCGCCATGTGCTGGCAAATATCGCAGACTACCCGATCAACCAAATCAAGGATTCTCTGACTTGAAATATCAAACTTCCTTTTAAGAAGAAGTCAATACGGCACAAATGAGATGATATTGCCACTAACTCGATCGTTCCATCACTTAAGAAAACGTAGTTGAATTCCCCCCCTATAGAGTCCCAATAAAGCACCTCCCACAACGGCTACTGCCAAAAGAACAAAAGGTAAATATTTACTAAAACCTAATTTGTCTTTTTTTTCTGACCACAAGCGCACCAAGCTGAATACGCTGATGGGGATTTGGATTAAGAGTGTTTTGAAGTATCGTTCTAGCGTGATGCCATGTTTATAGGGAACCCAGCCTGTACGAAAGCTTGTGCCTCGGCCAAAGTCAGACGGCGTTAAATAATCATAGCAGTACCATGCCAATAAGGCTGCCATAGGTATCGCAGCGATGGCAAAAAAAAGTCCTCTCGGCCCATATTTTGCGTACAAAATGCCTGTCAGCGTGCCGTGTAAATATTGAGGGACCGTAAATACGATAAATGTGCCAATGAACGCGATCAGGAAAGCTAAAACCGTTCCAAACAGCATTATCCAAACCGCATTACTTTGATTTATAATAAATTTATGGCTTATAAAATCAATGATAATTGATTCTGAAACATTTGCCACACTGAGTGTCATACTGATGTATATCGCGACAAATAATAAGCTTCTGAGAAATTTAACAGAAGTTTCGTTCATTTTAATTATCCTCTCATGCAATCCAACCGTAGCAAGGCTTCGACACCAACCCTTACCGGGGTACAAAAGCTACCACCGCCACTATCGAAAGAGAATTAATCATGCCCTTCCGTTGTCGCGAGTCTACCGTTGATACCGGAGGTCATTGCTTAAATGGGTTCTTACAGTCAACTCAGGCCGCATCATTACTACGCTGTGTTGACTCCTGATGAGTTAGAAAATTGGTTCTGACAAAATTTTAATGCCGTATCCACGCTAAACGCAGTTGGTTCATAGCCATATGATGTCCCCACGGAACGCCAACGACAACGGCTATTGCCAAAAGAACAAAGAATAAATATCGACAAAATCCCATTTTCCCTTTTTCCTCTAACCACAAACGCAACAAGCTGAACAGGCTGATGGGGACTTGGAATAACAGTGTTTTGAAATATCGCTCTAATGTGACGCCATGTTTATAGGGAACCCAGTCTGGACCAAAGCTTATGCCTAGGCCAAAGTCAGTCGGCGTCAAATAATCATAGCCGTACCATGCCAGTAAAGCTGCTAAGGGTATCGCGGCGATCGCGAACAAAAAGCCTTTCGACCCATATTTTGAAAGCAAAATGCCTGTCAGTGAGCCATGTAAATATTGCGGGACCGTAAATACGAGAAAAGTACCAATGAATGCGATCAGACAAATTATAGGTATATAAACTTCCATCATAAAAATCGCGTTGGATTGAGGTCGCGAAGGGTTGTGATGTATAAAATCAGTGACAATAAATTCTGAAATAAATGCCACACCGATTGCCGCGCTGATATACACTGCGACTAATGATAAGCTCGTGAGAAATTTGAAAGAAGTTTTATTCATTTTAATTTATACTCTCATTTTTACAAAGTATTTAATTTGGAAGAGAAAACTTCACCGCAGTTGAGTAATGGGAATTCATCTGCCGCTTTGTTATGTAGAACAGGCCCGATAAAAGCACGATTATTGTCCTCTATCTATGCTTTCGAGTCCCAAGTGGCCCAATTTTTCAGCCAATTGCAGGCGGTCGTAGCGCCAGTCGGTCAATGATTGCAATTGCTGCTTTTCGGCATTCGCCAGCGCCGTTTGGCTATTGAGTAATTCCAGTAAGCTGCCCACGCCATTCTCATAACGATAATCTGCCGCCACATACGACTTGCGGGCAACCATCAACAGGTCTTTCGCTACCGGCAAGCTCTCCGTCGACGCCTTCAAAGACTGGTAACTTTTCCATACATCCAGCTCAACGCCATTTCGCGCATCGTTAAGCGATTGCTGCTTTTCTTCAACTTGAGCGAGCGCCTCTTTGGTCTTATAGCCGCGTGTCATGCCTTCAAATAAGGGGATTGAGACCTGAACACCCAGGTAATTGTCGGTATGCCTGGCGGCAAGATAGGGTTGTCCCAAGCTTTCATTAACGCGCTGATTGTCCCGACTGGATCGCCCAACCAGACTGATACTGGGCCGTCCTTCAGCCTCAGTCTGACGCACGTTCGCCTCGGCCGCTTTCAGTTCTGCCTCAGCCATCAGAATACCGGGATGAATACGCGCTGCCTCGCTGATCAGTGCCGATACCGACTGCTGAAACTCCCGATCGGGTTTGACCCCTTGGTCGACGTCTGGCAACGCCAAAGGCGTGTCCGGGCGCAACGACAGATCTTCCGCCAGTACGCCCATGGCGGATTGCCATGCGCCGGCCGAATGGGTGCGATTGGTTTCGGCTTGCAGATAAGCGGTCCTGGCCTGGAGCTCGTCGCCAACCGACGCTGCCCCGTGCTCTTCCTTGCGAATGACCACCTCAAGACTTTTTTGCGCGATTTGCTCGGTGTCCATTGCCGCCGCCAAATCGCCCGCCGCCGCTTGAGCGGCATAATAATCTTTAGCCGTGGTAATAAAGACCGTCTGCAAAGTTTCCAGATGATTGGCCTGAGCCGCCATTAGCAAGGCTTTGGCGTTATCCAGCGCGGCCGCCCGGCCACCGAAATCGTAAAGCACCCAGGATAAAGAAAGGCCGACAGAATAATTTGAGGAGAGGTTGTTGGAATTCAGGTCTGAATAACCCGGCAGGGTCGTTTTTGCATCTTCGCGTAGCTCTTGCCCGGTGGCGGACAGCGTGGGCAAATAGGCGCCCCGGGCGGTGCCCAGCGCCGCTGCCTTGGCCTTAATTTCTGCCCAGGCTTCCCCGGTTTTGGGATTGTTGCATAACGAACGCTCAACCGCGTCCGCCAACAATAAGGGTTCTTCCAATGGTCCCAAAAGGCAAGCATGGCCGCCCCCTAAAGGGGTTGCTGCGGTCGGGGGGATCTCCTCATCCACACCAAATACATCCGCCGCCATTGCCTGGGGAAAATTGAAAGCAAATACGAAAATACCGATTAGAGTGCCAATGTGATATCGCAAAATACGTCCCATTATCTTTCTCTTAAACTTTCTTGTGTCGTGCGGATCAGCGGGTCGAAAAAGTATTTCCAAACACTGCGTTTTCCCGTCTTGATCTCAGCCGTAATGGCCATGCCCGGCACTAAATTTATCCATTTACCCCCCGCATGGATCCGCGCTGTTTTCAGCCGAATACGGGAAGAAAAGTTGAGCCCATGCTGTTTATCTTGCTTTGCGTCATTCGCGACCGAAATGACCGTACCGGTAATATAGCCATAGTAGGTATAGGGAAAAGCCTCGATTTTAATCACCGCTTCTTGGCCGGTTTTGACAAAGCCAACATCTTTATTTTCAATATCAACTTCGACCTCCATGGCATCGTCGGGAACAATCTCCATTAACGTTTGCGCGCTGGTCACAACACCACCAATGGTATGCACCGCCAATTGCTGGACGGTTCCGTCAACCGGTGAAGTTAAGGCCATCATGTGTAGCCGCGTTGCCGCTTTTATTTCATCCTCGGCACTTTCTTTAAATTTCTGTTCTGCTTTATCCAGCGCATCGAGTTGTTCCCGACGAAACTGTGAACCGATAGCAGCTTTATCGGCGATTTGCGCGACGATCGCTGCCCTCAACTCATCGGCGTGACTCATTTTGGCGGCGAGATCATGTTCTTGCCCCAAGGCGTTCTGTTCTTTATCGAGGTAATCATTTTTCGCAACATATTGATCTTTAGCCAAAATTTTGTAATTGTTCGCTTGTTCTCGCGCCAGGGGCGCAGTCGATCGCAGACGGTCGATATCATGCAAGGTGCTGGCCAGTTCATCTCGATGCTGTACCAGTTGGGCCTCGGAGCTGGCCATTTTGTCCTGATACTCATGAAATATGCCTTCGGCAAAACGTTGCGCATCCCGGAAATTATGTTATCCCACTGACTTTGATAAACGGAACCGCTCAGCGAGGCCAGTTCGCTGCCGATACAGAACATGCTGGCATGGGTCGCCTGGGCGATTGCCGCATAATGCAGAATAAAGGTTTCATAGTTGGCGAAAAAGGCGTTGACGTTGTCAGGCTCCAGCAAGGCCCGCCAGGTGCCATCATTGATATCGATTTGCGGTTTAAGCATCACGGATAACCCATCGGCTTGCGACTGTTCGATGGCCAATTCGAGATTGGTATCGGATTCGGTCATGTCAGTCGGGGAAATCGTATCGCTGGTCACCGAGTCAAGGTATTGCGTCACCACGATGGAAACCGAATTGGCCCCGGTCGCTTGTAAGGCTTGCAATGACTGGGCTGAGGCGCTGGCGGCAAACTGCCCATCGGCTTCCGAGGTATAACCAAAACCCTTAACCTGGAAACCGCTATCATTGGCTGCGTTGGCGGCGACCGCGTCCAACGTTAGGCTGGCGTTGCTCATTTGCACCACATTGGCGGAACCCGCCAGTTCGAGCACACTGTCGGCGCTCGCGGTAATAGTGTTGCCGCTGCCGGTCAGCAACAGGCTGAATTCAGCCGACAACGTGGCTTGTCCGTCCGTCATCCAGGCGTATTGTCCATCGCCATTGACGTTCAGCGTGCCGCCATCGCCACTAAAACCGGCGCCGTTGTTCTCCCCGTTCAACATGACGGTGTCGGAAGCCTGGGCATTCACCCAGTTATTGTCGCCGTTGATGGCAATGGACGCAAAATTCCCCGCCATGACCATGTTGCCATCGCCGTCCAATACAGCTTGCGCATCAGCCGCCAGCGTGATGGAGCCGCTTTCCATGGCCAACACCTGGCCGGTGCCCTGCACCGTCATCTGGCCGTCGGTGCCATTGATGGTGATTTGGTTGTCGGCGCCGTCAACTACGGCTGAATTGGAATTGCCGTCGACGGTCAGGCTGTTGCTGGATCCGTACATGGCTAGGGTATTCCAATCGCCTTGCACGGTTGCTGTACTGTCGGTTCCCGCAAAATCCAAGACATAGCCGCTGCCATTCAACGAAGCCGTATCCTGGTTGTCAAGCGTAACGGTATTACCGCCCCCGTTCAGCCAGGCCTGGCTATCATCGGTGAAGGTGAAGGTGATGCTGTTGCCACTGGTGTGCAGATCGTTTTCCGAACCATCCAGCGTAATTTGGTCGCCCGATCCGTTGGCGGTAATGACATTGCCTTGGCCGTGAATGCTCAATTTATTACTATCGCCATTGGCCGTCACAGTGTCATTGTTTCCCGATACCAACACATAAGCTTCGTTACCATTGGCGGTCAAGGTGTCATCATTACCGGTAATGGTCGTCAATTCTCCATCACCATTGGTCATCACTGTGGAGTCCTCACCCAGCAAGTCGACGACAAAATTGCTGCCATTAATCGTCAAATTGTTCCGGTTGCCGAGCGTGACCGTATCATTGATGCCATTAATCACCGCCTGGGTATCATCGGAAACAGCCACCGTGCCCTCGCCGATGGTTAAGGCAATATTCCCGCCCTTGAGGAGAACAATATCACCGGGACCGTTGGCAACAACATCATCCTGTTCGCCCTGCACCTGGATCCACGCATTGGTGCCATTGGCCGTGACCATATTCTCATCGCCCACTACGGTCACCACCGCTTGCGCGCCGTTGACGGTAAGACCATTATCGTTGCCTTGTACGATGATCGCCTGACCGTCGCCATTGGCCGTTACTACCGAAGCATCACCTTCAACCATCAGAGTCGAGGTTCCGCCATTGACCACTAAATCATCGGCATTACCGACATGGACCGAGTCTCCGGTACCGTTGAGCACCAGTTGGCTAGCATCGGACAACACAATCGAGCCATAGCCGGTCGACAGCGTATTTCCGTTACCAGAGATTTCAGCAGAATTTTGCTGGCCATTAGCCGTCACGATATTGCCATTGCCGGCAATCAGTATTTGCTCCGCGTTGCCATTGGTGGTGACATTGGCATTATCAGACTCCAGCACCACATCATAACCGCCACCGTTGGCAATCAGCGTTTCGTTGTTGCCCAGGATGAGGTCGTCATTGCCACCATTAATAGTCAGACTATCCCCATCTGCGAGGATAGCTGTGCCATTGGACATGCTTACGGCTTCGCCGGTTCCCGATAGATATAAGGTATCACCAGTACCGTTGGCTGCGATGACATCATTGTTTCCTTCGACCAGGAATTGAGCGCTGTTGCCGTTAACCGTCAAATTGTCAGCATTGCCGGCCATGGTCATCTCGGCATTGCCGCCATTCATGACCAGGGTATCTTGCATCCCTTGGGCAATCACATTATTGCCATCGCCATTGGCTGTCACTTGTGTACCACTGCCATTAACCGCGATGGAAAATGCGCTGCCGTTCACCTGTAACGTATCAGCGTCACCCAGGCGGACCATACCGCCGCCGCCGTTGACGACGACCTGGCTGGCGCTGGCAATGAATAGGCTGGCGCTTCCCATATTGACAGTATCCGTCAAACCGTCGACGACGATAACATCCTCGCTGCCGTTCGCCGCGACGCTGTCTCCGGCACCGATCACCATAATTTGATTGTCGTTGCCATTGGCGGTCAGAGCGGAATTATTACCGTCGATAGCAATGGAGAAATCACCGCCATTGATAACAACTTGCTCTATATCACCTATACCGACGGTATTACTGATACCATTGACTACCGCCTGGCTACCGCTCACCAATAGCACCGTGCTGTTGCTGGCGTCGAAGGTATTGTCCGCGCCGACCGCCACAATGACATCGCTTTGTCCATTGGCGACGATGGTATTTGAATTTCCTTGCACTGATATATCATTGCCATTGCCATTGGCGGTCAGCAGCGAGTCGGCCCCCTCAACGGAAATACCAAAGCCGCCGCCATTCAACAGCACGTTATTTTCACCTGCCAGCTGTAATGCGCTGTTGATGCCATTGATGGTTGCCGTCGTGCCCTGAGAGAGAAAAATGCCATTACCGGCCTGGCTGATGGCAACGCGATTAAGAATGGTTCCGAAAGCTTCAGTCGCTTCAATCGTGGTTTGGCCTACGGTCGTTCCCGCAGCGGTGCCCAACGGCAGCGTGCCATTGTCAATGACGCCAAAGGCTGAGCTGGTAAATGTTGCCGCGACCAGCGCGGAAATCTGCGCCCATACCGGATTGACCGCGCTGTTCCATTGAGTATCCCCGGTCGTGGTTCCCTGGGCGAAGGTGACGTTCTCCAGCGGCTCGATGCTGCCATCGGTGAAGACCACGGTCGCCACACCGGTAATCTGGTTGCCGCTGGCATTCACCGTCATCGCGGTACTGCTCAGACGAATGGATTGAATGCCCAGTTGCGCCAACGTCAGGCTTTCCGCCTGTGCAGTGCCGTCGCCGGAAGGATCAACCAGCACCCGCAACTGGCTGAAGGCGGCATCATTAGCATCAATAACGCCGTCATGGTTAGTATCCAAGGTAGCTAAAGCGGCGAGCGCATCGCTCGTGCCGGCAGCTATCGCCGGGCTGATAATTTGGACGCCCGTGGCAGTTTGTATGGCCAGCACGCCGGTATCGGCGCCGATCCAGCCGGATAAGACCGCCTGACCATCAATCGCCACCAGGGCATGGGACAGATTAAGTGGGATCAGTTGGATAGCTTGACCATTCAAACTCAATACCAGCGGATCATCGCCGCCGTCATCACCGCCGTCATCACCCCCATCGTCGCCGCCGCCATCACCGCCATCGCCGTCGCCATCACCACCGTCGACCCCATAGTCCCAATCGTCACCGCCGTCATCCGAACCATCATCTTCACCATAACCGGTAAAGATGACACTTCCGTCCACACCACTGACATCAGAAGATATTGACGTATCCTGAGTGCTATCCATGTTGTCAAGACTGTCGTCAAGCCCACTATCCAGGCTATTTTGAATAGTGGCAGGTAAATCATCGCTAAGAGGAAATTCTTCAGCGCTATTGACCCATGAGGTCAAGGTGAGACCGTCGTTATTCAACGAACTGTTTGCAAAAGCATCAAACGCATTCGCTTGCTCTGAACCGTCCAGCAAACTGGTGGAAAACGACGGAATAGTGAGGGTATTGGGAAGGGTGATTGTCGTACCGTCGAATGCAACTTGTTGACCGGTTGCTCCCCAGCTTTCGCCGCTGGGGGTGTAACTGGTGGCTGATTGTCCATACTGAGAGACCTCAGTCAGGGTGGAGTCAGGCGTACCGTTACCACCCGAATCGGTATAATTATCAATGGTGGTGCTTTCACCCCCTGGCGTCAGGTTGTAATACGTTTGCTGCGAGGTCCCATCGCCATAATTGATTGTTGTGTTAGTGAGTGTGCCGGTGCCATCGGAGCTGCTGTAATTGCTAGTGATTGAGGTCGAGCCAATATAAAGCGTATCTTGCGAGGACCCATCGGCATTATTGACCAGTGATTCAGTTAGAGAGCCACTACCATTTTGACTGCTATAACTATCGGTGGACGAAGTCCAATTGCCGCCCAGGGCATTATAGAGGGTGACTTGTGACGTTCCGTCAGTATTATTCGTTATTGATTCGGTCAGTGTGCCGCTACCATTCGATTGACTATAATTATTAGTGACCGAACTTCCGAGGCCCAGGGTATTATAAGAGATGTCCTGTGATGTACCGTCTTCGTAATTTATACTCGCCTCTGTCAGGGTGCCGGTTTCATTCTCAGCACTATAGTTATATATTCGCATTACCCCCATCTTCCGTTAGAAAGGCCGTCTTTGCATAGTCTAGAGCCTGTTGCTGCAGAGTCAAGCTACTAATGCTTTCATTAGCGGGCATGATATATTCTCCATGATATTACGTTGTAAAAAATGTTTAATTGGAGGTTTTATTCGGCCATGACATCCTGAGATCACTCTCCTCGCGTGCCACTTTCTTTCTACTACCTGTATCAAAAATAAATGGCTTCGTTAAATCCAATGACAATAAATACCAAATATCGATTAGTTCTGTTTTACTCCCAAGACTTTCAATTCGATTAACGGGGGTTCGAATTGAGGAATCAATGCAAAAGTCCGCAGGCTGGCCAGAGAATTGCAGGGCGCTACCTGCACCCTCGCCGACATCGGCGGTATTTGTATCTAAGTACAGAGTCAATGGAGCGTGTAACGTCTGGCCTCGGATAATCGTTGAAGCTCCGGCTGATGCCAACCAGATTATCTGGTGAACATCGCTTAATGGCACTACATCAGGGGTTCCCTTCGTTTTCGACAGACGAAATTGAAATTGACGAGATTGATTATCAAAGCAAAACGAGACGAGTCGCCTTGATTTTAATTGACATGCAAAAAGTTCGACTTGAGGGACCTCGCAAGAGGAGGGATAATTAGTTTCTTTTGTTACTTGCCAATTGCCAATTACGCTCTGGTTCTCTGCCAAAGCCCTTTCATTGCCACAGATCATAGTGGCAACGCCAATCACTGCCGACCATACTAAAGGACGTAGAACCATTTTCTTTGCATTATGTCTCTTTATCATGACTTTCTGCTTGTCCCCCTAATTTTGCAATAGCGAGCAAATGTGGCCTTTTAGTGACAGCGCATAAAAAAGACTAATTTTCTCATCATTCTTACTTAGTCTAAAAAATTATAAAAATACCCAAATAAAACATATTCAGCGGCCCAAATGACAAAAGTTCGACCCCAGTTTTTACATTAAAGTTTAGAAATTTTCCTGAAAAAACCGTTTTAACAGGATAAAAAACGAAATGTTAAAAATAATCATTTTCTTCAGAGTATAAGTGTCATAACAGAAGCTATATCGCTTCAGAAACAGTTAATAAGAGGAATGTTTTTATAATTTACCAATATGAAGGGATTAGGGGAAAGTAAAAGGTACTTATTTTATCCCTATTATGGATACCATTATATTTCATATTTGATGGCGACAGTTTTACGGATAATAAAATAACCACCAACTTGATACGCATAAGGGCCATAAATAAAATTTCACTTTAATATTTGCCATTATTCAGTGTCCATTTTTTGCCAAAACCATCTTATCAACAATGAATCTTGTTTTATTAATTTTAACGTACATGCATCAATTGCTAAATTTTTCCATATCATATCAAGATCTCAATAGGTAATCATCCGTAACAGATATAATCATTATTTCATAAAGATTGATATTTTATTACTTAAATGCATAAAAATTAAGCTATTGGTGTTGAAGCGATAGCCAATTTTCCTCCGTTTCCAGTTTTACGGCACCAGCCCTGGATGTGGCCTTCAAGGGAAGCGAGATTATCCTCAAAAACAAGGCTCAGACAATTAGGCATATCTTTGAACATAGGCTTCATTTTTTGGTCGTTTTGTGCTTTTTCTGGACGCCCGTCAACAATTTAAAACTCAATATTCAAAGCGGGAGTAATTCCAATTGTACATTTTTTAATCTTGTTGCCACTGGCAACAAGGTCACTTTTTGAACAGTAACGTTTATTTAGCATGAAACAATTGGCTCTTTATCTCAGCAATGATACTGGCTACCTGCTCCGGTGAAGAGCGGACTATAGGATCGGTCCAATCCTTGAATAAGAGCCGCCTACTTCTTACCAGCCTGCTTCGCTAGCGCTTGAGAAGATCTTGATTTAGTCTCGCCTTACGCTGCACGAGCTTGCCAACGATACTGTATTGAAACCAGTCAACCGTAACGACAATTCATTCGACAAATGCAATCTTGAAAAAACTGACGCAGAAATTATGTTTGATATACAAAAATATTGTCAGATAATCACGCTTAGTCACATGCTATATTCGCTCCGGTCAGAATAGCAGCGACCGGGCCGGGACATAACGTTGATTCTCCTTGCGAATGTGACAAAATGCCAGCCAGGGATACCGCGCCGGAAGGCTCCAGGATAAGCCCGGCATATTTAAGCGCATAACGTGTCGCCACGGCTATCTGCTCCTCCTCAACCAAGATCATTTCGTCTACCGCATCGCGCATATCTTCCAGCGCCTGCGGCACCGGCACGCGCACCGCCAGGCCGTCGGCCTGAGTATTTACCGCCCCGCCGATCACCACACGATGAGTCAACCAGCTTTGGTACATAGCGTCAGCGCCGCGCGGACACACGCCGATAATGCGGATATCCGGCGCCGATGCCTTGATCCAGCGCGCCATACCGCCAATCAACGCACCGTTGCCGACCGGGATATAGATTGCACGGAACGGAACGCAGGCTGACAACAACTCCAGAGCGATAGTACCGGCCCCTTCGCTCACTTCCGGCTCCAGGCCGTCTTCGATAAACCAGCCGCCGATACTGGCGCAATATCGTTGGCCCTGTTCCTTGGCGCTATCAAAATCGACGCCTACCTGCCTGATATCGGCGCCATAGGCTGCAATGGCCCCAATTTTCAGCGGGTTGGCATTTTGCGCGACAAATACCGTCAGCGGCAAGCTGGCCTTATGGCAATAGTACGCCAGCGCCAGCCCCCAATTGCCCGCGCTGGCGCAGACCAGCGGACGCGATTCCCCACGAGCGAGCGCGGCGGCGATAACCAGGCCCGCGCCGCGCCCTTTAAAACAGCGCAGCGGATTAAGCGTTTCCACTTTGAGCCATACGGCGCGCCCGAGCTGAGCCGATAACTGGGGACATTCGTACTGCGGCGTATTAAGGAATACCGGGTCGATGGCATCGGGCGCCTGGCGGATATGGTCCAGGCTGAGCCGGTGCGCGGGCCGCTGTCCGTCGATCAGGGCCGATCGTTCGGCTATGGGTCGGATAGCATCGGCGCCTATCGCCCGGTCGGTCATCAAGATGCCGTCGAGGTGATCGATTTCATGTTGGATCAGTTCCGACATATCCGGCGGCAGCTTATCCCATTGATGAGAGAAACCCTGTTCGTCTTGCCATGCCACGCTGATGCTCAGATGACGCCGCACCCTGACGACCGCCTCCGGCACGCTCAGGCAATCATCCCAAACTTCCTGCATAGCGTCGCTGCGCCATAAAATACGGGGATTGATCATGGTAAAAGGCCGGGCGCCCAGCTGTAACGCAATAATCCGCAGCGGAATATCAACCTGCGGCGCGGCTATCGCCCGGCCAAAACCGGCCCTTAGGCGAAAATCCGCCAGCGTGGCCTGTAAATCGCCGATAATTCGCCGCAGTTCGTGGTCGAAATCAATGACCGGACCGGCAATGCCATGCAATCCCGGCGCGTCGTCGGTGATAATGGTGAGCACTCTGGACATCTTTTCCCCTTCCGCCGTTAGTGTTAACGTAGTTTAACGGCGTTGCAGCGCCTGGTGACGGTATATTCAGGCGCTTTCTTGCAGACTAACGGATAAATGAGTGATAAAAACGCGGCTAAACCGCAACAGAGCCACAGCATAACCGCTATCGACGAGTTCGACCGCCGTATCTTGGCGCGTTATCAAAGCGATACTCGCCATATTGCGCAAAGCATCAGTGAAGAGGTTGGCCTGTCGGCTGCTGCGGTGCAACGGCGGCTTAAATGGATGCGCACGGATGGCATAATTGAGCAGGAAACCGCTACACTGAACCCTCACGCTCTCGGCTACCCGGTAACGTGCCTGGTGGGTATCGATTTGCTTGAAGAACGCAACGAACAGATCAAATTTTTCAAACAAGCGATGCTTAAGCAAACACAAGTCCAACAGTGTTATTACGTCACCGGAGAGTATGACTTTATTTTAACGGTGGTCTGTCGCGACCTTCAGGATTATGAACGTTTTACGCAAGAGGTCATAATGGCCGAACAGAACGTACGTAGTTTTACTACCTGGGTGGTAATGAGCAAAGTAAAATCCGGCACCGCCCTGCCCCTCGCACCGGATTAAGACGCACTGATGCGGCAGTCATGCTTTCAAACGCGCCTGAGCATTTGTCGATAATACAATGCTAATAACACAAAAGAGTAAAGACGCATTTTAAATAAAAGGATGTAATAAAAACACCCGATATATAAATTTCGTAGATATCATAAAATAAAGCGCTAAAAAAATTCTCATCACCGAATGTCAGGACAATATTACATGTGTGGCAAAAACCAAATGCTCTCCAAGAAAAATCACATTCCCACAATGGCTCTAACATCGTTCAATGCCAGAGATATTTGACCGAGGGTGAGATCTTCGCGCAACGGCGTTAAGTATGAAAATCAACCCACTCTATTAATTATTAATCCTAGCACAGGAAAAGGCGTCAATGTCATCACCTTGAGGTTAATTATTTTTAATAGAGAACATCGCTACCGTAATCCTCATTTCACCAGCGCAAAAATTTTTTGACGACATTAAATTATATCTACCTGTAGGTATCGCGTATAATTGAGCCAGTTATTTTTAGAGATCTTCCAGCATAATGAAGATGCCAAAGAGGAGATCACTATGCGCAAAGCCCGTTTTACCTAGCACCAGATCCTGGCCATCATCAAAGCTGTAGAAGCTGGCAAAACCGTGAAAGACGTCTGCCGCGAGACGGGCGGATCGGTAAGGGTTACCCTGGCTAAATGCCGGATTGATCTGCCGAGTGCGTAGTCAGCAAGACAATATATCCTGGCTCCCCTCTAAAAAAGATCGGAATGACTTCCTACGCGGTATAACTTTAACTCAGTATCTGTACGTTGATATATTAATAATAAATCAGGCGCTCCGTGGCACTCTACATAACCGATATAATGACCAATTAGGGCATGCTCCTTATATTTTTTTGGTAAGGGTTTACCTGTCTGCAACAACGCGATAGTGGTTAAAATGACGGTCTGGGCCTTTTTATTCTTATCGTAACGTTTAGCGTCTTTCTTAAACCGGCTCTGATAAACAATAGTCAGCATAAGAGCTTTACCAGCCCAGATCACGTTTCAGGTCGTCAACCGTATCAACATGCGTCACCTCGATACCCGTTTCCAGGTCACGGATAGCCTGGAGTGTCTCCTTATTAGGTTGAAGCAGGTCAGCCGGCAGCTCGGCGCTGACAGCTAGACGATTAACAACCATGCGTATGACTGTCGATAGATCCAGACCTAATGCCTTGGCATTGGCCATGGCAGCCGCTTTGGATTCGGGTGAAACCCGGGCGCGAACAACAGAATCAGCCATAAAACCTCCATTACTGTTTTTTTCATTGTAGCTACAACGTAGCTATTTTTCAATATGAAAGTTGGTTTTCGCATGCGAAGGTGCGGACCAAAACTTGGACTATTCTCCACTGACAACGACATCAATTCTACTGTGTCGTAAAAACCCAATACATCACCACAATTGCGAGGTATTTCAGTCCGGCTTCAACCTCAGGGCCGGGGTGCTTTCATCGACGGTAAGGTTATTTGCCAAATAAGCGCGATGACAGCAATCACGGCAACGATCGCGCCGACCGGCGCAAGGGAGGGTAAACCCCAGGCGTTGATGGCTACGCCGCCGATCCCTGAACCGAACACGACGCCAGCGTTGAAGGCGGCAATGTTCATACCCGAGGCCACATCCATCGCCTGGGGCCTATAACGCCCAGCGAGCATCAGGATGCGGGACTGAAGCGGGGGAATGGCTCCATAGGTGGACAAGCCAAGGAGTGCGACCAGTCCGATCATCGCCACAGGTTGGTGAAGCGCGAAGGCC
>Ga0224527_1000749_pt1 | contig 19560 bp, 13 predicted proteins | sample CBST0metaG_FD_179882 | JGI IMG/M metagenome (GOLD analysis project Ga0224527, IMG submission 179882) | Peat soil microbial communities from Stordalen Mire, Sweden - C.B.S.T0 | ecosystem: Environmental > Terrestrial > Soil > Wetlands > Peat | place: Sweden: Norrbotten County, Stordalen Mire... | reverse complement strand
GCCTTGCCTGCCTGAGGAGATGGCGGCTCCAAGGCGAAGGACCGAAATACGTAAAGATGGGGCCGATGGTCCGGTACCGCCCTCAAGATATCGAGGATTGGCTTGTCACGCTCCCGACAGGTGGGAATCCGTTCCATCCTCGAAGGCCAACGGCCGGAGCGGGTGCACGTTCTCTACTTCGACGCCGAGGTTCAGAAGGTTGATACCTACGCGGCCGGCGAGATGCTTCACCTCGATCCAGTCGGTGGCGGCGGCACAGAGTTCGGTCCCTGCTTCGACTGGCTCAGTGAGCACGGAAATCCACCCACAGACAATGGTCTTTCTCACCGATCTCTATGGGACGTTTCCCGAGTCCGCCCCAGATTACCCCGTGATCTGGGCATCGACCGGCAGTCGCCAAGCGCCCTTTGGCAGCGTCATTCCCATGCACGCGGCGTAGCCAATGCTTGGCTCATTGGTAGTAACGCGCTACGGAGCATCCCCATGAACAAGCAATACTTCATCTTTACCGATGGGTCGGCCATCGGTAACCCAGGTCCTGCCGGTTGGGCAGCTATCGTGATCCACGGGACAAGACGGCAGGAGATCGCCGGGTCGGTTCCGTTGTCGACCGTCTCTGAGATGGAACTGCGCGCCGCGGTCGAAGCGCTACGCCTGACGCCATCCGGCGCCCGAATCGAGTTGCGCTCGGACTCGGAACTGTTGATCGACGGAATGCGGTTTCGGGTCTTTCGCTGGCAGCGGTTTGGTTGGCGCAACAGTCGCGGATTCGAGTTGCAGCACCAGGAACTGTGGCGCGAGTTGATCCAGCTTAACGAACTGCGAACCATTCGTTGGCGATGGGTCAAAGGGCACAGCCGCCATCCCATCCAATCCCGTGCCGATGCGATTGCCTATCAAGCCGCCAGAGCAGTTGCCGCTCAGGAACGAATTGCTGCTTGATGCTGCTGGCAGACCACAACTCCAATGAGGAAAAGAATCATGTCAACGATTGCAGCAACAAATTCGCTTTTTGAGATCGACGTGGAATTGGATAGCCTTCTTGATGAGATCGAGGAGCAGGTCGCACAGGGCGGCGAACCATCCGGGGAACTCGTCGCCCGCTTCCAACAATTCTGCTCAGCCCACGGCGAGAAGGTGGACCGGATCGGGCGTTTCCTGCGCCGGATGGAAGTGCGCGAACAGTTCTGTCGCAGTGAGGCTGCCCGCCTCAGCGACCGGGCCCGCACCGCGGCCGGCAAGGTGGAACGTACCAAGAACATGGTTCTCTACTATCTGATGAGCCGCGACCTCAAAGCGATCGAAGGACGTGAATTCACCCTGCGCGCCCAGAAGAACAGCCAGGACTCGGTGCGGATCACCGATGAGGCTGCGCTACCAGCCGCCTTTCGCAGGATCAATGCCCGTATCGGCGGTGTCCTCTGGGAAACGCTTCTTGCGAATCTTCCCGACGAGCTTGGCAATATGCTTGAGAGCACAGTGGAAGAGTCAAGACCGGACACCGACACGATCAAAGCCGCCATCCAGCGCGAAGAAAACATTCCAGGTGCTGAGTTGCGGCGGGGATGGCACCTGAGAATTAAGTAGCCGTGACCGTGCCCCTCAGAACATGAATTTCTTAGCGGCTAGCCAGCCCAGAATCTCCCGTGGGATTTGGGAACACATGCCGTACTTTTGCGGCCCTATTCGTCTTCAATGAGCAACTAGGCGATCTTGCATCACGCCGGAATGCTTTCAGCAACAACAAAACGTATGGGCCTAGCGTTACTGGTGGACTTATCGCGAACTGCGGCTTGTTCGGGGCCTTTGCACAATACAACTCGTGTTGAACATCCGCTTCTCTCCGTTTGAGACTGGCTGGCAGACAACGAAACAACACTCACTTGACCTCACTCTACTATTTAGACTACAGTCTAATCGTGACTGCGAAGGCTACGACGCTCCGTGAACGTCAGCGCCTTATGACCAAGTCAGAGATCGTCCGTCTTGCGTTCGAATTATTCGCAAAGCGGGGCTACGAAGACGTCACCGTCGAGATGATTGCGGAGTCGGCCGGCATCTCTCGCGCTACCTTCTTTAACTACTTTCCGAAGAAGGACTTGATTCTCCACGAACTCGCTGCGACACGCGCCGAACGCATCCGGCAGGCGTTTGCCACTCTCCGCGATCAAACACAAACCTTTACGCGCGCAGACCTGCTCCGAATCATCCTCGAAATCTGCAGGGAGAACGCCCGCATTTCATTCAAGTCGAAGAAACTGCTGCTCGACGCCATTTCGCACCAACTCTCGCGCGGACTCCTCCTCACAGCACGCGAAAAAGCGCTCGACGTTCTCACGGAAGCGCTCTCGAACTTTATCTGTGATAAGTCATCCACCCGCCTCGTGGCCGAAACACTCTTCTGCGTTTTCCTGGGAACCATGCTGGAGTGGCTGATGCGTGAGGATGTCCCGGAACAATGGCTCGTAGAAACCATGCAGGTCCGGGTGCAATTTCTCCTGGGGGCAGTGCAATGAAGCAGCGTCGAATCGTGATCGTAGTTGTCGTCGTTCTCCTCGCAGGGGCGGCTCTCGCCATCGTGCTTCACATGCTCAAGCGCCGGGGAACAACCGACGAATACTTCGGGACAATTGAAACTCGCGAGATTCAAGTCGGCTCCAAGATTGGCGGTCGAGTCACGCAGGTTGCGGTCGAAGAAGGGGAACAAGTAAAGAACGGCGATCTCCTCGTGCGCTTTGAGTGTAACGACCTCACAGCGCAGCGGCAACAGGCTCAGGCGGAGGTGGATGAGCAGCAAGCCAATGTTGAGAAACTGGAGCGCGGCAACCGGCCCGAAGATATTCAGCAGGCTGAGGAAAACGCAAGCGCAAGTCTGGCTGCGCTCGATGAAGCGCGCAACGGCCCTCGTCCCCAAGACATAGCCCAATCCCAAGCCGATTTCGAGGCTGCGCAAGCCGACGCTATCAACGCCGAGACCGATTTTGAGCGAATGCAAAAGCTCGTCGCAACGGACACCATCTCGCGAATGGAGTTTGACAGCTACCGCAACAAACGTGACTCAACCGCGAAGAAGGCGGAATCTGCCCACGAGCACCTCGCCGAACTCCGGGCGGGAACGCGTCGCGAGGACATGCAGTCTGCCGAAGCCCGCTACCGGCAGGCGGAGTCCGCCGCAGCTCTATCGCGCAAAGGCTCGCGTTCCGAAGATATTGCAGCAGCTCGGGACCAATTTGCGGCTGCTCAGGCGCACGTTGCCGCAATCAATGTCAGTCTCGCCGAGGCTCAACTCACAGCCACGGTGGACGGCATCGTCGAAACCGTCAGTGTTCGTCCCGGCGATCTGGTCCCGCCTGGCCGCATCGTTCTAAGCATGCTTGAGCCGACCCAACTCTGGGTGAAGATATATGTCCCGGAGACGGACCTTTCCAAAGTCAAACTTGGTCAATCCGCCCGAGTTACCGTGGACGGCATGCAGGGTCACAATTTCACCGGGCACGTCGGGCAGATCGCCTCCGAAGCTGAGTTCCTGCCGCGCAATGTTCAGACGCCCGATGATCGGGAGCACCAAGTTTTTGGGGTCAGAGTCTACGTCGAAAACGCCAATGGGATCCTGAAGTCCGGCATGTCCGCCTCGGTAATTCTCCAATGAACGCAGCCATCACTGCCGATGATCTAACCATTCGTTTTGGCAGCTTCACGGCCGTGGACGATGTCAGCTTCTCAGTCAACCGCGGTGAGATATTCGGCTTCCTTGGACCCAACGGCTCAGGAAAGACAACGATCATCAGGGCTCTTTGCGGTCTGATTACACCATACAGCGGCACTGGCACCATCCTCGGCATGGACATCCGCAAGGATGCGTCGCTTATCAAGGAAAAGATCGGTTACATGTCGCAGAAGTTCGGCCTGTACGAGGACCTGACGGTCGCCGAAAACATCGACTTCTACGCGAGCATTTACGGGATTCGCGGCGAGCAGGCGCGGCAACGCAAAGCAGAAGTCGTCACCCTAACTGGTATCAGCCCCTACATGGATCGCCGTGCCGCCCAGCTCTCCGGCGGCTGGAAGCAGCGGCTTGCGCTCGCCTGCGCGATTATCCATTCCCCTCAGGTTGTCTTCCTCGACGAGCCGACAGCAGGCATCGATCCCGTCGCACGGCGCACACTTTGGGACCTGTTCTTCCGCCTTTCTGGGCAAGGCGTCACCTTTTTCGTCACCACGCACTACATGGACGAGGCGGAGCGCTGCGGGCGTGTCGGCTACATCTACAACTCGAAGTTGATCGCCATCGGCACCGTTGCCGAACTGCAGAAACTGCCTGACGCCAATCCGCCGGGCACGACGCGCGTCGAAATCGTTATCCCCAACCCGTCCCAGACTTTGGAGCGGATACGCACCATCCAGGGCGTAAAGGAAGCAACGATCTTCGGCCACGCGATTCATGCTCTCGTCGAGCAGGATCACCTCGACGCGCTCCGGCACGAATTTCCTGACGCTTCGATCCAGGTTATCGAACCGTCACTCGAGGATGTCTTCGTCACCCTCACTTACAAGATCATGGCGGAGACCAAATGAACGACATCTTCCGTGGCCTCGTCCCCATCTGCCGCAAGGAGTTCCTCCACATCGTCCGCGACCGTGGCACGCTCTTTTTCGCGCTGCTCATTCCCATGATTCAGCTCTTCCTCTTCGGTTTCGCCATCGACACCAACGTCCGCCAGATCCCTACCGTCGTTCTTGACGAATCGCACACCCAGGAGAGCCGCCGCTTGATTCAGAGCTTCGCTGCCTCCGACGTCTTTGCCGTCAAAACCAACGCTTTATCCGCCGACCAGATGTATGAAGACATCCGCTCCGGACGCGCCAGCATCGCTCTCCGCATCCCCTACGATTACGCACGCAAATTGCAGTCCGGAACCCCGGCCACGGTAGAAATCCTCATCGACGGCTCGGACTCGACCGTTGCCGGAGAGGCCGTTAACGCATCTACCGGCGTTGTTCTGGAACGCTCGCTGGCGATCGCCATCCCCGACGGTACTCTGCCGATCGACCTGCGGCCGTCCATCCTCTACAACCCGGCCATGCGCTCAGCCAACTTCTTCGTCCCTGGTCTCACCGCAGTCCTGCTGCAGATCATGATCGTCCTGCTTATCTCGCTGAGCCTGGTCCGCGAGCGGGAACGTGGCACCCTCGAGCAGCTCACCATGACACCAGTCCAGCCGCTCGGATTGATGGTCGGCAAGATGATCCCTTATGGTGTACTCGGCTTCCTAGAACTCTGCATCATCCTCGCCGTCATGCGGATCGTTTTTCAGGTGCCCATCCACGGCAGTCTCCCGCTTCTGCTGCTTATGTCCCTGCCTTTCTTGCTAACGGTGCTCGGCCTCGGCCTGATGATCTCTACCCGCGCCAAATCGCAGGCGGAAGCCTTTCAGCTCTCCATGGGCACTGTTCTCCCCTCCGTCTTTCTCTCGGGTTACATTTTCCTGATCGCCAACATGCCGGCTTTCTTCCAGGTCGTCAGCCGGTTCATTCCCGTAACCTACTACATCCGCATCCTGCGCGGTATCGTCCTTCGCGGAGCCGGCTTCGCCGAATTGTGGACGAACGCAGCAATACTCACCCTGATGGGGATTGCTACCACCCTCATCGCCGCACGCTTATTCGTGAAACAGAAAACTTGAAGCGAGGGGTGAGACGGGTCGACATCAGATCTCGGTTGGCGCCGACAGGTCAAACTGCTCATTGACAGTCGATTATGCGCGATTGTCGGGGTTAATCCTGAAAGACGCCGCAGGGTGCAGAATCATAATCACGCCCACATCGTCGGCTACTCTTTCCCCCCGGTGATTTGGATCTCCTCCCGATCGGACCCGAGTTTCAAGCCACCGATTACTGGCCCAGTTTTCTAAGGACATCCTCGTCTCCGATCAGAAAGAGCTTGTTCTCGCCGAGCACCGTCTTGAGGAAGTTGCCGTGCAGCTTGCCTCTGAACTCATTCGCTGTATAAACCGTAGGGTTGATCTCGCGGCTCAGCGTCTTCCGTGCGTTTGCGATTCGGTCGACCACATCCTCGAAGCGCACGCTACCCACAATCATCAAATCGACGTCGCTCTGCTGGCCCTCACGGGAACGCGCCACGGAGCCATAGACAAATGCAAGGTCGATCTTCGCTTGGAGAGGGCTGAGCGCAGCCAGGAGAATGTCGCGAATTCCGACCGTCTTCGCGACAATGGCCCGCATCTCGGCGAAGATGGGGCTGGCCTCGTTGGCGCTAAAGAGGGTCTGGGTTCCCAGAGTCCTTTTGGTCACCAGACCGGCTTCGACCAACTGGCGCAACTCCCGCTGCACGGGCCCCAGTGTAATCCCCGTTATCCGGGCAAGTTGCCTTAAGTAGTAGGACTCGCCAACATGCCCAAACAGAACGGCCAGCACCGCACCGCGCGTGCGCCCAAACAGCGTGCTCGAGAGTGTGCTGGCTGTACCCATTCCGGGGTCAGTTCTACCCGAAAAGGATACGGTAAGCGATGCCCAGGTGCATTCGGGGCGATTCCGGCATCCGAGAAGATTCAATTCTCAGAGGCTGGAAGTTGCCAGATGTTACTGAGCTGCCCATGAAGAGCATCGCGCTCAAACTCGATAAAACCTGATCTCTCCCAATCCGATGGGCCGGTTGTGCGACCAATTGCTTCAAACCCGCGGGCCTCCTGGGATACAACAGGTGCTGAACCCCCGTCAGTCTACTGTTTCCAGACACGCGCGTAAACGAGTTTTAAGCAGCGACAACGTGTGCCACACCTGTACCGCATTTTCGTATTAGGAGGGGATATGGCCCGCAAGCTGGCCAGAGCATCCGCCGCGGACTGCAGATGTTAACGGTCCGCATCGACATCGGCCGCGATCCGGAGAGCCGATATCTTGTCAGGCGCATTCGGGTGGTAAAATGCCCCGCTCCGCATTGCCATTGAGGCGTGCGGTCTGGCGACTGAGAAGAGGGGATTTCCCGGGGCTAGAGGTGTTGAGAATGCAGCCGCGAATCTGATCAGAGGCCCAGGCTTGCCGCCGCATTCTCGCGGAACATCTCGCCGGGCCGGATGTAGCGCCGCAAAACGCGACGGGAAGGGATATGGGCCTATCTTGCTCGTGAGTTCATTCGAGTCTAAACGCGGGGGTGTCGCTCTGAATTGCGCGTGCTTGCACCAGCGGCCGACGCCCAACCCTGGTTTCCGATAGAGCGCACCGAATCCAGATAAGTGTTCGCGATCACTCGCACTCATCCACCTTTATGGCGAGGCTGAGTCTCGGCCCACCGGATAGACTTCCGGCGAGGGCTTTTTGACGTGGAAGAAGGACGTACACAGACTGGGCGCCGCGCTCTTTTGAAGGCCGGTGGTTTGGTTGCAGCAAGCGGCGCTCTTGGATCGATTTGGTCATTCGTCACCGGGGTTGGCACCAAAGGAAGCGCAAGCAAGCATGCGCGGTGGATCAGGACGGTGGACCGGCCTACTTTAAGCGAGAAGACTGCTGACTACCAGCGCTTTTCCGGAAACGATATGTTTGCCATCTATCGGCCGTTGAAGATTCAGCGCGATGGAGAAGGCTCCTTTGAAGCGGAGCAGGCCTCCAAGGCCAACCGTACAGCAGCATGGATCGCCGAGAAGAAACCCGGATACAGTTTGCCCGATGTCCAGTTGGGCGAAGGCGCCTGGACGGTGATGCATAGTACGAAGCCGGGTTCGGGGCTGCTGTCGTGGACGCGTATTTCTGTGCGCACGCCTGCGGAGTTGGGAGCGCAGCGGTATACCGCTTCGCCGCAGGAAGCGGCAAGCACGGTGAAGACTGCCGCGCGGCTCTATGGCGCGGGGCTTGTGGGAATTGCGCCAATGAATGAGGCTTACGTCAATCTGCGGGTGCCACGGGAAAGCGAAAAGGAAAAGGACAACGATATTGTCTTCGAAGATGCTGACCTGCCGTCGGTAGCCGGAGGCAGATTCGTTATTCCGAAAAGGATGAAATGGGTGATTGCCATCGCTATCCCGATGGACCTCGACCTTATCTCCCGAACACCCACGGCATTGGGCGATGCAGCATCGGCGCTCGGCTACAGCCACTCGGCTTTCGTGGTGTCATCGCTGGCGGAGTTCATTCGCGGTTTGGGCTATGAAGCCATTCCCTGTGTCAACGACACAGCGCAGAGCGTGCCTTTTGCGGTGGATGCCGGCATTGGCGAGTTGGGTCGCCTCAACAAGCTGGTCACTCCTGAGTTCGGCCCCGCCGTGCGGCTTTGCAAAGTTATCACCGATCTGCCCATGGCATGCGACAAGCCGATTGACTTTGGGCTTGTGGAGTTTTGCAAACGATGCAAGAAGTGCGCGGAGGCTTGCCCTTCACGTTCGCTTTCTTTTGATGATGAACCGAGTTTCAAAACGAAGGGTCCCTGGAACAATCCCGGACACAAAGCGTGGTTCGAGGATTCATACAAATGTCTTCAATACTGGCAGAAGTCTAATTCTGCTTGCGGTGTTTGTCTTGCGAGTTGTCCTTACACCAAGGGAGCGCGAGCCTGGATGCATGAAGCGGTAAAGGCAACGGCCTCGGTTGCACCCGGGACGGACGGCTTTTTCCGCATCATGGACAATGCCTTCGGCTATGGCAGGCAGCACGACCCGGAGCAATGGTGGAGCAACAGTTCTGAGTCCGGCAGGAGAGGGTGACGATGCCGAACGGCGTCGGTGTTTTCACGATTACGATTCGCAAACGTCCGTGGTGGCTTTGGACACTTGCGGGATTCTTGCTGCTGTTGGAGGTGTTACTGCTACAAACCGCCGTGGCCAGCGTGCAGGAAGGCGAGGAACGCGCCGCAGCCATCTGCTTGATCACGGTCACTGTCGCAGGAGCCTTTAGCTGCTTCGCATGGCTGCGCGGGCGACGACCATATCAGCGCTGCGAGACCGATGCACAGCGCCAAGAGCTTTCGACGCCGGCGCAAGGCAGTGCCTAGACGTGGCTTGAGCGGGTCTGTCCAGAACTGGTTAGGTATACACCCGGCGGGCCTTGAAGCGGACAGGCATATTCGCACGCGCCGCAACCGACGCAGCGATTCGGGTCAACGTGCGGTTGCTTCAGCATCCGCATCTTTCCTTCAGCGTCCGCTACGCTCGCATCTTCGACGTAGATGGCCTTGGGAATCACAGGACACCACTCGACACACACGACGCAATCGGAAGCCTTGGCCCATGGCAGGCAGGTTCCGCGTTCATAGACCGCTGTTCCCAGGCGGACCGGCGCGATCGGGTTGCTGTCGGATGCAACCCAGCCTTTACGATGGGGCGTCAGTCCTCGTATCGCACCCGTGGGACAGACTTCGGAACATAGCACGCAAGCGGGCTCGCAGTAGCCAATCGTGGGCGTGAGCACTGGGCTCCAAATGCCTTCCCACCCCGCCTCTGCGAACGAGGGTTGCAGCGCATCGTTGGGGCATATGCGCATGCACTCACCGCAGCGGATGCACCGGGAGAGAAAATTTGTTTCATCCAACGCCCCTGGTGGTCGAATCGCCCGTGCGCTACGCTTCGTCCCCTGGGCATGCACCGCGCCCAGTAGTGGAACGATCGCGAGCCCTGCCGCCGCGGCAACCAATACGTTCCGCCGCCCCAGGCGGGTGCCTGCTATCTCGGGTGGCGTTTGAGTCCCATTAAAAAATCGAAATTGAAGGCTACTGTGCGGGCAGGCCTCAACACAGTTCAAGCAGAGATGGCACTCCGCTTTGCGCCACGGCACACCGCCGATAGGATCGTCGCCGCCCTGACAGGCGATCAGGCAGCGATTGCACCTATTGCAGGCGGCTGCATCCTTGTGCAGCCCGAGAATGGACCACCGCGCTACGAGACCGAGCAAAGCACCCAGAGGACACAAGGCCCTGCACCAGAAGCGCGTCACGCGCAGATTCATTGCCAGCAGGGACACGAAGGCGATGCACAGCACAACGCTGAGCCAGTAATGTGGCTGGTAGACGACGTAGTATTTCTTGCTGGCCGCAGCAGGGAGGATCGATAACCCCGCCGATCGGACCAGCAAAGTAAATGGATCGACCCAACCCAACAAGTTGACGCGGCACAGCGACACCAGCAGCCCCGCGATCAAAAGAAGATACTTTGTCACTTGCCACTTCTTATAGCGATTGGCCGCGATGAGAGTCTGGCGCCGCCCGGACTCAGATCGGATGCCGCCAAGAAGCTGATTCAGGCTGCCCAGGGGGCAGATCCAGCCGCAGAAGAAGCGCCCGAAAGAGATGGTTGGAATGAGGACAACGAGGGACCACAACAGTCCCCGGGTAAACGCATGTGCTGCCAGCATATTGAGCAGAGCAGACAACGGATCGAGTCTAAAGAACGGATTAACGGGAAACGACGGCCGGTTCCCGGCTTCCGAAAAGTCAAATAACTTCGTGCGGAGCACTAACGCCACGAACGAAGTGAAAAACACTACTTGCGATAGTCGCCGAAGTCCGGTCACCAATAATCCAATCCTCGTATCTTTTTTCCTGGTTGCCGCAATTGACGGGACGATCGCATCTCACCGGCGCCGTATCGTTGTGACGCCGGCGAGATGCCTAGGCTGTTCGATTCATGCCCAACCGGGCAGAACCGAGATGGTGTGCGTCCCGACCGCTAGAAATAGAGCTTTCCAGCTAGCTGAATTGCCCGTGCCGGTTGCGGGTCGCCGCTTGTACTTACAGGTTGATCGACAGAGTTGATAGAGCCGAAGACAGGAGATCCGGCGCCAAAGTTGCCATTTGGATTGGCAAAATTCGGATGATTAAAAGCGTTGTATGCTTCAAGACGCAATTGGATGTATCGCGAGCTTTCCATTCCTCCCACCGGGATATTCTTATAGATCTCAAAGTTGGAATAGTTAAAGCCCGGACCGTGGAAGAAGTTACGGCCGACATTCCCGAAGGTGCCAATGGGTTCCTGCGTGAAGGTAGACGGGTCAAACCAATAATGGCCGGCATGTCTTGGATTCAGCGTCTTGATGTGGAAGGTAGACGTGTTGGGAACGTCGGGACAATTGACGAAGCTGTATTGGTCGCAATAGAGCGAGTTATAGACGCCAGCATCATAGATGAGGACGGGGAAGCCCGTTTGGAGCGCGGTCACTCCAGAGAGATGCCAGCCGGCCAGAGCATATTGTGCGAGCGCATTTCCACGAAGGCCACGTGGCAACGGGATTCCGTAATTATACCGGCCAACCAGGCGTTGCCGGGCATCGTAGGCAGAGTTCCCGTAACTCAGGTGTTCAAACCCCGGAACATAGTTGGTGCCGTAGGCGTTGGCGACGGAATCGTCCAAGCCGGACGCATTGTCCAGTGCATGACTGTAGGTGTACGCGAGGCCGAAATACAGGCCATGCGTAGGAGCCTTGGTCAGGGACACCTGTAGTGAGTTGTAGTTGGAATAGCCATTGGTGAGCATGTCGCCAATGGACAGGTAGTATGGCAATCCGTTGGGCAGCGCCCCCGGTATCTGCGACCCGGGAAGGACCGCTGGCTGCGTTTTGTCGCCGGGAAAGTAGAGCGATTGTTCGCCTGCCAATTGCACACAGGAGAATGTGTGACCATTCAGCACAATCGGCGCCGCGGTTCCTGTGCCGGCCAGACAGGCATCGTGACCTGACTGAGTAGTCCGGTTGCCGTCGTACGCCCGAATCATCCTGTGGCCAAGCGAACCCACGTAGCCAACTTCGAGCACCATGTTGCTGGGCAGCGAGCGCTGCACATTCAGGTTGAAGTTATAGGTGTAAGGGACATTGAAGGCCGACGTGAGATTGTCCATTTCCAGTGGATAAAGAGACGAGAAGTTCACGTTTTGACCCGGTTGCGGAATCGCATAGGGGAATGGATTGCTGGGGTACGATGCGCCGGGCGTTCCGGCGATATCCTGAAATGGATTCGCGAAGCTGGGATTTCCGCCAAGCCCGGCGGCACCGATACTGCTAAGCGCGAATGGCGGATCGTTTTGGTTAACCTGCGACCCTTCGCCCGATACCCGGTTCCAATAGAGCCCGAATCCCCCGCGAATCGCCAATGCATGCTGTCCCTGCACTCCGGTGATGTTGCCTAGCGGCAGGTCTGGGGACCACGCAAACCCGACGCGCGGAGAGAAGTGGTTCCAATGGGTTGTTGGGCTGCCATTTCGGTTGCAGCCGGGGTCGCCTGGGTAGAGCAAGCCGGGACCTGCGCCTGGAAAAACCTTGGACTGCTGGTTGGTGGGAACCCAGCAGGTTACACCAATGCCCTTGTATTGGAGGTTTTCGAACGGAGTCTCGGCGTCGTATCCGAGGCCATAGGAGAGGGTCAGAGCATTCGATACCTTCCAGTGATCCTGCGCGTACGCATAGTGCTGCCACGCTCTGACGTTAATAAAGAAACCCGACCCCTGACTGTAGGTTGCGGGGATTCCGAGCAGGAAGTCGGCGGCCGGATCGCCGGAACTATAAGTGGCGGAAGAATTGAAGTAAAACGCTCCGCTGTTGTTGACGTGGAAGGGATTGCTGAAAATGAATCTCTCGATATTTGCTCCGAATTTCAAGCTGTGGTTTCCGACTACTTTGCTGAAGTTGTCGAAGTAGTTATAGTTCTCATCCTTCCGAGGCTGCGGTCCGTTGGTGCTGAAACCCAAGGCGAAATACCCATTCACATTAATGTAGGGCAGAGATGCGACGCCTGTATCCTGCGGCACGATGTCGAATCCAAACGAGGAAGGTTGCGCGAGGGTAGCCGGCGCTGGATTGAGTTCCGAGAAGTTGTTACGAAAGTAGCCGGCGCGCAGTTCATTCAGCGTGTTGCTGTTGAAGACGTGCGTCCACGATGCGTTGAAATCCTTGATGTGCGCCGAGTTGTCGGCGGCAAACCCGGGCAGGTTAGCCCCGTTGCCCGTCGATTGGGTTGCAGGCAGCGGTAAAGTATTCGAGCTGGGATTTGAGTCGAAGATCGTGGAAACCCAGAGTGCGTCTTTCGATGTCAACTGATCGTCGATGCGAATGATTCCCTGATCGTCTCCAGCGGTGTTCGGCGCATTGAAGTTGTAGTAGTTGATGCCGCCGGTTGTGTAATTGGATTCAGGAACGTATTTCTTGAGCAGACTTCCTGCAATCGGGTTGAAATCCGAGGTCGGAATCTGCCCGCTCGGGAAGCATCTGTTCCAGGGTGTTCCCTCCGGACAAAATCCCCCGGGGCCCTGCATGCCGTCGGGGAATGGAATCGGGTTACTTGAGAGCCCTCCATCCCCAGAGAAGTTTCCACTCCTTTGGTCGCCGCTGAAGACCTGAGTTAACTGTGTTTGTGCAGTGCGGTTCCGAAGTCCCTGATAGGCTACGAAGAAGAACGCGCGGCGGCGCAGTATCGGTCCACCCAGCGTGCCTCCAAAGACATTCTGGTGAAAGACGGGCCTGGTTGTGGAGAAGTAGTTGCCATTGTTCAGAAACGTGTCGCGATAAAACTCAAAGCCATCTCCGTGGAACTGATTGGTTCCGCTTTTCAAGGCTTCGTCAATGATGGCCCCGGAGTTGCGGCTGAATTCCGGATCGAGCGTGCTGGAGATGATATTCACTTCCGCCAACGCGTCCGGATTTACCGTGACGCCTGGCTGGTTCAAGAAGATGTCGTTGATGTCGGTGCCGTCCAGAAGGAAAGCATTCTCCCCGGTTTGGCTACCATTCGTTGAGAAGGTGCCATTGCGGTCCTGCGACTCGACAACACCCGGTGCCGTCTTCTGAAGCTGGACAGCATCGCGGCCCAGCGTTGGCAGTTCTTCCAGTTCGGTAGCTCCCACAACATTCTTCAGTTGGACATCGGCAGTCTCCACTTGGACCATTGCTGACGTGACCTGGATGGTCTGCGCCGATGTGCCGATCTGCAGCTTTGCGTCCAATTCACGAGCGGAGCTCAGATCCAGCATGATGCCCGTTGAAACGAAGTTCTGAAAGCCCTGCTCGGCGACGGTGATCGTGTAAGGACCGCCGATGTGAAGGTCGGGAAAGATGTAGTAACCTCTGGTATCGGTTCTTTGAGTGCTCTCGATCCCGGTGCTCGTGTTGACAACGGTGACCGAAGCGTTTGCGAGGACCGCACCGGTCGGATCCGTGACCGTGCCGTGGATCGAAGCCGTGGTAGCCTGTGCGTGAGCTTGAATTGCCCAAAGTAATATACACGCGATCGTCAGCAGGCTCACTGCGAAAGACCGGCCGGGAATACTCATGAAGCCTCCAAGAATGTTTGAACAGTTCTCTCCTGCGTGCTTCGCGCGGAAGCGACCTATGGTCATGTGCGCGGAAGTACGAGTGAAGCTAATTCCGCAGGACTGGGAACACAATTTCTCTAGATCGCTGCGATGAATCAGCAAAAGATTGCACTAGCATTCTCAACAGTTAACCTCCCCCTGTCCTCGGTCAAACGGATGAGCAGATGGCTCCATCGATATATGGAGATCCGAATGCCGGGCTGGCTTGAGGCGAGAACGATGTTCGCGCGTCATTCAACGCAGATGTAGGTCGTTCACAATGAGCGAAGTCAGATCCGCCAAGTCGTGCAAGCGGCAAGAGACGCACTCATGGTGCAATGGTTGAGTTGTTCAAGGAGCGCGTCCGCATAGCCCTCTCCTTCACCATCAAGAAGAAAACGGGGACGAGAATCAGGACATGAATGGTAGAGGTGATCATCCCCCCCACAATGGGTGCAGCGATTGGTTTCATAACGTCCGACCCAATTCCGGAAGCCCAGAGAAGGGGCGCGAGGCTGGCCAGCACTGCCGTTACGGTCATCAGTTTGGGGCGCAGCCGCTGCACCGCTCCTTCAATGACGGCAGCCTCCATCTCTTCGGGCGTCATCGTTATTCCATGAGCATCACGCCTGGCAAAGGCTTCATGCAGATAAATCACCATCACGACGCCGGTCTCAACTGCGATGCCAAACAAAGCAATGTATCCGACCCACACCGCGACGCTGAAATTATAGTGAAGCAGCCACTGCAGCAGTAGTCCGCCACTCATGGCATAGAGGGTTGGAAAGATGAGAATCATCGCTTCCCTCGCTGAACGAAAAATCAGATAGAGCAGCAGGAAGATTACGAAGAACACCACCGGCAGAATGATCTTGAGCCGTTGCTTGGCGCGCATTTGGAATTCGTACTCGCCGGACCATTGGTAGGTGAAGTTAGGCGGCAATTGCAAATGGGTACGTAGTTGCTGCGATGCAAGGCTCACAAATCCGCCGTAATCGGCATTCTTCAGATCGATGTAGATATAGCCTGTCAGGGATCCATCTTCGTCTCGGATCATTGCGGGCCCGCGCGCAAAGGAGATGTTCGCTACTTGCCCAAGTTGCACTTGCGCCCCCGAAGGAGTAGCCAGCAGCACACCGCGAATGCGTTCGAGACTGTCGCGAAAGTCGCTTGCATAGCGGACGTTGACTGGGTAGCGCTCGCGGCCCTCTACGTTATCGACAATGTTCTGTCCGCCCACACCCGAGGATACGGCCGTCTGCACGTCCGCGATGGACAGCCCGTAGCGCGCGGCTTCGGTGCGATTCACTTCCACATTGATGTAAAAACCCTGCGAGACGCGTTCGGCAAAGACAGACCGGACCTGGCTCATTCCGGTGAGGACATTTTGGATCTTTGCCGCCAGTTGTTCGATGCCTTCGACATCCGGACCTTGCACCTTGAGCCCCAGTGGGGTCTTGATGCCGGTCAGTTCCATGTCGAGACGGCTCTCCACGGGCATAGTCCACGTATTGCTGATTCCTGGGTACTGCAACTTTCGATCCATCTCCTGCACCAGGGCTTCGTAAGTCATTCCAGGACGCCACTGACTGCGAGGCTTAAGAGTCACCGTGGTATCGAACATATCGAGCGGTGCGTTGTCGGTTGCGCTATCGGAGCGGCCCGCGGTGCCGAATACGCGCTCTACTTCAGGGAAACTGCGCAAGGCCTGGTCCTGCGACTGCAGCAGAGACTTCGCCTGCTCAATGGCAATGCCCGGCAGCGAAGTGGGCATGTAGAGCGATGCGCCTTCGTAGAGAGGGGGCATGAATTGACTACCCAGTCTCCACGCCAAGGGCACGGTAGTTACCAGAAATGCGAGATTGAGCATCAGTGTAAGCATGCGATGGCGGAGGCAAAAGCGCAGAACGGGCAGATAGAAGGCTTGCGTGAAACGGGATACGGGATTGGCACCCTCGGGCCGCAGTTTTCCGCGGATCAGCAGCACCATCAACACAGGAACCAGCGTGATGGCGAGGATGGATGAACAACCAACGGCGAGTGTCTTAGTCCAAGCCAGGGGACGGAACATGCGCCCCTCCTGGGCCTCCAGAAGGAAGACTGGCAGAAACGACACGACAATAATTAGCAGGGAGAAAAAGATCGCAGGACCTACCTGGGTGGCCGCGCCGATCAGGATATCTTTTCTTTCGCCATTGGAGACAGGGGTCGGGTCGCGTTCCTGGCGTTCCGCAAGATGACGATGCCCATTTTCGACCATGACGATGGCGGCGTCAATCAGCACGCCAATTGCCAGCGCCAGGCCACCAAGCGACATGATGTTCGAACTAACTCCCAGCAGATACATGGGCAGGAACGAAATCAGCACGGCGATGGGCAGGGTCAGAATAGCGATGAGCGCCGAACGAAAGTGAAACAGGAAGACAATAATCACCACGCTGACGATGATGGATTCTTCAAGCAGGCTGCGTTGTAGAGTGGAGATCGATGCGTGAATCAAGCCGGAGCGATCGTAGCCGGAGACGATCTGCACGCCGGGCGGCAGCGATGGTCCCAATTGCTTGAGTTTGGCCTCCACGCCGCGAATCACGTTGAGCGCGTTCATGCCCTGACGCATGACCACGATCCCGCCGACAGTCTCACCCTCGCCATTCCACTCCGCCACCCCTTGCCGAATGTCAGGTCCGAAGCTGACGCCTCCCAGATCGCGCAGCAGGACCGGCGCACCATCCTTGCTGCCCACAGCGACCTGTTCCAGGTCGCTGAGTGAACGGAGATAACCCAACCCGCGGATCATGTATTGTGCGCCGCTCAAGTCGAGCACGCGTCCCCCGACCTCGTTGGTGCTGGTCTTCACCCGATCGATCACGGTGGATAGCGGAATGTTGTAGGCCAGGAGTTTTTGCGGATCGAGCCGGACTTGATATTGCCGGACATAGCCGCCGATGGTCGCCACCTCCGCGACACCCGGTACTGTTTCAAGTTGATAGCGCAGATGCCAGTCCTGAAGGCTGCGCAGGTCTGCAAGGCTGTGGGCGTGGTTTTTATCGACGATTGCGTACTCGTAAACCCATCCTGCGCCGGTTGCGTCGGGACCGATGACGGGATGCACCTGTTGCGGAAGACGGCCGCTGATCGTTTGCAAATATTCAAGTACACGCGACCGCGCCCAATAGATATCCGTTCCATCTTCGAAAATGACATATACATACGAATCGCCAAACATTGTCTGCGCGCGAACAGCCTTCACGCGCGGAGCAGCCAGCAGACTGGTCACGATGGGATAACTGACCTGGTCCTCGACAATGCCGGGCGGCACGCCCTCCCATGCGGTGTGGACCACCACCTGCACGTCGGATATGTCGGGGAGTGCATCCAGAGGCACGTGACGCAGGCTCCAGATGCCAGCGAGTGTCAACATGAGTACGGCGGTGAAAACCAGAAAGCGATTGCGCGCACAGACTTCGATGAGCCGAGGGAGCATTACATCTCGCCTTCTGCCTGCACGCTTAACTGCCGGGTCGCGACGAGTTTCTCTTTCACTTTCACGCGGACCGTAACCTGGAAGCGACCACCGCATACAAGCGTTATTGAGCCGCGATAAACGCCGGCGCCGGCTTCAGACAGATGCGCAGGGGTATTGATGGCACCCATGCCCATCTCCGGCATCGCAGGCATGCAGAAAGCAAGGTTCACCTCTGCTCCGGTGACGGGCGTTCCATCCGCATGAGTGACCCTTACACTCAGGTGATTGCCAGCACCCTTGTGAGGCCGGTTGGGACTGCTGCTGAAATCGATGTTGATTTTCTCGACAGGTTTCGAAGGCGTGGAAGCAGACGCATCCATTTGCATTGGCTCCGCGGGAGCGCCCGAGGCAGCTTGCAATTGGCTTTCCGAGTCGATAAGGAAATTCGCCGCAGTTACGATACGCTGGTGTGGAGCGAGCCCTGTGTTCACGACGAAGACATCGCCGACACGCGCGCCCAGCGATAGCTCTTTTGGCTCCAGATTTCCGTCACCCTGATCAAGGAACGCAATCTGCCGCAATCCCGATTGAAAGACGGCCGATGCCGGAACTACAAGCTGCCGTCCAAGTTTCGCGCTGAGGTCAACGTTGACGAACATTCCCGGCTTGAGCTTCAGTCCAGAATTCATTACCTCCAGTCGCACCTTTACCGTACGTGTAGCCGTGTCCACCTGCGGAAGGATGCTCTCGATTTTTCCGGGAAATACTTGACCCGGATAAGCGTCGATGGTCACCCTGGCGCTGTCTCCGGATTTCACCCTGCCAATGTCATCCTGGAAAACCTGCGCATTCACCCACACCTGCGAAAGATCGGCGATGGTATAGAGGCGCGTAGAGAGGTCGGCATACATGTTAGGCAGCGCGTTCCTCTCGATGATGTAACCGGTCGCGGGAGAATAAATCGTCGCGTCCGTGGTTGGCTTGCCGGTCTGCTCGAGTTTCACAATTTCGTTTTCAGGAATATTCCACTGCCGCAGCCGCTCTTCTGCTGCCGTGCTCAACGAGCCCGCGCCGGATTTTACGCCGTCGACGCTGCTGCCTCTAAGCACATACTGGTTTTGCTGGGCCAGGATGTATTCTTTCTGTGTCTGCACGAGGTCGGGGCTATAGACCGTGAGCAGCGGTTGACCCTTTTGAATCGGAAGATAGGTTGCATTCGCGAAGACCTGGCGTATATATCCGGGGAAGCGGAGTTGCACATACGAGACGCGCCGCTCGTCTATTTCGACGGTTCCGGTGGCGCGAACGCCATCGCTGAGTTCCGCATACTCGACCGTTCCGGTTTTCACTCCGATGCTCTGCATCTTCTCCGGCGATAGCTGCACAGGCACCAACGGAGAATCCATCGAGGTTTCCATTGCCCGTGAAACAGAGGTTGCTGAGACCTCCGGTCCCATGGCGACAGGCACAATCTCACTCGATCCGGCTTTCACGCGTAGTCCACCGTGGCCGCGAAGAAAAACTGACGCCGCAACTATGGAAAAGATCGTCAACCACACAAAGGACGTACGCACAATGGTCTTATTCATCGCAGTTTCTCTCCCGTTAGAGTCTCAAGATGTGCCAAAGCCGTTTCGTGATCGAGCAGCGCCTGCAGGTAATCGTCCTCGAAGGTGATTTCGTCTAATAAGTCGTCGCTGAAAAACCGGAAAAACCGTGATAAAACCCGATGATTTGCGAAGATTGTTGATCTAGAATTTCCCTGTAGTGGTTAGCAAACGGCCTGAAAACTGGGGAAAAACGATGCGACCCAAG
>Ga0224527_1000748_pt1 | contig 19594 bp, 19 predicted proteins | sample CBST0metaG_FD_179882 | JGI IMG/M metagenome (GOLD analysis project Ga0224527, IMG submission 179882) | Peat soil microbial communities from Stordalen Mire, Sweden - C.B.S.T0 | ecosystem: Environmental > Terrestrial > Soil > Wetlands > Peat | place: Sweden: Norrbotten County, Stordalen Mire... | reverse complement strand
AAACTAGTGGGAGAGTGTTAATATGACAACTGACATCAATGCCACCGATATTAATAACCATGATAAAAAGCTCCTACAAGATCTACAAGATGCCCTTGCCAATTGTATGAAGTGCGGAAATTGCATGGCTTTTTGCCCCATATACAAAGAAGTTGGTAAAGAAGCAGCCGTAGCCCGCGGCAAGCTTTCGCTAATGGAAGGCGTTCTGAGTGGCAAAATACCGATTTCCGGTAATTTTGAAAAAGCCATGTCCATGTGTTTATCCTGCAAAGCTTGCGCCACAAATTGTCCGTGTGGCGTGCCTGCTGATGAACTAATTGTACGTGGGCGCCAAGCAGTGGTAAAAGCCCGGGGACTGGGTCCCATTAAGAAAAAAGTCTTTGCCTTGTTAAAACACCGACAAATATTCGACCTATCCTTACGGATGGCGGGTCTGTTTGGGCCACTATCCTTTAAAAAACTACCAGGCAAAATGGGCGCAATTGCCCGCTTCCCCATGCCTGGTATGGATAAAAAACGGGTAACTGCACCCATTGCTAGCACTCCACTTAGAAGCCAATATCCTGAAGTCATTACCGTGGATCATCCTAAACTAAGAGTTGGCTTTTTCACAGGTTGCACAATCAACTATATGTACACGGATGTTGGGCAAGCTACGATTGAGATTCTCAAAGCTAACAATATTGAAGTGGTCATGCCTAGCATGCAACATTGCTGCGGCACGCCAGTCTTCTATTCTGGAGACGTAGAATCTGCTAAAGTATTTGCAAAACACAATCTTGAGACTTTCGATCGTTACAATTTTGACTATATCATCGCGTCTTGTGGTTCTTGTACTGAGGCCTTCAAAATTGAATATCCTCACATGTTTAAAGATGATCCCAAAATGAAAGCATTAGCAGACAAGATCGCCAAGAAGACTTATGAAATTAGTGAGTTTTTGATCGATGTCGTTAACTTTGACAAACAGCACTTAGGCCCTGTGCCTGCTACGGTTACCATGCATGATCCCTGCCACATGGTCCGTGGTATAAAAGTGACCAAACAACCACGAGAAATCTTAAAAGCCATTCCGGGCTTAACCTTCGTAGAAATGTCCAAACCGGATCGTTGCTGCGGCTCAGGAGGTTCTTTTAGCATGTCCTACTATGAGCTCTCCCGCCAAGTTAATGACCGTAAAATCGCAGATATTGCCTCCACCAAAGCTGACATTATCGCGACAAGTTGTGGAACTTGCCGGATGCATATTATGGACGGCTTAATGCAAAATGACCTGGATAAGGAAACCTTGCATGTAGTACAGCTCTTAGCTAGATCTTACCAAGCTGGTAAGACAAAATAAGCAGATAAGGACGCACCCACTTTTATAAAAGGGGTGTGTCCTTATCTGCTTCAACCGTCAGGAATAGAAGCTAGGGCTCCGCGCAGCCTTACGCAGGGAGTAAGGGATGCCCTAGCTTCTGTTCCTGGCAGACCACCAATATACATGTTGCTTTTTTAGTGTGTTGTATATAGTGGAGTAGCTTTTAGGTCAACTAGTTCACTTTTGGAGCGGAAGCTCCACAAAAATTTTCGTTCCCTGTCCAATCACCGAGGTAATTACAAACGTCCCTTCTAGCAAAGCTACCCGTTCCCTCATGCCGTGTATTCCCAACGAGGTATGACTATGGGTGCTTTTAAATTTGTCTACATCAAAGCCAATACCATTATCACGAATCATCAACATGAGTTTCTCTTGCTCTTTATATAAAAATACCCATACCTCTGTCCCTTGTCCATGTTTCACAATATTGGTTAACCCCTCTTGTAACACACGATATAAGGCAATCTCAATTTCTGGCAAAAATCGTTCTCGGGATAAGTCACTAAAATCACTATGCATGACAATCTTATATTGCCTTGCGTAGTTATCTATGTATTTTTTTGCCGCAGCCACTAATCCTAAATCATCTAATAATACGGGGCGCAATTTCACGGCCATATCATGAACCGCTTCTAATGTAGCAGCAGCGATATCCCGCATTTCCAGTATTTTTTCCCGTTCTCCTGCGCTTGATACTTGCTCGGCAAGCATACGCAACCCTACAATAATGGAGGTCAATGACTGGCTGGTTTCATCATGGAGTTCCCGGGAAATTTTCTTACGTTCTTCTTCTTGCACCCTGATTACCTTATTTAAAAATACCGATTGCAGTTCTTCTTTTTCTTTTAGCGCCCCAACTAATTTTTCCTGCCGAGCATTAGACTGCAGATTAGCCTCTACAAATCGTGCAGCTAATCGTGCATAAGGTTCCGCTGTATCCTGTTCCCCTGTAACGCCAATAATTCCCACACACTGCCCTTCAAACAGGATTGGCATATTAAAACCATTACGTATTCCACTTAACTGCAGTTCATCTCCCTTACTAACATAAAACTCCTTAACAACACCAGCCTTTAGCATCCTAGCGCCAGCTTCATGTACCTGTCCAATACGTTCCCTACTAACCGAAGCAATAATTACACCACGACCATCAAGAATGTTTACATTTGTATGTAATTCAGCAGCAACACTATCTACTAATGACTGAGCAAACTTAGCATCCAATCTGCGATGTTTATTTTCCATTGTATACCTCTTTGAATATTAATTTTTTGGGCCTATATACATCGCACTATATCTTTTACATGGCAATCGTCAGGAATAGGCGCTAGGGCTCCGCGCAGCCTTAGGTCGGGAGCAAGGGATGTCTTAGCTTCTGTTCCTGGCAGACCACCAATATAGATATTACTTTCTTAGTGTATTGTATATATTATCATCTTTCGTCAAAAGACCTAAGAATTCCTACAATGTCTATCTATTGCATTGCAGAAATTACATTTTTGGATACTTTAAGTGTCAAGCATTGCCTGACACTTTTTCCGTTAGAGTGCAGCCGTACACCAGGAGCAAGGGATGCCCTATTTATTTTTAAAGAATATTTACAGCAATATATTGACAAATAAGAATATATCTACTAAAATGAAGTTCAATTTAATTTGCTATGATGCATAGAGGCGCGGATATTATGAGTACGTATAGTGAGCTGGTAACGATGAACTATACAAAGAGGAATCTCTGCCGAAGCAAAAAAATCTACCTAGTTTATTTTGCTGGCCCTGTATTGAATAAGTACAGAGCTGTCACCGATTTTTAGGTGAAGAGCTATTCATACAAGCGGGAATTTATGCATTTATATAAATTTTTTGGTTGTGAGATAGCTCACAACCATTTTTTATTTTCTAGGAGGTATTTTATGTCAAAATCTACATTAAATCTTGAAGAGCTCTGTCCGCAAAAAAACGGACTCAAACGTGATATGAAATCACGTCATCTTATGATGATTTCCATTGGGGGGACAATTGGTACGGGACTATTTGTCGGTTCTGGACAAACCATCAGCCAAGCAGGTCCTCTCGGTGCTGTTCTTGCCTATCTCGTCGGTGGTTTCATTATGTATTTAGTATTACTGTGCCTTGGTGAATTAACAGCTGCCATGCCGGTATCTGGTTCATTTCAAACCTATGCCTCTCGATTTATTTCTCCAGGCGCTGGTTTTACCACTGGCTGGCTTTATTGGATCAACTGGGCCATTTGTATTGCCGCTGATTTTACCGCTGCTGGTATTATTATGAATAACTGGTTCCCCCAAATCAGCATTTGGATTTGGTGCGTTGTCTTTGCAACTGTCCTTGCGTTATTAAATATTATTTCTGTCCGCGCCTATGGCGAAGCGGAATTCTGGTTTGCTAGCATCAAAGTAACCGCCATTCTCGCCTTTATCGTTGCTGGCTGTGGTTTAATTTTCGGTTTTTCTGGGCACGGCGTACCGGTAGCACTTTCCAATTTTCATACGGATGGTGGCCTCTTCCCCAATGGCATGAAAGCAGTGTTACTAACCATGATCGCTGTTGTTTACTCCTTCCAAGGAGCTGAACTTGTGGGAATTGCTGCTGGTGAGTGTGAAGATCCCGGCAAAAACGTGCCACGAGTCATCAAAGGCATTGCCTTTCGTATTGTATTTTTTTATGTCTTTGCCATCGTGGTACTCGCCGCTATCATTCCCTTTAATGAGGCTAGCGTATTAGAAAGTCCTTTTGCTCATGTCTTCGGCATGTTGGGTCTACCACTAGCCAAAGATATTATGTTTTTTGTCGTAATGACTTCTGCCCTCTCTTCTGGCAACTCAGCATTATATGCTTGCTCACGTCTCCTTTGGTCCATGTCCAAGGAAGGTTTGGCACCTAGCTTTCTCGGCAAAGTAAACTCTCATGGCGTCCCTGTCTACGGAGTGCTAATCACCGTCGTTTTGGCAGGTATATCCCTTCTTACCAGTGAATATGCTGCTGATACCGTCTACCTCTGGCTTATGTCAAGTACGGGTCTAACTGGTTGTTTAATTTGGGTTATTATCGCCTGGTGTCAACTCAACTTCCGCCGAAAGTTTTTGAAACTAGGGGGAAATTTAGCCCAACTAACCTTTCGCACTCCGCTCTTCCCTCTTGTGCCAATCCTAGCTTTGGCACTAAACATGATTGTAATTTTCAGTTTGTACTTTGATGAATCACAACGCATTGTCCTGTATACTGGTATTCCAGCAGTAGCTGGTATTTACTTATATTACTTACTATTTTTAAACAAAAAACAGAGTGCAACTTCACAACACGTTAAGGTAAGTTAATTTTTTAGTGTGTTCTATGTACATCCCACTATATCTTCTACATGGCAATCGTCAGGAATAGAAGTTAAGGCTCTGCGTAGCCTTACGTAGGAAGCAAGCGATGCCCTAGCTTCTGTTCCTGGCAGACCGCCAATTTGAATTTTATCTTCTTAGTGTGCTGTATATGCCGAGTATAATAAAAGCCGAGGTGACCTCCAGAAGGTCACCTCGGCTTTTATTTGTGAATGATTCTCACTAATTACCATCACTATTCCCGCCTTATTCATGTTATAATTTTATGTAAACTACTGAACAAGGAGGTACCATCATGGATTCTTTATCACATGCACTTATCGGTTTAGCCGTTGCTGGTTTATCTGGCCACCAATTGAGCTTACATGACCCGATCTATTTAGCTACCATTCTCGGGGCACAAGCACCCGATTTTGATATTATTGCACAAATCAAAAGTAATTTTTCTTATATTAGGCAGCATCGTGCTTTTTCCCACTCCATCCCAGGCTTAGGCCTGTGGTCGTTGTTGATTGGTACAATCCTGTATTTCATCATGCCACAAACCAGCCTACTAACCCTATGTAGTTGGGCCTTTGCTGGCGGTTTATCACATATCATTATTGATTACTTTAATACCCATGGTGCCGCTATTTTGTGGCCTGTGCGCAAGGAACGAAAAAGCCTGCATTTATTAAATGTATTTGATCCCGTACTATTAACGCTTATGACCATTTTATATGCCCTGCCTCTTACCATGTTTACCTTGTCACTCAGTACTTTTACCATTATTGGTGGCTATATAGCCCTCCGAATCATCTTACGATGCAAGGCAAAAAATCAGTTAGGCAACTTATTCACTAACCAACAGTTACTACAACTAACAGTCATGCCGTCATTAAAACGTATCTTCTTTTGGGATTTCGTCTTAGAAACCGAGAGCCGTCATGTAGTGGGACAAATCGGCGCACTGTATCCAGTATTAGATATTCGCGCCAATTTACTAAAACCCAAAAACATTTCCACCTTTACCGCACAGGCAAAAAAGACTCCTTTAGGTGACTTTTTTACCAGTTTTACACCCTTTATTTATTTTGAAGAACAAGAAGATCTCAATTCCATTTCGGTCAACATCTATGACCTGCGTTATATTCTCAATAAAAAATTTCTGCATCACGCAACCATTATTTTTGATCACAACGAACTACCAACTGCTTCTTATATGTACTCCTATGGGCGCACCATGAAGATTCCTTGTTAAGAGCATATATATAATGCACTAACTATTCTACAGGCAATCGCTGGGAGCGGACTACGGGACCCAGCGCAGCCTTACATAGAAAGTTAGGAATGCCTGATCTTTCATTCCTAGCAGACCAACAATCTACATGCTACTTTCTGCCTGCAAAGTATAGTTCTTGTATCTCTTTTACCACTTCCTCAGCTCGGTTTGACACTTGGGGAATTGAATACCCGATAAACAAGGGTGATGTCACAAATCGTGGTACCACTTTGACTAGAATTCGCCCCTCAAGCTGGTAAAAGAATAAATTATAACTTTTACACCCTTTATAAAAATTATTTAATAAATAATGAGCCACTATTTGTATATAATCAGCCATTTGATTAATGTATTGCAAATCATCAATCACCACATTAAATTCAAAAAAACCATTTTTAGGTTTTACTGCTAAATTTAATTGCACTCCATTTTTTTCATGGATAACAATGCCACGGAAACTTTCGCACCCTATATTTTTAGTATAGTCAATATGTTTTAAACCAACAATTTGCATATGAGGATGCCGTATGGTCCCACCAGAATAGGGACCATGGTTTTTATAAAAAATTACCGAAGCAAATTCACCGCTCTGTATCATTGCTTGCCATTTTTTTATACCAAAGGCAATTACCTTATATAAATGTTCTTTGGGGTATGTTGATAACTCAGCATCACACCCATAAGTTTCAATTATGACGGTTTGAAAGGTATCAATTAAAACAGGATATTTGTTTTTTATTAATAAGATTGGTCCATCCTCTGCTATAATCTCTTCTAGTTGTTCTCGACAGCAAAATGGACATATCGTATCGGTATTCATAATACTCTCGGGCTTGGTCTGACCAATATTTGAATCAAAAGTCAAATGCGTCTTGTTTACAGACATCGTGAACCTCCTATCTGTGGGTATTTTTAATATTTTAACCTATATATATAAGTTACATTAAAGAAATTATATATATATATCGCACTAAATCTTCTACATGGCAATCGACAGGAATAGAAGCTAGGGTTGAAAACAGCCTTACGTAGGGAACAAGCGATGCCCTAGCTACTATTCCTATCAAACAAACAAATTATCTACTTCCCCTATAATTTTAGCACCCAACACCAACTTAGTCATTACTTTATTGGTCCCCATAACCACTTCAATTTTTAAGATAAAATTCCTCTAACTATAGAATAAATTAATTTATTATGGATTTGACAATTAAGCCCTTTACTTTTGTAATTATTTATTATATAATTCAGAAGTCCTGAAATAGATAAATTATGATGTTCGTTACTGAGTCATCACAATTCACTATTTTAGTAACAGATTCGAGGAGGCTATTTAACATGACTCAAGACAAAACATTAACTTGCCGCGATTGCGCAGACCAATTCATTTTTTCAGCTTCAGAACAAGATTTCTTCGCTGAAAAAGGGTTCACCAATGAACCAGGACGTTGCCCTCAATGTAGAGCAGCTCACAAACAAAACAATGGTGGCGGTCGTAACAGCAACTACCAACAACGTGAAATGCATGATGCAGTATGTGCAGCTTGTGGCGTAACTACTCAAGTTCCTTTCCGTCCAAGCGGCGACCGTCCTGTATATTGCAGAGACTGTTTCAGCAAAAACAACAACCGCTAGTAGCATATAAAAAAGCCCTGTCAATGACAGGGCTTTTTCTATTATCATAAAGCATAAGGCATCTGAAAGAAAATAACTAGTCAGATTCTGGTCTATTTTGCGCTAGCCTTCATCACGATAACTCTTACATAGCCCACTATGTGCGGGTTATCGTTCTTCGCCCAGCACAAAATATCCTCAGAATCTTTGACTACTTATTTTTTTCAGATGCCTAACATTTTTACTAGAATGGACAGCATTTCTTCCTTACATTATTCGACAAAAAAATATTTTTTAAAAAATTCGTAAAATTGCTTTACTTCTGCGTAAATTAATCGTATAATTTAATAGTTCTTAAATAGATGAAATCGAGTATTCTCCATTAACTATTTGGGTAATATACATATAAGGAGGTTATATACATGAATCAAGACAAAACATTAACTTGCCGCGATTGCGCAGACCAATTTATTTTTTCAGCTTCAGAACAAGATTTCTTCGCTGAAAAAGGGTTCACCAATGAACCAGGACGTTGCCCTCAATGCAGAGCAGCTCACAAACAAAACAACGGTGGTGGCCGTGGTGGCAACTACCAACAACGCGAAATGCATGACGCAGTTTGTGCAGCTTGTGGCGTAACTACACAAGTTCCTTTCCGTCCAAGCGGCGACCGTCCTGTATATTGCAGAGACTGTTTCAGCAAAAACAACAACCGTTAATTTTTCTAAAAAACGCCTTTGTCTATGACAAAGGCGTTTTTTATTCTTACCCATTGATGAATGATCCCCCCCACTTTTCAAAGTAGGGGGTTCACTTATTTACTTGAGAATATGTAAAAGTATATTGTGGTCATCCCTTAGCGCCATATATTCGCTATACACCTGCAGCTTTAAAGGTATCATCCACAATTTTTTTGGCTTCTTCCTGAATCTGTTGCAAATGATCTGCCCCCTTAAAACTTTCTGCATATATTTTATATACATCTTCTGTACCAGAAGGACGAGCTGCAAACCACCCATTCGCCGTACAAACCTTTAGACCACCAATATCAGCTTGATTACTTGGGGCTTTCGTAAGCTTAGCAGTAATTTTTTCACCAGCGAGAGTATCAGCTGTTACTTGCTGGGGTGAAAGCTTGGACAGTACCGCTTTTTGTGCCAGATTGGCAACGGCATCCACCCGAGAATAGACAGGTGTGCCAAACCTTGCCGTCAGCTCTTGGTAATGCTGCCCTGGATCACGCCCAGTTTTTGCCGTAATTTCGGCGGCTAACAAGCAGAGAATCATACCGTCCTTATCCGTTGTCCACACTGTGCCATCCTTTTTAAGAAAGGACGCCCCTGCGCTTTCTTCTCCGCCAAAACCAAAGGATCCATCCACTAATCCATCTACAAACCACTTAAAGCCCACTGGTACCTCCGCCAGTCTTTTCCCCAGACTGTCTGCCACCCGATCAATCATGGAAGAACTTACTAACGTCTTACCAATGGCAGCATCCCCACGCCAGCCCTTACGATCTTGAAATAAATAAGCAATAGCAACTGCCAGATAATGATTGGGATTCATCAACCCAACGCTGGGAGTCACAATGCCATGGCGATCAAAGTCCGCATCATTGCCAAAGGCAAGATCATATTTATCTTTTAGTTCAATCAAACCGGCCATCGCATGTGGCGATGAACAATCCATCCGTATTTTTCCATCACCATCCACATTCATAAAGCTGAAGGTAGGATCAGCATAGCCATTTAGCATGTCAATTTTAAGTCCATATTTTTCCGCGATGGGCATCCAATAACCTAAACCTGCACCACCAAGAGCATCTGCCCCCAACCTAAGACCGGCGGCTTTAATGCTATCCATATCAATAATATTTTCTAAATCAGTTACATAGGGTGTAATAAAATCAAATTCCTGAACATTATCAACTTTAATCGCCTGGGCATATGGCAAACGTCTTACATTTTTATTGCCCTCTTTTAATAATTCATTAGCTCGATCAGCCACCCACTTGGTAATATCGGTGTCTGCCGGGCCACCATTGGGTGGATTATATTTAATACCACCATTGTCAGGTGGATTATGAGAAGGTGTAATAACAACACCATCAGCTAAACCATCCTTCCTGCCTTTGTTATACTGTAAAATGGCATGAGAAATACTTGGCGTTGGTGTATAGTTCATATCCTTAGCAATCAGCGTCGATACGCCATTGGCAGCCAATACTTCCACTGCTGAAATAAAAGCTGGTTCCGATAACGCATGAGTGTCAAATCCAATAAATAAAGGACCAGATATCCCCTTGCCTTTACGATAATCACAAATGCCTTGTGTAATAGCATGAATATGATCCTCATTAAAACTATACCTCAAGGAACTACCGCGATGACCAGATGTACCAAAGGCAACTTTTTGCGTTATTTCCCTGCTATCAGGACGATTTACATAGTAAGCACTAATCAACCGAGGAATATTAACCAAAATAGATTTGGGAGCTTTTTTACCTGCTAATTCATGAATCGACATAGCTACACCTCCAAATTAATTACCGTCATACTGAATCACAACTATCACATACTATTATAGTTACCCATAAAAAGCAAAATTCCTGCCATTGTTTTTTATGAAAGGGTTAAATCACTATTATAACTATTTTCCCTCTTACAACTAATTATCACCTAATTTTGTATTTTTTAACCAAGGGAGTACGCCTCTCCCCTCTTGACGCCACAAGAAAAAGGTGAGAACATAGTACTATTGAAATTATCATGATTGGAGATACAGCTATGAAAAAATTCCTGCTACAATATCGTACTACCATCCCATTGGCAGTACTTTCAATCTTAGTACTTGTTTTATTAGCCGCTCGCTACGGCCTGGTAGCGCTACCAGCTTGGACAGAACATCTTTCCCCTAGCAAGACCATTACCGTCACAGCCTCCCCCCTAGGCACCACCAATAAACCCGTACAGGTCTTGCGTACTGGTTCTGTGGAAAGCCCAAAATCTGCCCCTGTACAGACTGAATTTGTTGGGCGTATCAGCGAAGTCTATGTAACTGAAGGTCAACTAGTCAAAGCTGGTCAACCACTGCTCAAAATCGCACGCGACGTTTCTGACAAAAGAGAAACCACCGAAGCAGCACCAGCGTATCAAAGTGACGTAAAATCTCCTGAAGCACAAGCAAATTATGATAATGCTTTAAAGCAATACACCCGTTTTAAAAGTTTATATGAACAAAATGCAATTTCTAAACTCCAGCTAGAGACTGCTGAAAATCGTCTACAAGCAGCAACTGATGCCCTTGCCAGCTCTCAGCCCACAACACCAGCAGCTGAACCCTCTCAAAACGGCACCAGTTCAGCTCCTAGCGATTTTATCACCGTCAATGCACCAAACTCTGGAACAGTTACTCATTTATCCGCTATTGCAGGAACAAACGTTGGACCAGGGCAGCAACTCATGGTCTTAGATGTTGGAGAAGTGCTAGTGGTGATCCACGTTGAGCAAAAGGATCTCTATCTTCTCCATGCTGGCACCCCAGCCACCATAGAAACTGCTGGGCAAACCATCCTTGGTCAAGTTGCTACCATTTATCCAGAAGTCGGAGCCAATAACGTCTCCTCCTTCCGTACTCACATTAACATCCCTACGAATACCAATGGTTTATTGAAAACCGGAATGTCGGTTAATGTAGTCATAAACACAGCCAAATCACTTCCCGTCCACACTCTCCCTGCCTCAGCAGTGTCACAATCCGAACAAGGAACATCTTATGTCTATCTAATTGATAACGGTATAGCTCGACGCCAAGAAGTAACCCGTGGCGAAACCATCGGGAATTTGATAGAGATAACCTCTAACTTACCTGAACAAGCCTTAATCGTCACTAGTAATACCAGTATCATTAATGAAGGTGATCATCTCACAGTGCAAAACTAATCTCCAAAACAAAAAAGCTAGTCGCTATCACTTTTATAGTGATAGTGACTAGCTTTTTAATTTTGCATTACTCACTCCCACGTATTCCAAGATCGCAATTCTTGCACAATGGGAACATCCGCTGGCACAAATTCATAATTAAGTATCATTTCTTTATCAACCCAAGCAATTTCATCATGTACAGCAAGATGCATTGCTCCCCCACGCCACGATGCCCAATATAAAAACAGTTGAATTACGCCAAACTCATATTCATAGTTACTTTGAGCAAAAAAATCCCCCACTGCTACATCAATTTGTAGTTCTTCTAACATTTCACGTTGCAAGCAAGCTTCATGAGTCTCACCAGCTTCTAATTTCCCGCCAGGAAATTCCCACAGCTCCCCTAGTCCTAGGCGATCTTCTGTTTTCCGCTTAGCGATTAGACACAATCCATCTTTAATTAATAATCCCGCAATTACAATTTTCACAGTAATTCCTCAATCCTTATTCCTGTATATGATTTTCCATTAAAACTCTACTATTTCCTCATATTATAATAAAAATCCCTCTAAAAAGAAACTACTACTTAACAGGTTTGCGCTTTCCTTAAGCCAGAAACATTTCAACCCACACTAAATCTTCAGTTCTCGACGTTCGACTGCAATTGTACTAATGAAGGTACCGGAGCCAAATAAGTAAATCCGTAGCGGTGATGCCTCGCATTAGTGGAGAGTTTTTAGCCATGAGATACATGCATGCAGGATTTTATCGTATCAATGTATAAGACTATGCAAAAAGAAAAACGCCAATCAGCCTTTTTCTACAACTAAATCGAGGTGGAATATTTGATGTATATATATACGGATGTAGTCTTGAATTTTTCCTGTGAGGCTTGCGGTAAGTGCTGCCGTAATGATTGGCAGGTAACAGTTGATGAGCAGAGTTATCGACGTAACGCCGAGTTGTTTTTGAAGCTAGGCAAGCAAGCTGAGTTTCAGCGAGCTTTTATCCCAATTCAAGGGCGAAAGAGTCTCGGAGAATATGCTTGCATTGCCAAGAGGCCAGGTGAAGGGTGCTGGTTTCTTACTACTGATAACCTGTGCAAATTGCAACAACAAGCAGGCCATAGCCATCTAGATACCGTTTGTCAAACCTTTCCTCGTTATCCAATGAATACCGCCCGAGGCATAGAGCTAACACTTAGTTTCAGTTGCCCGGCAGTGTTAAAACGAGTTTGCCGCAGTGAGCCACTGACGATTATTCGTTCTGATCACCCGCCAATGACTTTCCCTTCCAATACTTATACCGTGGATGTTTTTCCCGATCAGCAATCATTATTTTCACCACTACGTCATTATTTTGAACTTGAGCAGCATTTTATCGATATTTTGCAGTGTCGAGAAATGATAATTGCCGAACGAATTAATCTAATTAAATCCACAATATTTTCAGTCGCGGCACTTAAACATGATGATGATTTTAACCGTAATCTTACTAGTCTGTTTTACCGTAACTATGATTTGCTAGATGCTACGCTAAAACCGACAGAAACGGACTGCTACACACCCGATGTTTTGCTCGAACACTTCCTCGTAAACTTTGTCTTCAAAAAACCTTTCTATACTTATGGCTTGCAGCGAGGTTTGTTGCTACTGGAGCATATCTGGCGGTATATTGAGAGTATTCGTAATCAGGCAACGGACCAGGTCACTGATATGCAATTCACGAAAGCAGCAATAATGGATGTGGAATTTCAATATGGTCACAATCGCAGTGCCCTATTGCAACAGGTCAGATGCTAATATTTAAGTACGCCACTTTATTCGCCATATGGATTAAGTGTTGCAATTCCTAAAACATTGCCGTCTTTAACTTACCTTGTTTTTTCACTATTGCTTGGGACAAACCAGTGCTTTGTTCGATTACAAAAATTACACACTGACAACATAACTGGTACTTCTACCAAAACACCAACGACAGTAGCAAGAGTTGCGCCGGATTTCAGACCGAATAAGGATATTGCTACTGCTACAGCCAGTTCAAAGAAATTACTTGCACCAATCAAAGCTCCTGGCGCGGCTATATTATGTGGTATTTTAAACCTTTTTGCTAAAAAATAAGCAAGTGAAGAATTAAAGTAAACCTGAATTGTTATAGGGATCGCAATGAGAATAATGTTAAACCAGTTACTTAAAATAACTTCACCTTGGAATGCAAAAATAATAATAAGTGTAGCCAATAAAGCAATAATTGTTACTGGCTTTAAAGGAGTGAGAATCCTATTGTTGAACCACTCTGCTCCTTTAGTTTCCAGTAAGAAACGCCTAGTAAGATATCCGGCACAAAGTGGAATTACAATGTAAAGTAAAACCGACATAAACAGTACATCGACTGGAACCACGATGTTAGAAACTCCAAGAAGAAACATAACAATAGGTGCAAATAGAAAGAGCATAATTAAATCGTTTATTGCAACTTGAACAAGAGTATAGGCCGGATCGCCATCTGTTAGATAGCTCCATACAAAAACCATAGCAGTACATGGTGCGGCTGCAAGCAGTATAACACCAGCAACATATTCATTGGCCAACTCTTGACCGATAAAAGGTAAAAACAGGTTTTTGAAAAATAACCACCCAAGAAAAGCCATACTGAAAGGTTTCACAAGCCAATTTATAGCAAGTGTTATCAATAAGCCCTTTGGTTTTTCGCCGACTTTCAGGATTGCAGAAAAATCAATTTTTAGCATCATGGGATAAATCATTAGCCAGATCAGAATTGCAATTGGCAGATTAACATGGCTTACTTCTAACTGACTTAGTGTGGCAAATAGGGCAGGAAACAATTTACCAACCAAGATGCCCATAAAAATGCACACAAACACCCAGAGACTAAGATATCTTTCAAAGAAATCCAGCCTTTTAATTTTATCAGCCATACTAAACCTCCTACTAATTTACGATTTACTTGATTAGACCCAAGAGGTCATTTCCCTGTAGTTCTTTACCATGCCATTTGATGAGCACGGTATGCCCCTGTGATGTTTCAACCACCTTATTGACCCATTCCACTTCACTCTGTGATTTTGCTTTTAATAATGGGCTTTTAGTATTCGTCAGATAGAGGCTTGAGTTTACGACCCACCATTTTGAATGAATACCTGCCCGTTTTAGATCATCAGTAAGTCTCATCGCCTCATGTACGGGAGTGGCTTCCGCCAGCGTTACAATAACGACTTGTGTCTCGGCGGCATTCCGCAATCTAGGCAGGAGTTTTTTCACACTTTCCGGGATATCGCCCTGGCTCTTTTGAATTTCTTTATGATAACTCTGAGTTGCATCCAACAATAGTAGGGTATGACCAGTAGGTGCCGTATCAATCACTACAACCTGATTATCCGTTGCCTGTTCCACGATCTCGGCAAATGCTCTAAATACAGCGATTTCTTGTGTGCATGGCGACCTTAAATCTTCTTCAATATAAGCTAAATCTGCATCTCCCATGGATTCCCGCGCCTTAGCAAGCACTTCTTCTTTATACTTCTCAAGCTCTTGGTTTTCATCGATATGACTGATTTTTAAATTGTCATTGCCACTGAGCAGAAAATCCAAGTGATGGGCTGGATCTGTGGTAGTAAGGTGTACATGTACCCCTTTTTCTACCAATCCTAAAGCAATCGCTGCCGCTAATGTAGTTTTGCCTACACCGCCTTTACCCATAGTAAAAATAACCTTTTTATGGGTAGCATACATATCTTCGACTAATGTGCCTAAAGAGTGCACTTTATCTATGTTAGCCGTAGATTGATTTTCGTCCTGGTGGTTATCCGTTAACATTTTGCGGATATTTTTTATGCCATATACATTGTAAGCACGAAGAGGAATATAGTAGGTTGTAATGGCATGCAAATATTCCGGTATCTCCTGCAGAGCTTGCTGTTGCTTATGATACAAGTTTAGTGCCGTTTCATCATCCGGTGCATCGAGTTCCAGAACCCCGTTAATAATCATGGATTGATTGTTAACGCCAAGATCTTTCAGTTCTTCTGATGCCCGCTTCACTTCCAGAAGTGGAGTTTTCTCTGGCCTTGCTACTAGCATAACCGTTGTCATATCCGGATTTGCCAAAGTCTCAACTGCATTTTTGTACATCTGCTTGTTGTCTTCTAATCCGGATAGCTGTCCCAAGCAAGATGCTCCATGGGTGTTATCACTAATAAAGTTACTCCATGCGGAAGGAAGTTGGAGCATTCTAAGTGTATGGCCGGTAGGGGCTGTGTCAAATATGACATGGTCATATTTGTCTTTAATCCTTTCATCGGTTAGATAAAGGGAAAACTCATTGAAAGCAGCAATTTCTACCGTGCAAGACCCAGACAACTGCTCTTCCATGGTGGCAATTACCGCTTCGGGCAGCACCCCTTTGTAGGGGCCAATCACTTTTTCCTTGTATTCGCGAGCCGCTTCTACCGGATCTAAGTTAACAACCGTAAGATGAGAAACTTCCGGTATTAAAGTACCTTTATTGTCCAGTTCTATACCGAATACATCCTGCAAATTGGAAGCCGGATCGGTGCTGATTAGTATTACATTTTTCCCAGAATCGGCCAGGTTAACTGCTGTCGCACAGGCAGCAGAAGTTTTGCCAACGCCTCCTTTGCCCGTAAAAAAGAAATATTTGGTGAGTTCAATTTCGGAAGGTTTATAAGATTGCATCGGCACGCCTTCTTTTGACATGTTAACAGCACCCACCCTCGCAGCAGCAACCGGTATTTTTAGATTTACTGTTTATCTCCAGCCCAGTCCATGTTGTAAATTCTTCATTTGTAGGGTAAGTTTTCGTTTTGGCTATTTGACCATCGACTAACGTAATTGGTAATATTTCTGGACCATATTGTTTTAAATGGTCATTGATCAATTGATTTTCCACAAACGCATTGGGCTCACCTGTAAGGTTAAAACGCCTTATATCGGCTCCGCTTTGTTTCAGGTTTTCGATCACTGTGGCTACCCTTAGAAGCTCTTTGTCAACGCTTGCTCCGCAAACTCCAGTGGAACAGCACATAGCGGGGTCATAAATCACTATCTTTTTCATAGGTTCACTCTCCATATCTTTTTTTATGATCTATCCATTAGATTACACCTAGATTACACCAGATTTGATCTGCTGGATGAGATTTTCCATTTTTGTTTTTATCTTATTGCGTACAAGCCTAAATTCTTCATCTGTTTTTCCTGTGGGATCGTCTAGACCCCAATCCTCACGATAGGAACAAGAAATCATAGGACAACTCACATTACAACCCATCGTTATTACAATATCTACCTCTGGAATAGCCTGAAGCAGTTTCGATTTTTGGTGAAGCTCCATATCGATACCGATTTCCTTCATTATCCGCACCGCATCTTGATTGATTTGATTCCGAATTTCTGTTCCTGCGGAAAAGGTTTCAAATACATCCAGGCCCAAAACCTTCCCAAAGGCTTCAGCCATCTGAGAGCGACAAGAATTATGGACACAAATAAAGGCTACTCTTTTCACAATATCCACTCCTAAAATTGATTTTAGCAATCGCTGCGTTTTTTTACTTTGTCTGTCTCAAATACATACTGAGTACTCGCATCGGAAAGCAGTTTTTCTAAAAAAGGATAGTTCTCGTACGCTGTATTGTGAATACTATAATGTACCCACTGTGCTTTCTTTTCTGCTTCAATAAGGCCGACCACTCTCAATCGGTTCAGATGCTTTGATGTGGCTGACTGGGATACCGATAAGACTTGTTCAATCTCACAAACACATCGGGTGCCGTTTTGAAGATAACACATAATCGCTAACCGGTTATAATCCGCTAGAGCTTTTAAAACATCGATGTACTTCATAAATCACCTGCTTCAATAGTAGTATATTCCCATACAGGAATATACTACTCATTATATGACGTAACTATTTAAAATGCAACCGATATAGAAAAAATTAAATAAACAAATATTACAATTCACCATCCATAATGTTTTTGTGCATCAATTGACAAGAGCAGGGGCAAATTCCATTAAAAAAAGGAGATTGGAGCAATTCAGAAGGCACATATTCACGGGGGATATCCCTAAAGCCATAACGACTCATAATGTCTCCAATCGTCTCTGTAAGCAGATAAGCTTCAAAACTTTTCACACTACGAGCAAAATTAACTGCTTCTGTTAGTAGTGCATGGGCTATTCCTTGACTTCGTTTATCCTCCCGTACGGTTAATGAGCGTAACAGACACACAGCTCCGTAGACCTCAACGCCAACAACACCTATGATTTCTCCGGACTCGGCAATATGACAGAATAGATGTAGATGATCCTGATCAAGCCCAACAGGTACTAATTGTGATTGGGTTAATAGTTCGCTAATCTGGTTGATAATTTCGGGTCGTTTCACCTCTAGCTTCACTCTGTTTCCTCCTTTGTGTTAGAGTTAGATGAATTTAGTAGCCTTTGGTCTCCATCTACCAATTGATCATTATTCTTCGTATCCGTCTTTATGAATGCAACAAACGCTTCAACAAAATTATGGAAATCTTCACAGCATAATGAATAATAACTCCATTGTGCCTGTTTTCTTTCTGAAACTACCCCAGCTTCTTTCAACACCTTTAGGTGTTGCGAAATACGAGGCTGGTTCATATCAAGAACTTCCATCAGCTCACAGACGCACATCTCTCTTTCTGCGATTAGCTTGAGGATTTTAATACGAGTCGGTTCACCGAGTGCTTTAAAGAATTTCGTATATTTTTCTTCCATGACAAACCTCCACTTAAATCATTATATGCGCAAATGCTTATGTAATGATTATGGAATATATTATTATAATTGTCAATGCTTTTTATAGGGAAAACTCCTATCAATTTTTAATCATTGACAGGAGTTTTCTACTTGCAAATTAAGCTTTTATTTTTAATTAGAATGATTACTTACTTGCTTCTTCAATTGCCACGGCTACAGAAACACTAGCGCCGACCATCGGGTTATTACCCATACCAATTAGTCCCATCATTTCTACATGAGCAGGAACGGAGGATGATCCAGCAAACTGAGCATCAGAATGCATTCTCCCCATCGTATCCGTCATCCCATAAGATGCTGGACCAGCGGCCATATTGTCAGGATGCAGAGTACGCCCTGTACCGCCACCAGAAGCAACAGAGAAATACTTCTTGCCACGATCATTACATTCTTTTTTGTAAGTTCCAGCTACTGGATGTTGGAACCGAGTTGGATTGGTGGAATTTCCAGTAATGGACACATCAACATCTTCTAGTGTCATAATGGCAACACCTTCCATGACATCATCGGTGCCATAACAACGCACATTCGCTCTTTCGCCAGCAGAGTATTTGATTTCCTTAACAATTTCTAATTTCCCTGCATGATAATCAAACTGGGTGCGAACATAAGTAAAACCATTGACTCTAGAAATGATTTGCGCCGCATCCTTACCAAGGCCATTCAAGATAACACGGAGAGGAGTTTTTCTAACTTTGTTCGCGGATCTTGCAATGCCGATTGCTCCTTCTGCCGCTGCAAAAGACTCATGACCTGCTAAAAAAGCAAAGCATTGGGTCTCTTCTCTTAGCAGCATCGCTGCCAAATTCCCATGTCCTAAACCAACTTTGCGACTTTCCGCAACCGAACCAGGAATGCAAAAAGCCTGTAGCCCTTCACCAATTACTTCAGCAGCAGCTGCTGCTTTAACACAGCCTTTTTTAATAGCAAGTGCCGCCCCAACGGTGTAAGCCCAATACGCATTATCGAAACAAATCGGTTGAATCCCTTTTACGATTTTTTGTACATCAATACCTTTATCATCACAGATCTGTTTAGCCTCTTCCAAGGATGCAATTCCCTGGCTTTTTAACACAACCATGATCTGATCAATGCGCCGTTCATACCCTTCAAACATAGCCATACGTTTTAATCCCCTCTCCTCTATTCTTTACGGGGGTCAACATATTTGGCCCCCTCAGCAAATCTACCATATGTACCAGTGGCTTTTTCTAATGCTTCATTAGCATCGGTGCCTTTTTTGATCATATCCATCAT
>Ga0224527_1000747_pt1 | contig 19619 bp, 22 predicted proteins | sample CBST0metaG_FD_179882 | JGI IMG/M metagenome (GOLD analysis project Ga0224527, IMG submission 179882) | Peat soil microbial communities from Stordalen Mire, Sweden - C.B.S.T0 | ecosystem: Environmental > Terrestrial > Soil > Wetlands > Peat | place: Sweden: Norrbotten County, Stordalen Mire... | reverse complement strand
CTACGAAAACCGAGTACCGTTTGTGAACATCGCATCCGATGACGTGTCGCATGAATGCCTCCTCCTGATGCAGAGAAGTATGCAGCCGGCAAAGCTAGCCGCGCTTTCATACGATCACTTCGTCAGCCGCCTCCATTTCTCAAAATGCTGTCTACGGCGTCCAGCCAACTCAGGTAGTCCCGTCGGCAGCTTTCCGTTGGTCGCCTACACCAAGCGCTTTATAATGCTGCTGCGGATTGAAGGATGTCTATTTGAGTGCGAACCAAGTAGACGCGCATCGCTTGCACATAACACAGGAATCACTTGGCTGAGTTTACTTATGAACAGAAAGATTCCCGATGATAACGCTGAAGCTTCACGGCATTGAGGCCTGCGTGTTTGACGCCTACGGCACGCTATTCGACGTCAACAGTGCAGCACGTGCCGAGCAAGACTCATTGGGCGAAAAGTGGCAACCGCTTGCCGAGCTGTGGCGCGCCAAGCAATTGCAGTACACCTGGCTGCGCGGCCTCGGCGGACGCCACGCGGATTTTTGGCAGGTGACGGGCGAGGCCCTCGATTTCGCGATGGCCACGATAAAGGTGGAAGATTCAGCGTTGCGGGAGCGGCTGATGAATCTATATCTGGTTCTGAGCGCATATCCGGAGGTTTTCGTCACCTTGGAGCGCTTAAGGGCTGCGGGCGTGAAGGTCGCAATTCTCTCCAACGGGACACCGTCCATGCTTGCGGCGGCGACAGCCAACGCTGGGATCGCCGAGTTGCTCGATGCCGTGCTGTCGGTGGAAGAAGTGAAGGTCTACAAGCCTCACCCCGCGGTCTATGGGCTCGCCTGTGAGCGGCTCAACGTGGCTGCGGACCACATCTGCTTTCTGTCTTCCAACGGCTGGGATGCATACTCCGCCAAAGCGTTTGGCTTCCGCGTGGTGTGGTGCAACCGCTTCGGCCAAGCGCCTGAACGTATCCCGGAGACACCTGACGCGCAAATTGCCTCTTTAGCCGAGCTACCGGAGATCGTACTGGGCTGACATGAAAAGCGTGTATCGGATTAGGTCCAAGACGCTGATCTTCTGGGGACAGAACGATATCTTCTTCACTCGTTCACCCGGCTTCAGAGGTTTCGCAAAAATCGAAGACAGTCACGCGCTGCCTTTCCCAAAAGAGAGACACCCGGTTCAAAAGTTATGCTGATCCGGCTATCGCTTCAAGGTGCCAGGATCCCGAACTGAGGCCGTCTCGGACAAAACTCTCGACTTCGTTTTCATTGTCATACGGCACAAGGGTACAGTTTGGGTGTGTGTTTCCGGTGATCAACAGGGATATGCTTTTCTCGATCTCGCGCCGGAAGAACAGTATCGCCTTCTTATGACTTGAGCCGAGGAGGTATCCCGTCTCGAAGCCAATACCGAATGATGATCCAGAGACTTCCGCAATGAAGAGGTCGCATTCCTGAAGCCACTTCATGTCTCTCGCGAATATCTCTTGCGGCGTGATAAGTCGGTCCTTCTCCCAGGCATTGTCGTCGACCAGATGTCGAGTGAGTACTTCGTGACCAGCCTCTTCCAGAAGTTGTACGACCCGGCGCGCTGTTTCAATGGTGGCCCGGTTTCCTGCCACAGTGAACCCGAAGTAGATCTTCATATAGGTAGTATCCAGCAGCATTAGTGAGGATGGCCCATGATACAACGTTCAACGGCACGCTTCGCCAAAATGGGCGTAGGTGTTGCCATCCGCAACGCTACTCTTGTGTCTCCGTAGCGTCGATCGATTCTTGCGGACGGTTGTGCAAGCGCTCACCAGAGAGGTCAAAACAAATGGCTCCGGACGCCCGTTCGCGCGGGATTATCATTCTGCCGGAATAGTCCGGTGTTCCGAGCCTAGCTGAGTTGGCCAGATACCTGCACCTCCGCAGGCAGTTCGCTGAGGGAGGCATTACTGGCGGTCCTATCGTCTGACGTAAACAGAATTTTGAGAAAGGGCGGAGGCAGCACAGTGGTGACGGCGGTCATGATGATTGCAAGCGCGTATGAGCGCTGCGAAATCACGTTCATTTGTAAGCCGATAAGCGCCACGATGAGTGCAACTTCTCCGCGTGGCGTCATCCCGACTCCAACTTTCAACATGTTGCGCCAGCCCTCGCGATAGAGGGGCAGACCGCAAGCAACAATCTTTGAGACAACGGCGATCGCCGAAAGCCCAAGTGCCAGCAGAATGATTGATCGGGAAAAAACTGAGAGATCCAGGCGCGACCCCATGGTGAAGAAAAAGAAAGGAGACAAGAACAGATTGATAGCTTGTGCACGCGGCTCTAGATTCCACTCCGGCGAATAATCTGCGAACGCCAGTCCGGCGAAAAAGGCCCCGATGATCGCTGCCATTCCAACCCAAGTGGCGGCAACCGAGAGCCCTAGGCAGAGCGCCAAAGCAAGCACGAGTGGGGCATCGTGAGTTTGCATCTGCCTGATCCCTTGCCCAAGACGGTTCACCACTTTAGGAGCTACAAAGATCATGACTACAGCAAACCCAACCGCCTCGAAAGTGACCAAGGCAAGATGCAACCACAGAATGCCTCCCTTCCTGATGGTGCTGACCAGCACGCCGAGCAACAACATGCCGAGTATGTCATCAAAGACTGCAGCTCCCAGAATGATCTGTGCCGGACGTGATTTATGCACGTTCATATCGCGCAGCACGCGTGCCGTGATGCCAACGCTGGTAGCAACCATTGCTGCAGCGACAAAGGCAGCTTCCTGCCTGGGTTCTTTATTTAACCGGAGGAAGAGAAGGCCCGTGCCGAAAGGCAGTAGGACACCGGCCAAGGCGACTCCCAGGCTCAGTCGTCCCACGCGGATCAGATCGCTGGGAGCGGTCTCTAGGCCAACCGTGAAGAGCAGGAATACCGCACCGATCTCAGCAATGGAGTAGATCGTATCGCCAGGAATAACGAACCGGGTGGCATAGGGACCGAGAACTACACCGGCTAAGATTTCGCCGAGAACCGCTGGCATATGCATTCGCTCGAACAACTCACCAAACACCTTCGCCCAGACGAAGATGGTAAATAGCTGCAGCAGAAGTGAGTCGGTTCCATGAGGCATTGGATAGCTATCCGTGTTGCGGTGAGAGCGCCTCGACCCGAGGCAGATCAACAAAATCATTCTGGGGTATCGCCTACAAATTCACGAGTAAATTCGAAGGCTGCAGCTCAATTTTTAGGGTTTGTTTAGGCAGCGTATTCAGATTGTCAATTCAGCAGTAGATGACCTGTGATTCTGGTCGGTCGCACATCCGAGCGACCTGCGCGCGGCAGGCTCGTGGAGCGCGGAAGCATCGCCGATCTTTAGCGCAAGGAATCTTGTTGGACTGGGTAGGCCTATGGTATCGAATTCAGGCAAGTTCCCAAAGCTCTGATTCAATCCGGGATTAGAATAGATATAGGAGGAGCGGATGAGGATGTGTTCTCGAGTGAGCGCGTTGACGCTGTTGGCGATGCTCGGAGTTCTTCTTGTCTTTTTCTGCCCTGCTAGTTCCGGACCATTTAGCGTCACGAATGGGCCTGCCACGGCCTTTCGCGCTCTGGCCGCCGCGCACGCGGTGTTTGCCGCAATAAGTGCAGCCGTGCTGATGGCTGCTTTGCGAGGTGTTCTTTGTGTAGAGTCAGAGTCCCTCGCCTGCGACCTCATACAAGTGAGCTACGATCCTGAGCTGTCCGTTCGCCGTTGCTAGGATTTCCCGCCTCTCCGTTTCCTCAAAATTGATTCTAACTTTGCAATGTATGGCATACGCTGTCCTCCAGGTCCTGTCTGATCAGCAACAGCCTTGACGACGCAGAATAGTCTTTCGAGTGACCAATCACATGACGTTTAAGCACGACGGTGAGGCCCAAACCGAGATTAAATCGCATACACCTTTGTTGCCTCGTTTACACTCGCTCATTCAAGACCGGGAGGAACAGGTCTTTCTCGTCCTGTCCCTGCTTATTGGCGCTCTGGCCGGACTTACCGTCGTAGCATTCATCGTCTTGACTGAGCGTCTGGGAATGCGGCTATATCCAGTCGGCAGTCCTGCCTGGAGGCGCATCGCAATGCCTGTGGGCGGCTCTCTCGCCATGGGATTCCTGCTCTATCGCTATTTTCCAGATGCCCGGGGCAGTGGCGTACCACAGACCAAGGCTGCGCTCTACGCACGCGATGGAAACATCTCGCTGCGAACCGTCTTAGGCAAGTTCATCTGCACAGCAACCACTCTGGCAAGCGGAATTCCACTCGGCCGCGAGGGGCCATCGGTGCAGGTCGGAGCCGGCATCGCCTCGGTCCTCGGTCGCTGGCTAGGGTTACGTCCGGAAAAGGTGAAGGCACTCATACCCGTGGGTGCCGCTGCTGCGATCGCTGCGGCGTTCAACACTCCCATGGCGGCTGTACTGTTTGCGCTGGAGGAAGTGGTGGGAGATCTTCACGCCCCTGTTCTCGGATCTGTGGTTCTCGCCTCCGCGACTTCCTGGGCTGTGTTGCGTCTGCTTCTGGGAAACAACCCACTGTTTCACGTGCCGTCGTACGAGTTAGTACATCCGCTTGAGTTCGCGATTTATGCAGTGCTGGGCATCGCTGGCGGGTTTCTTTCGGTAGCGTTCACCAAGCTCTTGTTAGGAATGCGCAAGCGCTTCCTGCTGCTGCCCAGGAGCACTCGTTGGTGGCACCCGGTGGTTGGTGGCGTCATGGTCGGTCTAATGGGTTGGTTTGTGCCGCAGGTTCTTGGCGTCGGGTACAGCTATGTCGGCAGCGCTCTTGACGGAACCATGGCATTGAAGCTGATGGTACTGCTGATCGTGCTCAAGCTATTTGCCATTACCACCTGCTACGCCTCCGGTAACGCTGGCGGAATCTTCGGTCCCGCCCTTTTCCTGGGCGCTATGTTAGGAGGCGCCATCGGCACCGTGGCTCATCATTTGTTGCCAACTTACACTGCGACGCCTGGGGCTTATGCGCTGGTTGGCATGGGTGCGCTCTTTGCCGGTATCGTGCGCGCTCCCATGACATCTGTGCTGATGATCTTTGAGATGACTCGCGATTACGCGGTCATCGTGCCGTTGATGATTGCCAATCTGGCGAGCCTCTTCATTTCCTCGCGGTTCCAGAAGGCGCCCATCTATAAGGCCTTGGCACAGCAGGACGGCATACATCTGCCTAGCATGAAAACAAGAGAGGAGTTCCGCGGACGTAGTGTATCTCAACTGCTACGCACGGCTACGGAGATACTTCCGTCGCAGATGAGCGTCCATGATGCGGTTGAGCGCACGCACGCGAGTCAATTCCATTCCTGGATTGTGGAGGACGATGGAGGAGTTGTCGGCGTTTTAAGCGGGAAAGTTCTTGAAAGCGCTATCGCAAAAGGCGGATCCGAGGAACATCTGATGACCCTCTTCGATAGCCTGGCATTTCCGCATGTTCACGCCGACCATCCCTTGCATCTTGCTATGGAGCGCATGAGCAAGGCTCATATTGACATTTTGCCGGTGGTCAATCGGGCCGACATCCACAAGCTTGAGGGGATCGTAACCCTGCGAGATGTTTTGGATTCGTATGGCTTGGACTCGAGAGGCTTAGCGTAACAACTGTTTCCAGGAATTCGCTTGTGATCGTGGTTCGGAGTGAACGTTAAACTGACCTACGAAGTTTATCTCGTGCAGCTCTGATAAAAGCTCTTATCAGAGTTCATCGCAGCTGGCTCCGGAGGGTCGCATGGAATGACTATGTCCCCAGTCCCGCAGTTTGCAATACGAACCGTCTTGTTTGCGATGGATCTTTCGCCTGCCTCTTTACGTGCATTTCATTTCGCGTCGGAGATCGCAGTCCGCTGTGAGGCCACACTCCTGATCGCAGATATCGTGCCGGCCGAAGAAAGATTTCTAACCAAATATCGACGCATGATAAACGACCTGGAGCAAAAGATTGGAATAAGCGTTCGTCAAGCCGAAGGTGGCGAAATTCGCGACATTCGTCGCAACGCCCCGATCAAGTATGGAGGCATCGGCTCTTTATTAGCCACCGAGGCTGCCCAGCAAAACGTTGATCTCATAGTTCTTGGGACGGATGGATGGACTGGAATAAAGAAGTTTAACGAAGGTTCCAAGGCGGAAGAAATCGCGCATAGCGTCACGATCCCAGTCCTTACGATTGGCCCAAACGTTACGCGAGGTCCAGAGTTCAAGCGGTTGCTGTATGTAACCGACTTCTCTCCCACAGCGGCCAAGGCAATTCTCTATGCGGTGTCGTTGGCTCGAAAGTACAGAGCGTCTCTGGACGTGCTCCATGTGAATGATCCCGGAACCGATGAGACACCGCGCCGAGCCGCCGAGAGAATGTCTATCTTTGGCCGAGATGAAATCGAGGTCACGGGTTTGGCGACGTCATTGGTCGCGAGGAGCTACTGTTCGGAGAAAAGACGGAACGTATTGTTCAACTCGCCTCAGACCGAAACATCGACATGATCGTAATGGGGCAGAAGCACACTTCGGAAATCCGAGCTCGAATAGCTGCCCACCTTCCTGGCGGAGTTGCGTATAACGTGATCGCAAAAACGCAATGCGCAGTGTTGACCGTCCCAGATTCCGCGCACGGACTCGAGAGAAATGCAACCGAGCGAAGCTGAAGGAAAGCCTCTAGCTGGACCGAGTCGGCCTCCTGATAAACGACTCATACGAACAGAAGTGTCAAAGAAAACGGCGAGCATAGCCCGCCGTGAAAGGGAGACCAAAGTGAGCACTATTGGCTAATCGCCACACCATTGAATGACGCAACATCGGTGGGGTTTGAGGTCGCAGCCAGTGACAAGTCGCCGTAAGTGTCGATTGCGAAAACGGCGATGCGTCCACCACTGCCGTCTGCTGCCGTATAGATAACGGCAAGCCACTTACCATCCGGAGAAACGGTTATATCGGTCGGCACGCCCGGCAAAGGCACGGACTTGTAGAATGTTCCGCCATGTCCGTCGCTGAAGAATATTGAGATAGCCTGGCCAGGGCTATTGCCCTATACCACACGTTACCTGCTCCCTTGGCCAGCCAGCACGGAGCGTTATGGGGATAGGCCGGTTGTGGCCCTAGCACAGGGAATACATCCATGTTCTTATCCACGAGAGCGAAGCTATACGAACTGTGGGCTGGATCGAATCCCAGAAGGTCTCCCCAAAACGCAGCTCCCAACGGGGTATTGTTTGCATCGCCCGGCAGGGTCACTGCTGCGCTGGTTCCGTCAAGCTCCCCTCTCTCGCTTAACGGCAATCGAAGGACCGATCCGGATTTCAGCGTGACAGCGGACCAACTCCTGCCCGTTACGATCTGTCCCGCCGACGTATCGGGGATGGAAACCACGGTCCCATCTAGGCGTCCTGAGGGCCAGGCGTGGCTTTCGGCACAATTGGCTCCCACAACAAAGGCGTGAGAATCTGCGAGGGCGACCGAGACTGGATTGACACACTTTGGAGCGAGCCCAAACCTTCCCACAACTCCGATATAGTTGCCGTCTCGCTGCAACTCAGTTACGTTATTGGATCCGTAATTTACGATGGCCCCGAACCGGTCGGCGAACTGCACGGCCCCTGCATTTCCAGCCGCACCACCCAGCCCACCCGTTGGCAACGTCTTTACAAACGATAGGGAGGGCGTTCCTGAATCATCGAGTTCGAACACCAAGACAGCATTGCCACTTGCATTATTTGTACTGGTTATCACGAAAGTACTACGTTCGTGGTTCATCGCGGTCGCCGATGCGACCGAAAGGAAGAGCATCACCAGCATTCCGCTGATGCGAAACAGATTGGTTTTCAATGTTTTCCCCTTTTGCTAACTCTGGTTTGTCCGGTTTCGAGATGTGGAGTGAGTCGCGGCTTGGTGGTACGCCGATGTGACTTGGTAGGCGGAGAAAAGTTACAACTGAAATTGCAAAAGCTCGTTTCAAATCACCAAGTCAAGTCCAGTTACCATCTGGCAGGCTCTGTATCGTCAGCGGCGGGGGCATGGAGCCCAGAGCGTTGCCTTTCCACGAGACCTTGAGTCTAGTGCTCGATATGGAACCACGGGTGTGTGACCACTTCCGCAAGAACCAACAAGAGGGCGGAGACTGATGTGGCCAGTTGTATCCAACGACCGCGACGCTGGCGGGAGGTTAGCGGATGAATCCGCCACTGCGCCGAAGGGTTGCGGCGGATGCGATTCTCATTCCAGAGCAGAAGTAGATTGATGGCCGCTAGTATTCCGGCAATCGTTAACATAGGGATGCGCAGAGCATTGCGGTGAAAACCATGCGCCGGACCAACGGCTCCTGCGGCCAGCAGCGAGGTCATGCCGAGTAATACTCGCACACCGCTGAGCGCGACGGCGGCGGCACAGATCGCCTGAATGGCGGCCAGCGCCAGTGAAGCCCATCCAATCAAGACGCCTCGCAATGCTTGCACGCTTCATTTCTCCGTATCGGATTGTGTCCCGGCTCTGCTACTCGCCTGTCTCATGAGCGTCCATCGACTGCTGCAAGCGGCTGTGCAAGCGCTCGCCGAAGCCGACGGGAACCTCGAAGGTTCGCGAGTCGCCCACGAGCACCAGTATATTGCGGGTGGAGTCAATCACCGCTGAGCAGTGGCGACATCCGGCCAGGTGGCGCTCAATGGCTTCGCGAGTTTCCGGCGAGACGGTTCCATCGACATAATCGGAGACCTGCGACCACACGTGTTTGCAATCAATCTTCATTTGCCACCCGCTTTCCGGGTCAGCCAGCCTATGAGTCCACGCTGTTTTGGTGCCAGTTTTGGTACCAACAGTTTCTGCATGGAAAGTCGCGCGCGGAAGAGCCGCACTTTCACCAGCCCTTCGTTCACGCCCATCGCCGCAGCGGTTTCGGTGATGCTCATGCCTTGTACGTCGCGCAGAATCAGCACCTCGCGATGCTCGGGTGAAAGTTGCGCAATGGCATCCTGCAGTGCCTGCCGCAGCTCCTCGCGCTCAAACTGTTCTGACGGTATGTGACACCAATCGGCGAGGATCGAGGGAGTGTAGTCACCACTGCCTTCGTCGCAGTCATCAAGCGAGTCGAGGCGATTTCCTGCTGTCTCGCGCCAGCGACTGCGCGCTTCATTGAGCGTGATCGCCATGAGCCAAGTACTGAACTTCGCGTCTCCACGAAAGCGATTGAGAGCTTTGTAGGCTTTGATCACCGACTCCTGTGCAATGTCTTCGGCGTCGGCCTCGTTCTGCACGATGGAATAGGCGGCGACGTAGAGTCCGCGCTCGTAAGGGCGTATGAGATCGTGAAAGAGTTCGCGCTCTCCGGTAAGGATGCGGGCGATCATCGCAGCCTCGCGAGCAGATATTTCCGCTGCAACCGCTGCTCGCTCGCTGTCGTTCCCGGCGATTGCGCGCACATTCATCTCTGTATTGATAGAGACTCCTGTTGCCTGCGTAAAGTTACAGGCCGGTGAAAATAATAATTTGCAGCAAGGGAATTTCAATGTTCAAGTGTATCCGGTTAAGGTCGGCTTCGGGACAACAACCCGGCGGCTGGTTCTTTAGGCAATCGGAGGCACTGCAGTACGTGCTATGAGAAGTGAACAAGTCATATCTGGTGTGCTACGGGGGACTCTTGGCGCATCGCGAACAGGGGATTCGAGTTGATAAGGTCTCGGGGCGACCTTGCGGATTCACCGAGACTGAATCGAAGGCTTTCGCGGTCCGCGAGGTCTTCACTAACGGCACCGGGAGCACAGGTGGGCAACTCTCAACCTTAGTACTCATAATTTCCCTTTGTAATCAATAGCTAACGCGATTTTCGGTAGTCGGTAGTGCTGCCAGAGAATCTGCTTGTTTTCGGTTCCAGTCCTCTAGGGCAAGTACAGGACTTTCTTTGAAGTGAGCTGTTTTGAACAGATATAGATGTCGCTGCATGAGACGGTTTTTATACGAATGACTCGGGGATTCAAACTCGTTGCCGCGGCTCTGGCCTTCGTGCTTTTGGCGAGCGGCGTGTCGGCATTCGGGACTTGCGTACGCGGAGACGCCGCGACATCGCCACAATGCTGCGGTCCGCATTGCGGGATGAAGATGAAAGTCCGCCCTACGGGTTTCGAGTTTCAGGCAAAAGCCAAGGGCGCCGCCTGCTGCAAGATGTCGCCCGTGGTACCGGCTCCTGCATCCACACCGCAAGTGCCAAGTCACCGCTGGCTGAGTACTCCACTTTTCGCGACCGTGGAGCCGCTTGAGTCTTTACTCCCGGCTCTGGATAAAGCATTGCGGGCCGGAGTACCGCCCGGCAAGAGTTCGCCCCCGCTAGCGACACTCGGCATCTTACTGATCTAGGTTCTCCTTCGCAGTTGATTGTCTCTTTTTGGCGCAAGCATCTCGCGCCGACACCTCCCATTCTTCGCTCAGCAAGAGAGAGAATTACATGATCAGGAACAAGCTGGTACTGGCCTTCGCGGGATTGTTGTCTCTGCCGTTGTCCGCTCAGAATGTGCGGCCGGACAATAAGGTGAGCTTTCAATCCGCAGAGGGCCAACAAGTGGATCGAGCGGTGCAGTTGTCCTCTCCGCCGTCGCAGGCCGATCAAGCAGGAATCACCTTGGACGATCTGGTGCGCGAGGCGTTGCAGAAGAACCCTGCAGTACAAGGTGCGCTGCACGCAGTGGAAGCGCAGCGGAGACGGGTTCCGCAAGCGAAGACTTTGCCCGATCCAATGGTCGGTGTCGGCTGGGCCGGCAATATCACGCCGTTCAGCGTGCAACACGGTGATCCTTCGAGCTATCGCAGCATCACCGCCACCCAACAATTACTCTATCCGGGAAAGCTGAAGCTACGTGGTGAGATTGCAAGCAAAGAAGCCGATGCGGCCCACTGGGACTATGAGGCGGCTCGGCGCCGAGTTACGGTCGATGTAAAGGCTGCCTACTACGACTACTGGTTCTACGACAAAGCCATCCAGACCACACAGAGGAACAGAGAGCTGCTGGAGAAGTTGTCGCAGATCTCCGAGTCGCGTTACCGAGTTGGCAAAGGCATTCAGCAGGACATTCTCCGATCACAGGTAGAAATCTCGTTATTGATGCAGCGCCTCACCGTGCTTGAACAACAGAGGAAGACCTCGCAGGCTCGCCTGAATACATTGCTGGCACATGATCCAGAAGCACAGTTGCCACCGGCTGCAAATCTCCAGCAGTCGGCCCTTACTCTAACTCTGCCGGAGCTGTACCAATTGGCGCGTGAGAACGACACCAGTTTGCAGCGCGAAAAGCAGATGGTTCAACGCAGTCACATTGCAATCGATCTGGCACAGAAGGACTATTACCCGGATCTCAGCGTTGGCTATATGTATCAGCAGCGTCCGGACCTTCCCGACATGCACGGTCTGACATTCACGATCAACGTTCCGGTGTTCTACAAAAGCAAGCAACGGGAGGCCGTAGCGCAAGCGACCGAGGAACAGATCGTCGCCGAGCACAGCCGCGACAATCGCCAAACTGAACTCAACTTCGAGCTGAAACAGCAATACCTGGCGGCGAAGGCCTCCGACGAACTTTTGCGCCTATTCTCGCAGGGCATTGTTCCCCAGTCCTCCCTCGCACTGGAATCCTCGATGTCTTCCTATCAAGTGGGCACTGCAGATTTCCTGACCGTCATCGGAAACTTTTCAATGGTGCTGAACTACGAAATCGACTACTACCGCGAACTGGCAAACTATCAGACCTCGCTAGCACGGATTGAGAGCATGGTCGGGGTAGACCTGACCTCACAGGTTCAGACACCGGGAAACATGCCCGCGCCGCAGAAGGAACCATGATGAAACCAATTACCAAGAGTTTAGGAATCGTCGCAATTATCGTTGTGATCCTCATCGGAGTCATCTATGGCCCCAAGGCCATAGCCCACTTCCAGCACCGGAGCGCAGGCTCGGTTGCGGCAGCCAACTCCGGCGGTGCTCCGGCAGAGCGCAAGGTTCTGTTCTGGTACGACGCGATGAACGCAACGCACCATTACGACAAGCCAGGCAAGGCCCCCGATGGCATGGACCTGGTGCCGCAGTACGCGGACGATGGTGCACAAACGTCTGCTGGGCAAGCTGGAGATATGAGCAAACCAGCCTCGTCTGGCGAGCGAAAGATTGTCTTCTGGTACGACCCGATGCACCCGGCCTACAGGTCGGATAAACCGGGCATCGCACCCGACTGCGGCATGCAACTCGTTCCGAAGTACGCGGACGAGGACGCCGCCACGAAGACCATGGCTGTGGGCACGGTGAGGATTGCTCCGGACAAACAGCAACTTATCGGCGTAAGGACTACAACGGTGGTTCGCGAACCACTCGTGCGTTCGCTGCGCACCACTGGTCAGATTACCGCCGATGAAACCAAGATCGAGCACGTCCATGTCAAAATCAGCGGCTACATCGACAAGGTCTACGTTAACTACGTCGGACAACTGGTCAAAAAAGGTCAGCCCCTGTTCAGCGTATATAGCCCGGACCTGGTGGCGACCGAGGAAGAATACCTGATCGCCAAGCGTGCTGAGAAGAATCTCGGTACATCGGAGTTCAAAGAAGTTTCGCAAGGTGGTCAGGCCTTACTGCGTTCTGCGCGGCAGCGCCTCAAGCTGTGGGATATCACCGACGAGCAGATTAAGAGGCTGGACGAGAGCGGTGAGGTGAGTCGCACTCTAACCTTTTACTCGCCGGTGAGTGGCTTCGTCATGGACCGCAAAGCGTTTCCGCAGACCGCAATCACTCCCGACATGGATCTCTACCAGATTACGGACTTGTCGAAAGTCTGGGTCAACGCAGATATCTACGAGTATGAAGTGCCTTACGTGAGGGTCGGGCAAACCTTGGAGATGCAGCTGAGCTATTACGCCGGCAAAACATACACAGGTAAAGTCACCTACATCTACCCAACTGTCGATCCAGTGACCCGCACGGTCAAGGTGCGCATTGAGTGTGCAAACCCAAACTACGATCTCAAACCACAGATGTTCGCCAACGTGGATCTGAAGATCAACTATGGGACCCAGATCCTGGTGCCGCAGGAAGCGGTGATGGATTCCGGTGACAAGCAGTATGTATTCCTCGTGCACGATGGCGGGGTCTTCGAACCGCGCAGCATTCAGATGGGGCCGAAGCTGGACGGCAAGGTCGTCGTCATGTCCGGCTTGAAGCCGGGCGACACGATTGTAACCTCAGGCAACTTCCTGGTCGATTCCGAGAGCCGGTTGAAGAGCGCCATGAACGGGATGCAACACTAAGGAGCGAATTATGGCCAAGAAAGCTTCCATCTATGCAGCCGTCGCCGTGCTGGTGTTTTGCGCGCTCTACGCCGGCGGTTACTGGCTCCTGCACCGACGCTCCACGGAGCTATGCAGCATTTGCCAGCGCCATATCAAATCCGAAGCACATGTAGTCGTCGAGATCGGAGGCCATCGCCGCGACGTTTGCTGTGCGCATTGCGCTTTGACCGAGGGACGTCAGGAACACAAGCCAGTGCGTTTCATCGAAGTAACCGATTACCGCACGGGCAAAGGGCTAGACCCGCAACGCGCTTGGTTCGTGGACGGCAGCCGCGTTGCCGCCTGCGAACATGACATGGCAAGGATGGGTGAGATGAAGCAGATGGATCAAATGTCGTTTGATCGCTGTTCACCCGGTACCTTTGCCTTCGCCGATTACAAAGCAGCAGAAACATTCGTCTTCGAGAATGGCGGCGTGATTCATAACCTGGCCCAACTACTAACGGAGGTCCAGCAATGATTGATCGCCTGATTGAATTCTGTGCAAAGAACAAGTATCTGGTGTTCTTGTTCGTCGGCGTCGCTGTGATCATCGGCATTCATTCGATGAAGAACACGAAGCTGGACGCCATCCCGGATTTGTCGGACACCCAGGTAATCGTGTATTCGCGCTGGGACCGCAGTCCCGACATCATGGAAGATCAGGTGACCTACCCTATTACCTCGGCCCTGTTGGGGCTGCCCAAGGTGAAGGACATCCGTGGTTTCTCCGATTTTGGCTACTCGTATGTGTACATCATCTTCGAAGAAGGCACGGACCTCTACTGGGCGCGTTCACGCACGTTGGAGTATCTCAGCTCAGTGGTTCCAAAACTGCCCAAGGGCGTGAACGTCGAGTTGGCGAAAGACGACACCGCCGTCGGATGGATCTATCAGTACGCCTTGGTCGATACCACCGGCCACTTCAGCATCGACCAGATGCGGAGTTATCAGGACTGGTACCTGCGCTATTCATTGCAGTCGATTCCTGGAGTTGCCGAGGTAGCCCCGCTCGGTGGATTCGTACGCCAGTACCAGGTGAATGTCGATCCCAACAAGTTGCTCGGCTACAGGATCCCGATCAACATGGTGGTACAGGCGATTCAGAAGGGCAACAACGATGTTGGTGCCCGGCTGGTGGAGATGACCGGTCGCGAATACATGGTTCGCGGCCGAGGCTACATCAAAACGCTCGAAGACATTGGACAGATCGTCGTCATGTACAACGCTCAAACCGGCACGCCGGTGCTGGTCCGCGACATCGGCACGGTCACCTATGGCCCCGACATGCGTCGTGGTGTCGGCGAGCTAAATGGACAAGGCGAAACCGTCGGCGGCGTCGTGATCATGCGCTTCGGAGAGAACGCGCAGAAAGTGATTGAGAGGGTTAAGGAAAAGATCAAGGACTTGGAGCCAACCCTGCCCAAGGGCCTCAAGATCGTGAACACCTACGACCGCTCCGACCTGATCGATCGCTCGGTCGATAACCTCAGGCACACTCTGATCGAAGAGCTGATTATCGTCAGCCTCGTCATTTTGATCTTCCTGTTACATTTTCCCAGCGCCGTTATCCCGATCATCACAATCCCGGTCACCATCATCCTGGCGTTCATCCCCATTCAGTTGTCGGGCATGACCGCTAACATCATGTCCTTGGGCGGCATGGCAGTGGCCATCGGCGCGATGGTGGATGCCGCGGTGGTGGTAGTCGAACAGACCCACAAAAAACTCGAACATTGGAACGCTGAAGGTAGACCGGGCGATTACCACAGGGTGGTCATCTCGGCAGTCAAGGAAGTTGGCGGACCCAGCTTCTTCGCCTTGTTGGTCATCGCAGTCGCCTTCCTCCCGATCTTCACCCTGGAAGCGCAAGAAGGACGGCTATTCAAGCCGCTCGCGTATACCAAGAACTTTGCCATGGCGATTGCCGCCGTGTTGGCCATCACCCTCGATCCGGCGATGCGGCTGCTATTCACACGCATGGACCCATACAAATTCCGGCCCGCGTGGCTGGCGCGCATTGTGAACGCGATCCTGGTTGGCACGATTCGTAGCGAGGAGAATCACCCGATCAGCCGCCCGATGATGAAGCTCTACCACCCGGTTGTCGAATTCGTGCTTGAACACAAATGGAAGACAATTTGCGCGGCCTTCCTGGCGATGGCCCTGACCGTACCGGTGTTCTTCAAGCTGGGCTCGGAGTTCATGCCGCCGCTGGATGAAGGCACGCTCTTATACATGCCCAGTACGCTGCCGGGGATTTCTGTCACCGAGGCCTCCAGAATGCTTCAGGTGCAGGACAAGATCATCAAGAGTTTTCCGGAAGTGGAGAGCGTATTTGGCAAAGCCGGACGGGTAGAGAGCTCAACCGATCCCGCCCCCTTCTCGATGATGGAGACCGTCGTTGTTCTCAAGCCGCAAAAGAGCTGGCCAAAGCGTGAACGCTGGTACTCGAAGTGGGCGCCCGGCTGGACGCAGAGTACGCTCGGTCGATTCTGGCCGGATCACAAATCGACGCAGCAGTTGGTCTATGATCCCGGCGGGTTGAACGAAGCGCTGACCATGCCCGGCCTCTCGAATGCATGGACCATGCCGATCAAGGGACGCATCGACATGCTCACGACCGGTGTCCGCACTCCGCTCGGAGTCAAGGTGCTGGGCTCCGACCTTGGAGAAATTCAGAAAGTCGGCGAGCAGGTCGAGATGGCGTTGAAGGATATTCCGGGTACGACCAGCGTATTCGCAGAGCGAACCACGGGCGGCTACTTTCTCGACTTCGATCTCAAGCGCGACCAACTTGCCCGCTATGGGTTAAGCATCGATGATGCCAACGATGTGCTCATGGCAGCTGTCGGCGGACAAGAAGTTACCACCACCGTTGAAGGGCGCGAACGGTATTCAGTCAACGTCCGCTACCTGCGCGACTACCGCACCGACATCGACAAACTGCAGCGTGTGCTCGTCTCTACGCCGGGCGGCACACAAATTCCTCTCGGACAGCTCGCCACGATTTCATTGAAGACCGGTCCCGGAATGATTCGCGACGAGAATGGCCGATTGAGCGGCTACGTCTACGTCGATGTCAGTGGACGCGATATCGGCAGTTATGTGGAGGCGGCAAAGAAAGCAGTCCGGGAGAAGGTCAGCATTCCAGCCGGTTATCAGCTCGAATGGAGCGGCCAGTACGAGTCGATGCAGCGCGTGAAAGAGAAGTTGAAGATCGTACTTCCGATCACGCTGTTCGTCGTCTTCCTGCTGCTGTACTTCAATACGAAGTCTGTGGTAAAGACCCTCATCATTCTGATGGCAGTGCCGTTTTCGGCTATCGGGGCCATCTGGTTCCTTTACCTGCTGCACTACAACATGAGCATCGCTGTTTGGGTCGGGTTGATCGCACTGCTCGGAGTGGACGCGGAGACCGCCGTGTTCATGCTGCTCTACCTCGACCTTGCCTACCACGATGCTATGAGCAAGGGACAGATGCGCAGCTGGGACGACCTCCGCGAAGCCATCGTCGTCGGGGCCGTGAAGCGTCTCCGTCCGAAGGTAATGACGGTGTCCTGCATGTTGTTCGGCCTGCTGCCAATCATGTGGTCGGTGGGCGCCGGAGGGGATGTCATGAAGCGCATTGCGGCTCCCATGATTGGCGGCATCCTCACTTCGTTCCTGATGGAGCTGATCATTTATCCGCCTGTCTTCGCCATCTGGAAGTGGAACTACGAGGTGAAGCCTGCGCTGAAGAAAGAAAGCGCAGATCAACGGCAACCGCTGCTGGTGGACGGAGGGACTCATGCATAACCCGAAGCGACCACTCGGATGCTTGCTGTCACTGCTCATCCTCGTAGTTCCGATGTGTGCGCAGACGGCGCGCTATTCGGTGCCGGCTGCTTCCGTAGAGGACAGCTTCTCGGCTTACCACGAGGCGCTGAGTGATGCTGCTGACAACCTTCTTACAGCGGTTGCTCCGCGCAAAACTGAAGCACAGGCCTCGGGTGTGGCTATGAAATGGTCCTATCCCGATGGCAACGTACTGCACCAGTTCGCCGAGCGCTATTGGGGCGGGCAGGACCAAAACGTTCGGCGCGCTGTGGAGCGGGTTGCACTGCTCAGGCCGACGATGGACCCGATCCTGCATGAGGCAGGCGTTCCTGTCGATGTCGCTGCTCTCGTGCTGGTCGAGAGCGGTGGCCGCACGAATGCCATTTCTCCCAAGGGTGCGCTCGGTATCTGGCAGTTTATGCCCGAGACGGCGCGCCGCTATGGCCTGGTCGTCACCCCCGGTCTCGATGAACGAATCGATGTCGTGAAATCCACACGTGCAGCCGCTCACTATCTTCGTGACTTGTACACGCAGTTTGGTGAGTGGAATTTGGCGTTTGCAGCCTACAACTCCGGAGAGCATACGGTCCAACGTGCATTGCAGAACGGCGGCCATGACTTCGAATCTTTGAGTCGCGATGGCCAACTGCCGACGGAAACACGGAACTACGTTCCAGCAGTGCTCTCCGCAGTGCACCTGCTCGGCGGCGCCCTGCCCAAGCAGGTACGGTCGCTAAGTGGTTTAACCAATGCGCGGGTAATTTATGCCGCGTCCGCTCCGAACAACTGAGTTGGTGCAGTATGAGTTTCATCTCTACATTCCGAAGATCGACAATGCGCGCGGCTGGCCGAAGGAACAAAGCTGGATTCCGGTCACGGCAAATGTGGCCTTTGTGGCTGATTTGCGGCGCTATCGTTGCGCTCACATTGGCGGGGCTGACCTTTGCAATTCAAGAGAGTCGGTCCCTCCGAGATGACACGTCTGAAACCAAACTGCCCAGCCGGCCAAGACTTGCGGATTGCGATCGATCACCTTGCGGTGGGGCGTCTCTACTTATTCAGCTACCCCGGCGATCCGGGACACCGCATTCGCTTCGTCGTCCAGCGAACGTTCGACGGTGAGGTGCACACAAATATGGCTTCGTGTCAGGCTTGCTATCGTCCCGAGCATCCCCACCACACGCACAACGGGCAGATGATCTGCGGAATGTGCAACGATCCGATGCATCGCCCCGAGGAGAAGGAACTCACGCAGGAGCAGAAACAATGTGCGCTGGTTCCTCTCCCGCATTCCATGCAGAACAACGAAGTAGTGGTGTCCCAAGCGTCCGTTCTGGAGCAGTCCAGAGCAATGGCTGCGCAATGATCTTACGCACAAGTTTGAAAAGGAGAAACAAATGGTAAAGACAAGCAACGCATTTCTGACAGTGCTCCTCGCGTTCGTTCTCAGTGCCGGTGTGGCAGTTGCACAGCAAGACCACATGGCGATGCCAGATCAATCTCAAGGCAAGCCAAACTCCGAAGAGATGATGAAGGCCTGTCACAGGCATGGCGCCGAAAGCATGGCCGCGCTCGACCAATTGGAGAAGACGATCGCCGCGGGACGCGAGTCGAACGATCCGGCGAAGATGAAGGCGGCGCTCGAAACAGCACAGAAGCAACTTGCGGAAGCCAAGCATCACATGAGCATGTGTCCCATGATGGGCGGGGGACAGATGCAAGATGGCGGTATGGATCACATGGACCACATGAAAGGTATGACGAACGATACCGAAAAACATTGAATAATTCGATGTTCGCCAATGATGATCACAACATGGGGAGCAATTGTCTGGGCAATCTGTCTCCTACCTATCGCTGTATGACGATTTTCTTCGGAGAGAGACATGAAATTTCGGAAGCTCATCCTCGGATTAGTTCTTCAGACCACACTTGCAGTTGTGGCTGCAAGCTATGTTTTTGCTGCTCCTCAAACATTGACTGGAATTGTCACTGACAACATGTGCGGAAAGAAGCACACGATGATGCAGGGGAAACCCGACAGCGAATGCGTACGCGCCTGCGTCAAAGCGGGGAGCAAATACGCCCTGCTGGTTGGAGACAAGATCTATGTCTTGAATGGCGACGTGAAGCAGGTCGATCATTTTGCAGGCAAGAAGGTGAAAGTCGCTGGCGACGTGAGCGGGAGCACTATCACGCTGGCATCAATCACGGAATCTACGAAATAGCTGGCTCACTGAAGGAGCGGGAGTGTCGGGGGGGATTTGCTTCGCCCCCCCGAGCTACAACACTGCCGTTCAAACAAGTTGCTTTGCAACCGCCTCGATCGCTTTCAGACCCCCTTCTATGGCTACTGAAGACCCTATTCGTGTGGTATTTGTCTCACGTGAATCACAGTCTCGTCTTCCGTAGTCGCAGGGCGTTGCCAATGACGGAGACTGAACTCAGGCTCATCGCCGCGCCTGCAATGATCGGGCTGAGCAACAAGCCGAAGAATGGATAGAGCACC
>Ga0224527_1000745_pt1 | contig 19663 bp, 25 predicted proteins | sample CBST0metaG_FD_179882 | JGI IMG/M metagenome (GOLD analysis project Ga0224527, IMG submission 179882) | Peat soil microbial communities from Stordalen Mire, Sweden - C.B.S.T0 | ecosystem: Environmental > Terrestrial > Soil > Wetlands > Peat | place: Sweden: Norrbotten County, Stordalen Mire... | reverse complement strand
GGTTGTGCCATCAATGTTCACCGTCAGAATAATCTTAATCAGAGACCGATATTCTGACGATGGACAAACGGCGAACAACGCTAAACTCGATATGTGAACTGAAGAAAAAAACACACAAAAAAAAACGCCGAGTTACCGGCGTTTCCTTCATTGCAAAGATGTTCTCACTCGGGATAAAAATCAGGAGAGAGGATTTGCACCACACTCCAGATACAATCCTCGGGAAAAACATCCAATTGGGTTTCCTGGGCTGCTTTAGCAACGGAATCAGACCAGGTTCCGGCAATCCAGTCAGGGTCTGCAAGAGCGACCTTTAAGCTGGGTGTGCCTTTGATATGTAAAACCAGAGCCTTACGTTGCTCTTTAATGGTCCGTTGCCAGCTTGCACCACGGCGTTCAGGCTGAAATTTCCATTCGAGAAGATGAGCAAGCAGAACTGCCATTCGACTGGCAAGTTCACGTTTTTCGCTTTTGCCCACGTCTTCAATCTCCTCGACTATATTTGCAATATCAATCTCGGAGAATCGACCAGCACGCAATAAAGCCGCCTGTTCCTGCGACCAGGCAACAACATCAGTTTCATAACTGGTACTCATGGATTGACCTCCAGTGACATCTTTAGCGTTGTAAGGAGCCGACCATCTCACCTTGTTGATTGATTTTCGTTAACGCATGCTCACACCCATTTCAATCGGCGTGAAATCCATCATGGTAAAACGGCATTCCCGCACCGAGCAGTTGCGGCATATCGAAGCCTGGCAGCGCGGAAAACATTATCTGGTCAATATCGGATGGCAAGGCGAGTCCTCCACTCGCTCACTATTGACCGGTTGATATCGGACGGCAAGGTGAGTTCCTCACTCGCTTACGATTGTGTCATTGTTAGCGAAAAAAAAGACGCCGAAGTTCCTGCGTCTTTCACATTAGTACGGTTTAGATCAGGCGGCATGATAAGGGTGATGAGAGATATCAGCTCTTCCTGCCAGCAAACCTTCTACTGAAATATCTTCATCAAGACTATCCCAGTGGATACCACGGGGACTCAATTCGTAGTTATTGCGTTCAGGATCGGATGCTTTAAGTAAACGTGGAAACCAAGCAAGCGGAACGCCTATAGTCCGCTCATCACTGAGATCAACCCACATATTAACAGCATCAAACCGGACGCACTTAGCTGAAATAGCCATTCCAAGCCTCCAGAAATGACGTTTTGTTGAGTTTAACGATCACGGTTAGCTCCTTAACGACACGCAAATTAAAACCTTCATTATCCGCTAACATGACATCCGGAGTTAGCCAGAATTTCGCTTCTCCATCAGCACTGCGTACGTGGATGTGCGCGCGTTCAAGGGGATCACCTTCGTTCGAGTAAAAAAAGAACCTGAAGTTCTTATACCTAAATACGACCGGCATCCGTTAATCCTTTTTCTTAAGGTAAGTATGCTGAATTTAAAAGCGCCAGTCAAAGCTGGCGTCATAGATTACGAAATGGCGTAAAGCGCATGACGCGAAACGCTGTGTCCCACTTTGGCAAAGGGGATGTCATCTGCAAAATCCATCGGCGGTTCATTGCCTATAGATTGCTGTGATTGCCGTGGTTGAGGCGCTCCGTTATGCGAAGGCGCTGCAGGTTGTTGAGGTTTCCCCGAACCCACCGGCGGCTGACCGTTACCCGCATTATTGCGATTACCGCCCAGCATCTGCATCGTGCCCTGCTGATTGACCACCACTTCGGTCGTCCAGCGGTCACCGCCACTGTTATCTTGCCATTTGCGGGTCTGCAACTGACCTTCGATGTACACCTGAGAACCCTTGTGGAGGTATTCCCCCGCAATTTCAGCAAGCTTGCCGAATATCACCACCCGGTGCCATTCGGTGCGCTCCCTTTCCTCATTGGTCTGTTTATCGCGCCAGGTCTCAGAAGTGGCCAGGGAAAGACCGGCTACCGCCGATCCGTTAGGCATATAGTGGATTTCAGGGTCCTGCCCCAGGAATCCGATCAAAACAACTTTATTGACGCCACGAGCGGACATAATGATTGCCTCTTTGAAGGTAATGGAGAGGAACACATCCCACCGGTGTGTTCCGGTGGGATGTGTATCCGTGTCAGTTTAAAATGAATTCTCAGCGTAATTTCTTGGCTGAGCGGCATTCTGCGCCGGCGGCGTCGAGGTGGGTTTTTCTGATTTATGGACCAGTTGTCCACCAATCTTTATCCACTCAACCGCAATCAATCGGGCTTTCAACGAAGGACGGCTTTCACCGGTATGTTCTCCTTTTGTTAAGGTGAAAACGTCGACATTCAGGCCACTGAGCACAAAACCCAGCAGAACCTGTTTCTCTTCATCTACGGCCTTCTGGCAACGGTTGATGAGGGAAATACTGTCTTTACCGGCGACAGTCACGTCAAAACGGGTGTACGACGCGTTATCGGTCGGGCCGGACAGGGCGTTGATCACCGCACAAGTGAATTCGCCGTTATTGCCCTGTACCTTGCGAATAGTATTGAGATATCCGAGACCGTTGACATTGAGGTTGAAAAATTCAGTCGGCGGCTGAGAAGGCAAATTGGCAACGTTGTTAGGTGTCGCGTTGTTGGTTGAAGCGTTGTTGACCAATGCATTGTTGGTTGCAGTCATGATGTTCTCTCCGGAGTGAAAAAAAAGGGTAGCGGAGAAACATTCATCCCGGACGGGAGAAAGTTTCCCGCACGGGAGTCAGCAGTGGCAGACCACTGACTGACTGTATTCGTGAAATGTACCTTAACCCAAAGAAACGCTGGGATCTCTGTTTTCAAAGGTTGACAGAGTTAAGTATGCCGCCCGAAAAAAGGCAATGGCAGGTGATCACCCGAAGGCGTTCCTCTCAAATCACCGGAACATTGGCAGTTGTCATGGACAACGATTAGCCCGTTCAGTTTTCAACCAGGTGAAGGAGAAGTCAATATATCGGATAAGAAAAATTCAGTTCGGGGCGGCGAAAAATAAACAGCGGCACCTTGCGGTACCGCTGATGCGATCTGCACCATCAATCTGAGGTGAAACTGCTTTCGCAGTAGCTCCGCAGGTTTGTTCAAGACCCGGCACGGTTTTCACGGAGTTTCCGTGCCTTACAGACTCTTCTCTCAGGTGTGGGAGCGGTCTGTCAGACTGTTCTGCCAGAACACCATGCATGTAGCATCTCAGCAGACCGCAGTCACGGGGTGCGGCTTCAGAGCCATAAGCAACATAGCAAAATACCCGGCATTTTCGCAATCAGTTATTTTGGCTTTTGCTGTCGTGGCTTGGGTAAACTTCCCCCCCCCGTTCCGGCACATTGACCACGCCCTTACAACCGGAATACTTCTCACAACCGTAAAAAACGCCGATCTGACTACAGCGTATTCATTGCCTTTATAGCTGCCCACTCTGAAATGCTACCCGTCTTGTGTTGCACCGTTGCTGACAATGTTATGATGATCGTTTCTATGGTGATCACCATTTATCCCTTAGTGACGTTCATGCGCAGCGACTTCCGCGGAATAGGGTGACGGAATTACGTTGGAAATATCCGTCGTTTCCCGCGCCTTGCTGAGGTCATATGCAGCCTGCATAGCCAACCACAGGCGCGCGGAAATACCCAGACCCGCCTCAAAGCGAACCGCCATTTCAGGTGATATTGCGCTTTTTCCGGTAGCAATTTTGCTCAGGGATGAAGGAGTTACGCCTAAATCTCTCGCCAGGGAGCGTAGACTTACATCGAAATCTTCAAGGTACTCCGTAACCAGACCTCCCGGATGCGGGGGATTGAACATAGCCATCAATGATAGTCCTCCAGATTCAAAATATAAGCATCACCGTCTACGAATTCGAAGGTGATACGCCAGTTGGCACGTACGGTGACAGAATGAAGGTGTTTTTTGTCCCCCTTCAACGTGTGAAACCTAAAGCTAGGGAACGGTTTAAAGTCATCAATGGTGACCGCCTCGTCGATAGCCAGTAGGCGCAGCCTTATCCGTTCCACGTCTTTCGCCTGTACACCACTGTCATCGCCTTTTTCATAGAGCTTTTGCAATCCCTTGTGCTTCCAGCTTTTGATCACACCCCGACCTCCTGTTTCTCGTCAGGAAACATTATACCATGTGTTTCCTGACAGGCAACACCTGTATTCCCATCATTAGCACCCGACCAACCACAGCGCGTACTAGCCATCACCATAGCGGCTATAGCACGTGGTGGTTAATAATTTTAACAATTCGCCGGCACCACTTAAAATCAAATATCCGCCAGGCCATGAAACGTTATTTTCAGGCTGCCACTCGCGGCCATCCATCCGGTAAAGCCGGCTGCGAGTATTTCTTGCCATAATAGGCGAGCATTCTGGCACTGCTCATCCCAACGGCTTTTTAGCCAGTCACGCCAAGGATCAAGTATGCTTTTACCACGGGTCTACTACCTCTGCCATGAACGCAAGCCTGTTTCGATATGCGGGCTGCCCCATTGCCGCTTGATATACAAATAAACGGGTTAGGCTACCCGCCGCCGATGACGTCATGCCGATGTACCTGCCCCCCCAAACTGGAATGAAATAACCGGCCACACACCCTTTGGTTCAAACCTGTCAACTTCTTTGGCTGGTCAGGTACCGGATGCGTAGCAGATCCACGCTGGCCTGATTCACGGGGGGTGAAAAGACGGAACGACGGTTACCCAGTAAAACATCCCGCTCAGGTTCACCCAGTTCCTCAATAGCCTGGCGCCAGGTATCATTATTTTCAATGATGTCCTGACGCGAGATCGGGAGCGATCGGTAACGCATCACGCTGCCATAAATTTCCCGAATCAAGCGGCTGCCGGCACTTAACATGTCGTAGCGTTGCGTACGGGAAATCAACCCGTAGTGAGAGGCCTGGAGAACCTGCTTGGCGAACTGATCAAAACCGAGAAGAAGGAATACGCAGCGATAACCGAGTGGTGTATTGCTATAGACTTGAATATCAAGCGGTTCAGAAACCAACGCTTCAGACAGGGTTGCCCCCTTGGGAAGCCATTGCATGACGCTCTCCAGGTCGTCAATGAGCTGTTTCATCTTCTGGTTTGCCAGGGTGATTTTTTCTTCTAATTCGAGCATGGCAGCATCAGCCCAGGGGTTGTTCTTAAGCGAATCCAGATTGATGCGGGAAGCCAGGCTCAGGAAACGGGGCATCCCCATGATGGAGGGCTTTGCTTTTTTGCCATCTTCTGCTCTCTCCGCCCGGCGCCCCAGCCAGAGACCCGTTGCGTAATGGGTATGCAGTTCTATCTTCAATTCAGAGTGTAGCGCACCGGTACGTTTATCAGTGATATCTGCCATCGTTGTCACCTGTTCATCAGCCAAGAAGGCCAATATTCCTGAAACTGACAGGGCATCAACAATGTAAAACTGGATATTCGGAACCACTATATTGTGTAAACACTGAATTGTACGTTTTTTGTTCTTGTTGCGGCCCGCAACAAGGTTATTTTTTAACCAATGAATTGACCTGTAGCTTGCCGGTATAACATTGGAAAGTCTTATCAAAAACTTTTTCCCAGCCACAAAATCGATTTGTATATTTTTTGACCTTGTTGCGGCCCGCAACAAGGTCATAATTTGTACAATCAGCGATGACACAACGCACCAAAGTCATCGGCTGTTCATTTTTTAATCTTGCTGCCACTGGCAGCAAGGTCGTTTTTTGCTCAATCGAAGTCATTCGGCATGAAACAATTTGCTCTTTATCTCAGCAATGATGCTGGAGACTCGCTCAGATGATGCCCGCTCTGCAGAACGTTGAATAGGGATCGGAGACAACTCGACCGCATCACAACGAGGGGATTGCTCTGGTAAGAGCACATTTTCAGGCATGACAAGCTGGCCTTCCCGAGCACGCTTGAGCATGCTCAGCAACCAGCCCACCGGATTAGTGACCTGGCCACGCCGTAGTTGCACATTCAGTATGTCCATCAGGGCAGATGACTGAGTTTCGGGCAGGGCCAGCAGCTGACCTTTCAGCATATCCGCATCATCAGGCGAAATTCGGCTTATCAGCGAGTCAGGCAATATGAAGACTGCCGGATCATTTTCACCGTGGGTCCCCGGTACGTACGTTTTTTTATTCACACCTTGTGTGAAACTACGTACGTTACGGTTCGATTTTCGAACTGCGGCATAAGTGGCTGATTGTAGACTGAGTACGATTTCCGAACTCGGTAAATCATCCCCCTTTTCATGACTGAGTTCGGTTTTCGAACTCGGTGCTTTTTGCCTATTTTCTGTGCTTTTCCTACTGAGTTCGGAATTCGAACCGGGCATAGCCTCCCTGCGTAAAGCCGCCATTTGCACCGGCAAAGCTGGGGCACCAAGACGGTTTTCAACCAGGGACAGTCGAGAGTGACGATGGCGCATCGTCGGGTCGTTGCGAATTTCCTCCAGTACCGCAAACGCGGTCATACGCACGGCTTTGTTCTTGTGTTCACAGCTTGATGCCACCAGGTCCAGCCAGCCCGGATCGAATGTTTCCGCATCCCGGCAGCTAAGCGGCTCATCGTGCTGGGCGTAAATATTGCCCCTGACGCGGCCGTGAGTATCGCGTACCCGCTTGCACAAACTCAGCCAGCCGGTAATTCGTAACATTAGCAGCGCGCGGCTGATAGTTTCACGAGAGGCTTTTTCAGCGTGGGGGGATGCCAGTTGCAGTTGCAGCTCATCGTAGGTTGGAAAGACCGCCCCCTCGTTCTGCTGGGCATAAAGGCGGATCATGACCCAGGCAGTTTTATCCAGCGGAGAAAGTCGGGTATCCATAAACAACCGGCGGGGAAAGGCGTCATGGACATTCCCCAGAAAAAGTAAGCCACTGCGCTCGCTGGTCACATCGTTTTCTGAGGTACGATTCGCGAGGTTTGTCTGCATTCGGGACAGCGTGAATTCAACGATGCTGTCTGGCGGTAATCCCATCGCCTTTTTCCTCTGTTAAGCCTGACAATGACAGCACAACGGGGCCAGCCTGGCCCCGTTTCCGGCAATACCGGTGTGCGGCGTTCCTGGGCGGCAAGTAGCCCGGAGAACTATTTCCTGATTTCACGGTTATCGTGCTGATAACTCATCAGGAGCCCGCTATGGCCGCCACCTTTACTGAGCAGGCGCCGGAACGGACCGATATCCATCTTGAGATAGCCGTTTTCCTGCCGGCGTCTACACACTTTTTCCCCATCTCGCCATGAAGTATCAAAGGGGTACGCCTTACACCTGACAGACGCCGCCACAAGCCGGCGGGCGCTGAAATCAATAATTTCCATCAGACTTCCTCCCGCAGATTTCCGCTTCGTGGCACCAACTGTTCACCCGCGTCCATACGGCGGTCAGTGAAACGTTATTTTGTTCCGCCGCCAGCATCATGATATCTAGCGCTTCATGCGAGTCCGGGCCGGTAAGTTTAGAGGCTTTCCATTGCCGCCATATGCCGGCATCCGCGTCCTCGCTGGGCGCCTGCGTTCGCCCCTGATGGGTCTCAATGTCATTGAGACGGCGACGCGTGCTCACTTCAGCCGTCGTCAGGCCAAAGTAATGCTGCATAAGCTCGATGGAGCCACCCAGCACAAGCGCCCGATCGATACGCTGCAAACGCTTTTGTTCTGTGCGAGCCTGATTGACGATAATCCAGAAATTGTCATGATTAATGCTGAGATCCAATACCGACACCGTGCTTTGCATCAGGTAGTGCAAATCGTCCACGGTCAGTTGGCTCAGTTGACGCACTTCATCAATGGTCATCCCCAGCGATTCACACCGGCGGATATTGCCCGATTTCAGTTCCATCAGCAGGTGGGTCAAAATCGCATTCGTTGCCTGTGCTAAATTCTGGCTCACAGTAAACCTCCGTTATTTCCCAAATCGGCGAGTAACCAAAAATCGGCTATCCAGGCGGACAAACAAATCATCACGAGCAGCAAATTATTCATCATCGCCTCCACCGGTCAGCGCGAGTGTCGTGGATTGAGCATCGTTCAGACCGTGGCTCAGTTTGGCGTGCTGTCCGGCCAACCAGCTGGACAGGCGCGCGTTCGAGTCCCCACGGCATCGTCCCGCGTCCCGCACGTTGACGTCAGCCAGTTCATTATTACCGCAGCGCTGCGATAGCCAGTGTTTGAGTACCTCGACTTCCTTATCTGACGGGGCGAAGGATCCCAGCACCACCCAAACACCACTCACCCAGCCTTCACGGAACTGGTCCGCTCGGTTTCGTTTCGTTTGCAGTTTGAGCCGGCTCAAACGATAGGCCGTTTTCATATGTTCTTGGGCGGCCGTCTTAAGCTGTCGGGACAGCACGGTAAAGACGTACGATGCCACCTCGGGACGTTCATGCAGACCGTAAAAGTGCACAGAACGCCGATAACGGTGATTGCCTTCACGCGTGATAGCCTGGTACCCGTTAAACCAACAACGACAGCCTGTGGCCATACACACCACGGCGGCCAACGCATTGAGCCAGCCCGGGATGTTAACCGCATCGCAATAGACCTGACGGCATTCGGTTTCTCGGATAGCCGAAAGATTAACGTCAGTTTCAGACAGGTTATGTCGTTGCATCAGCTTCTGAGCCAACCTCAGCGCGCGGGCAGCCTCGTGGGCATTATCATTACGCGAACCGAGCGCCATCAGTTTACGGATGCGTTGTAACAGCTTACCGTTAGCGTCCATATGTTCCCCCAGCACCTGCTTTTTTATGATGTTCCCTGCCATCCTGACAGCCGATACAAAATCTGACGCCACGGACCACTTTACGGCGGGCTTCAGGAATTTCCGAACCGCACTCTTCGCAATACTTCCGCGACGTGTTAGTGGTGCGAACCTCATGCAGAATGCTGTCCAGGCTGCATTGGAAAAACAGCTCGGTAATGGCCTGCGCCATTTCATCATTGAGTTCAGTTGACATCAGGGCCTCCTTGGACCGCAGCGCGCTGTAGTTGACGCAAGCGTCGCAGCACGCGGAAAAGACGCATCACTTTCACCACCTGCACATCGTCCAGGACGGGCGTATCCGTTTCCCTGGGGGTACCGAAAAAATTCAGGCAAAAGACAAACATGTTGAGCGAGGGACTGCTGAGGTTACCCGTCATGCCATTGAGTAAATTGACAAACGCATCGGTGCTGCCGGGGATGACGGTATACCCGGCGGTATCGCTACCCTTCTTTTCATTGATACTTTCGGCGCAGCCCATGGCTTCGGCCAGCTCAAATGCCAGACGATAGGCCATATCCTGCAGGTGCTCGATGTCGTCCTGCAGCGCCGGGATGTGCCAGATATCGTTAACGGGCTCCAAACCTACCGCAGCAAAAGCCACTGATGAAGCGGGTACCGTATTCTTGTCTGCAGACTCACCCAGCGCGGAAAACACATTTAAACCGGAAGTGTCCCCGGTATTGCTACTGAGAACTGCCGGTCCGCCGTAAAGGTCCGGCGGTGTTTCAGTCCGTGCATCAGGGCGATTTGTATCGCCTTCGGGGAGGATTTGCCTGCCGGTAGGCAAAGCAGAAACAAATGACGCAATATTGTTATCAGATGTCGGTTCCGGCTTCGTTGCCGGACCGGTCAGCGTACCGGCGCGCAACCCGGTGATCGGGCCAACCGCTGCTTGCGGTGAGGGAAGGACGGTGACTTCATGACCCGTGGTCCCCGATGATGGTCCGTCCGGAGCCTGGGTGGGTGCGGATATTTGGGGCGGTGGTGGAGGATCGCCATAAAGTTCGCGACGCTGTTGTTCTTTAGGATCAAGTTCAATCAGCCAGCGATCATAATTAAGAGAAGGATGCGAGAGCGCTTTGAGTAATTCGCCGATTAACTCATCACGGAACATCTCTATCGAATATTTCTCAATATCATCAAAAGCCCGGCATGTTTCGGCAAACACATCACCAAAAGTCCCCTTTGTCGTGACTTCATGAGAAAAAAAATTCCATGTTTTTTCGGCTGATGATCGCAGACTCAATAGCGGTATTACCTGAGTACGGCTCAATCCTGACTTAAGTAGTGCGGGCATATGAGGATAGATAAAACTCAGGGTATCTTCCATCCGGCTGATCCCCGAGAAATGGATGGGATAGCCTTCCTGATTGAGCAGTTCGGACAGTTCACGAAGTGAGACACCGCGCCCCATCCGCTCTTCCAAAAGTGTCCGCGCTTTGTGCACACCGAGCGCTTTTTCGATGTAACTCAGGTCACCACGAACCTCGTTTTCCGCCAAATGGCCGATAACACACTGCAACCGGCCAGGCCACGGTTTGAAAATAGTGTGGATCCGGTAAAAACGCTGTTCGCCGGTTTCCTGCCACAATTCGCAAAGAATTTGATAACGGGTATTGCCGCCATCACTGAAGATAAACACATCTTCGCCATCCGGATCGCGGGTGACTTTAGGAATGGAATCCAATCCCCTGGCACGGGTCGAGGCCTTGATATCTTCATACCGTGGATTGCGCGTGATACGCGGGTTATCTGGGTTCGGGCGCAACTGATCGAGCGTCAGGACCATGGCCATTTCGCTCACCGGCAGTACCGCCACACCACTGTGGTCAGCCGACTGCACCGGCTTTTTTCCCCGCATAAGGAGCGCGTCGGATAAATCCGGGGCTTTTTTCATAATCATGAATAAACCCTCCCCAACGTGCCGGCATCGGTGGAAATGTTCTCAAAGCGGGTAAAGCCTGCATTAAAGCGAAGTCTGACCGTGCCAATCGGGCCCTGACGCTGCTTACCGAGAATAATTTCGGCGATGCCGCGGTCCGGGGTGTTGTCGTTGTACACCTCGTCGCGATAGATAAACAGCGTGACATCCGCATCCTGCTCCAGGGCGCCGGAATCTCGCAGATCGCCATTATTGGGACGTTTGTCAGCCCGGCTTTCAAGACCGCGATTGAGCTGGGACAAAGCGGCAACGGGACAATGCAACTCCTTCGCCAATGCTTTCAACGAACGGGAAATTTCGGCGATTTCTTGTGTGCGGTTTTCTTGGTCAGGACAACGCATCAGTTGCAAGTAATCAACCAGAATGAGGCCAGGTTGCCCGTATTTTCTAACATTACGGCGGGCGCGGGAACGCAAAACGGAAGGGGTAAGGCTGCCGGTATCATCTATGATCAGCCTATTCCGCCACTCTCGGGTCATAAAACCCGTTGCCGTACTCACCTTGACCCAGTCATCCTCATCCATTTGACCACTGCGCAAGTTCTGCAACGGCACGTTGCCCAGCATGGAAACGAAACGCATCAAAAGCTGACTGACAGACATCTCCAGGCTGTAAATTTGTACCGGCTTTTTTTCTTTTGCGTTTAGTGCACCCTGGGCAAACCCAAGACCAAGCGCAGTTTTCCCCATAGAAGGCCGGCTGGCCAACAGGATTAAGTCGCCGTCCTGTAACCCGCAAGTTTTCACATCCAGATCGGTAAAGCCGGTAGGCGTACCCGTGATCCCATCAACCGAACCATTATGAATTTCAAGCAGGTTCATCAGGTGATTTAGCCCTTCAATCAAGCTAACGGGCTGCCCTTCCTGGTTTTTTTCAGCAATAGCAAATAAACGCTGTTCTGCACGTTCGGTCACCTCGGCAATGTCGGCCCGAGGCTCTGCAGCCTCGCGGCTGATATCGCTGCCCAATGCCACCAATTGCCGGGCCCGGCTATAGTCAGCGACGATCTGACTGTAGGCTTCAATATTAGCGGCGCTGGGCGTGTTTTTGCTAAGTTCGGCGACGTAGGCAAAGCCACCTACCTGGTCGAGACGGGATTGCTTCTCCAGTGAGTCTGTCAGGGTGATAAGATCGATGGGTTGACCTGCTGAAACAAGGCGCTCCATTTCAGTGAACAGCAGTCGATGGGCGGGCAGACGGAAGTCATTCACCGATAACATCGGCGCGATATCATCCCAGCGATCATTTTCCAGCATCAGACCGCCCAGCACGCTTTGTTCGGCATCATTCGAATACAGAGGTGCGGGGGGATTTTGTGGCTGACGGCTATTCATCGGGCGCCTCCGTTGCTGTTTGGCTTTTGCAACTGATGAATGCGGTGGTCAGGCGGCGGTGATTGAGGGGGGAAACCAAAAATAAGGGATAATCCGGCAAATCGGTGTAATAAAGCGGATGCCCCTGCGGTCCCCCGCTCCAGCCGATTTCAAAAAGTTGATGTTTATACGCCATTGTGCCGCTCGCCACGGGAAATGCGGCATTTTTATGGAGTTCAGATTCACTGTAGAGATTATAGAAATCCACCACCGATTCCGGTACGCCCCAGATAGCCGCAAGCAATCGGGTGAGTTTTCCCGGCGCTTCGTCGTCGGACTGAGCCTCAAAAAACACCATAAACTCATCAATAGCTTGATAAGAACCGGTATTACAACAACAATAAGCTCGGTAGATTTTGTCCATCATGACACCGCCTTGGCAGACGTCACCATGAAGTCATCAAAACGCGCCCGCCACTGAGGAAATAACTCGCAAGCCAGTTCATACATGGTTTGAGCCGCCGGCAGACTGGAACGATCCGTATGAGTTTCAAGACGGTGTACCGGCTGACCGATACGATGCCCTAACTTGTAGATTTCAAGAGAATAAATTTGCGTATTGAGCAGGCTGATATGAATATCGACGGTGTGCTCGCTATATTTTCCTTCGGATATGATGTTGTTCAGCTGCGCCAGCGTTTCCCTCGAAAGAGCGAAATAATCCATGCAATTTATCAAAATCTTGACCTGGGGTACCTTAATCCCATAGCAGGCCAGCGGTAGTAGTTCTTCGAGAATACCCACGGTTCCGCGAAAAAACTCACGCACATCAGGGAGAATCGGCTTAACCACCGCCACGGCAGAATCTGTCGCGGAGAGCAGGATAAGCTCGAGCATTACGGAGCGAGCTCCCTGCGAATCGACAATAATGGCTTCGTAGCTAGAGAACAGTGGGTGCTGGAGAACATTACGCAGGCGCATCCGACCATCTGAAGCATGCAACATGGCGGTTTTTAATTGTTCGTGGGGATCGTTTGAGATAATCAGATCGAGATTATCAATAACAGTATGGGAAATGATCTTATCGGGATAATTAAGATCGACTGTATGCATCAGCAGTTCATACAGGCCAGCGGGAGCTTCATAACGAAGAGCAAAAATGCTACTGGCCGTTGGCTGGGCATAATCGCCGTCAATCAGAAGAGTTTTGAGACCAGCATCAGCCAAAAAACCGGCCAGATTAGCAGCCTGGGTAGATTTACCTTCGCCACCTTTAGTTGAAATTATAGGAATGACATGCATTTACACACCTGATTTTATAAAATTAGATGCGTAACTACACACTCAAAATATTATCTACGATTGTTTGAAGACACTACTCGGGGATTGAAAATCCCCGTGTCCTTGGTTCGATTCCGAGTCCGGGCACCACCATTCTTTTTTTATGCCTCCTTATAAATTCCTATGCTATTGCAATTCAATAAGTTGGCGTAAAAACCCTTTCCGATGCATTTTGATTTATCCCTAGGTATCCGGAAAATGTGGGGTCAAATTGCGGGTCATTCAGTTCGATGAATGGAGTGACCCTCACATGGCTCTGACTGACAGCAAAATCCGCGCTGCAAAAACCTTGGTAAAATCCTACAAACTCACCGATGCTCAGGGTCTGTATCTACTGGTATCCACCAGCGGTTCGCGCCTGTGGTATTTCCGCTACCGCTTCGGCGGCAAAGAATCCCGCCTGGCCTTCGGCGCTTATCCGCAGGTCACGCTGGCAGAGGCCCGTGAAAAACGCGACGCTGCCCGCAAGCTGCTGGCCTCCGGCATCTGCCCTTCCCTGCCCCGCGAATCCGAAAAAAACGCTGTGGACGAAACCCGCACCTTTAAACACATCGCAACCTCGTGGCACGCCAGCAGCCTCAGGCTCTGGTCTGAAAGCCACGCGGATAAAATTCTTACCTGCCTAAAGCGCTACGCGTTCCATGACATTGGCGAAATGGATATCGCGGAGGTCGAAACGCGTCATCTGGCGCAGCTCATCAAGGCCATCTACGACAAAGGCGTGCATGACGTGGCCGACAGAATGCGCCAATACCTGACCAAAATCATGCGTCACGCCGTGCAACAGGGCCTAATCAAATACAACCCCGCGTTCGATCTGGGTGGCGTTGTGACCCCGATTGTGACCCAACATCTTCCCGCCTTACCACTGCGACGCCTACCTGAGCTACTTGAGAACATTGATAACTACCAAGGCCGGGTACTGACCCGTTTGGCGCTGGAGCTTAATCTGCACGTCTTTCTGCGCTCAAGCGAGTTGCGCTTCGCCCGCTGGGAAGAGTTCGACCTGAAAGCACGTATCTGGACAGTGCCCGCGCAGCGAGAAACCGTAAAGGGCGTGAGATTTTCAGAGCGTGGCGCAAAGATGAAGGACGAGCATCTGGTGCCGCTATCCAATCAGGTAGTAGCCTTGCTAAAACAGATCAAGGCGTTTACCGGCGAGTCGGACTTAGTTTTTCCGGGTGCGCGTGGTCTGGACAAACCAATGAGCGAAAACACCATCAACAAAGCGCTACGTGTGATTGGCTATGACACCAAAACCGAAGTTTGCGGCCATGGGTTCAGAACGATGGCCTGTAGCGCCCTCAACGAGTCAGGGCTGTGGTCAAAGGATGCCATTGAGCGACAGATGAGTCATAAGGAGCGAAACGGCGTGCGGGCGGCCTATGTACATAAGGCCGAGCATCTGGAAGCCCGGATGGAGATGATGCAATGGTGGTCGGATTATCTGGACGTGAACCGCGAAGGATATGTTGCACCGTATATTTATGCGCGACAGCATAAGGTTTTCACAGTCGCCTGATTAATAGTTCACTGATAAAAAGAGCAGATCCAGATGGAAGCGATCTGCTTTTTTTTCTTGGATATTCTTGATCAGGATAAACACCAATGTCAGCCGAAGTTGAAAAATGATTTTGATAAGAAATATGGTGTCGCCATCAGTGCAAAAGTGGCTCTCCCGCACCTTGGATGGCTATCGGTAGGATGAAACTATCTGATTAACAAGAATCTAAGTCATTTTTGTACTGGCACGATTAAAATGACTTCATTATCAACATTGCTCGGATTACACGATGGCTGGCAACCACAAGTTGTGGGCAAGAGTTCCCGTCAGATTACGATCAGGTTGACATCTCGCAAGCAAACTGCTTGCTGCCTTGTTTGTTTTTCCCGTAGCCAACGTAATCACCGTGACCGGCAGCGGACCCTACAGCATCTTTCTTATGCCGGAAAAACGCTGGATCTCATATTCTTCATTCGTCACTGGTATTGCAGCAATAAGCGTTGCCCCCGCTGGACGTTCAGTGATTCACTAGTCCCTTTCGCTGACTCACAACAATGAACTTCCCCGTAATCTTCAACACGAATCATTCAAGCTGCTTACAAAGTAAATGGAAAATACAAAAAATAACTTAGAATCAATAAAGTGGAGTTCACCTCCTCAGTCACTGACAAGGAAAAAAGTAGGAAGGTATCGTTGTGGAAGGATGTAGGGGATTCTCAGGGGGTAAATAAACTTGTTGGCATAAAAGACCTCTTTCAAAAGCTTGTATAGTGTTTATCACAGCTAAACCAATTGAAAAACAGAAAATATTTTTAAACACAAATTGAAAAAAATAGTATTCGATGGAATTAGGCAATTCATTGGAAGAATAGGATTCATCATCGAAACAATACTATTTGCTGTCATTACTCACTTCTACAGTTTGTTGTGTCAAGGAAGGCTCGAAAACATCTGGTGTGACAGTATAAAGTAAAAGCTCTATCAAGCCAGGTAGCCCTGTCTCAATATCGTCCCTACGTAAGACTGCTACTGCATAGTTCCCTTTATCGACAACTGAAATAAGACCCGATTCACGCAAAATTTTGAAGTGATGTGAACGAGTCGCTTTGGTAACTGTGAGACCAAAAGTGGAGCAATGTCGCCCAGCACCCCTCTCATCCTTAAGCAATTCTCTTACAATCCTTCGTCGGACAGGGTCAGCCAAGGCCTTAAAAACTCTATTAGTATCAAATATTAATCTTTTTTTAGGTGGATTATCTAACATTTGCATAACCTTTTGATAAATTTTTTGATGAGATACGTATTGACAACTGTAAGAAAAACTATAAAGGTAAACACTGTTCGTCAGTCATCGAACGTACGATTAAGGTTCATTCTTTTAACGTTTACAAACGTTCGGCGGCCATCATACCATTATTATTTTGGCCATGATACTAACAATGTAAATGACAATTAAACGAAGGTATGTGCCATGAGTCATGCTGAAGACCTTATGAAAAATGATGGTTTCTTACAAGAATCTTACAATTTCCAGAATACCATCCCCAAAGGCTGTGTACATAGAGCTGTTGTTGGTGAAGTATTTCTGACCGGCATCAAAAAAATCGACAATGATAGGTATGTAACCGCTGGTTATTTACCAAAATCACATATCTACTTCAATGATATTCCGTATAGAAAAGATAAAAGAAGTTATGATGGCATCCTACTTTTGGAAATCTGCAGACAAACATCAATATACATAACACATAACTTTTTCTCCGTTCCCTATTCAGCAAAATTCATATTTGATGATGCTGAGTTTGAGCTGATAAGTAATAAATTATCTTATAACGGTGAACAATCACATGTTATAGTAGATGTCCATATTAGTGAAAGAAAATTCAGAAAATCCGAGATAAATGGGCTTATTTTCGACATGTGTGTTTACATTGACGGAAGGATCGTTGCAAATAAAAAAATGAATATTACATGGATGGATGAAAAAAAATGGAATAAACTTCGTTCATTTGCCATATCAAAAAAGGATGAGTTTGCTGCTATTATAGAACCGGCTAAAGCAAATGATGTTGGACGTGAATTGCAACGCAATGTTGTGATCGGTAATTTAAAATCAAGTGACTGCAAAGTCATATCTACACTTATAGCCGACCAAACCCACCCCTCGATATTTGATCATCCGCTAGATCATATCCCTGGCATGCTATTGATTGAATCATACAGACAAACTGCACTATTGGCATTAAAACATAGCTTAAAGATCCAAACACAAGATATTTTTATTAAAAAATACAAGGTCTGTTTTCTAAACTTCTGTGAGTTTGATATGCCAGCTTACTGTAAAGCAGATATTCATTTTTTTAAATCACCATCCAGTTCAAACGATATTAAAATACCAATGAACATTACCCAAAATGATAAAATAATATCAGAGGCCATATTATCAATAGTACTGTTATAAGGTAAATCCATGAACACTAAAATTGTTTGGTTTGATTTCGGTGGGGTCTTATCCCCGCCAATATCTGACTTATTTATTAGCTATTTCCTTAAAACTGGAATTCAACCAAAGGATCTTCAATTGGCTATGAAACACGTAGCCGATGATATGCATATGGATATCCTTTCTCCTATAGAAAAAGGAATACTTACAGAACAGGAATGGGGATATAGGCTGCGTGAAAAACTCAGAATAAACATCCCTAAAATTGACCTTTCTAGGGCGCATCTTGAAGAATTCGGATGCCAATGGTTTCAAAACATTCAGCCGAATAAGATTATGATTGATACTTTCTGTCGTGTTAAATGTGCTGGAATTAAAGTAGGGATATTAACAAATAATGTTTCGGAATGGGAACCATACTGGAAGGAAGTAATTGGGATTGAGGATTTAGCCGATCATATTGTTGATTCATGCAAAATACATTGTCGCAAACCCGAACGTAGTATTTTCAAATTTGCAGAAGAAAAAGCCAAATGCCAGCCAGAAGAATGTCTTTTGATTGATGATGTTGAGGAAAATTGTAACGCGGCAATAAGTATCGGTTGGAAAAGCATCCACTTCGAGAATAATACAAACACCGTTATAAAGTTGTTTGAACAGCTAAGTCATGAGGGAATGACATTATGAACACTCAAGTATTAGAATGCCCATCAATAACTGACGTGCCCAATTATGATTGTGTTCCTGGCTATGAAGTTATTAGTCAAGCAACATATGAACACTTTGGAATGATTAAATTATTAAGTGGCCATGAAGCATACCATGTTATGAATTATCACGATGTAAAGAAAATTTTAACAAATGCTTCATGTATTCGTTCTCCTTCAAATAGTCCCGAAGGTCCAAGTATCTTGCCAACACTTACACCCAAGGATCTTCTTCTTAACCTTGACTTTCCGGAACATGGACGGATGAAACGATTCGTAGCTAAAGACTATAGCACTAGTGGTCTGTCTTGGCTAAAAGAATATATTAAAGATGCAACAGAGAACTTGATTATGGAAAAAACTATCACTGGGACATTCGATCTTTATAAAGACACTCTAGATCCAGTTGCGATAAAAATAAATTGTCATCTACTCGGCATCCCTATCGAAGAAAAAGATTATTTCCGTGTCTTTAGTGTCACAGTTCAGAAATCGGATAAAAAGAATGTAGTTGATCTTATTGAGAAATTTGAAAAATTATACGCTTATCTTTATGAGCATGTTACTGGTAAAAGAGAACATTATAAGCATGGGCTAATTAGCAAATTTTTATCATTACGAGAATCCGCAGAACCGCCATTGAACAACGAAGAATTAACGGCAATTTTATTAGGTTCTTTATTGGGCGGTGATCAGAATGTGCTTACTGTGATGACGAAAATTTTTTATGCACTTCTTTACTTAAGAAATTTATGGCAATTTATTTCTTTAAATCCTATTTATATACCGGCTGTAGTAGAGGAGTTAGTGCGTTTGACTAATTTAGGCGATGCTTCAGCGTTCCCCCGTATTGCTATTTCTGATATAGAGCTTTCTAACGGCAATATTCCTGCTGGTTCAGCTATTTATCCCGATGTTTTTCTCGCGAACCGAGACCCTTCGGTCTTTCCAGAACCTCTAATAATTAACCCGTTCCGAAATAGTGTAAGACATCTACAATTTGGTTATGGAATGCACCATTGTATGGGACAGGAATTGGCGAGACTTGAAATTTGCTCGATCATTTCCGTAGTTACAGAATTGCTACCAAATTTAGGGCTAGCTGCAGGTAAATCACCTAAAGATTATGCATGGGATGAAGGAATCATCCTGAGAAGACCTAAGGAACTGCCCGTACAAACCCTCTAATTAAATCACTCGAAGGTTAACTAGTAATGGAAAATCAGCTTGTAACTACTAAAAGCTCACAAAATATACTATTATTTTGTGTTCTATTGGCCGTATTTGTTGTTCCGACATCCATCTCAGGCACGGCCATCGTTCTGGCATCAATCAATTCTGAGCTACATTCGAATGCAGTTACATTACAATGGGTAGTCAATTCTTTCAACCTCACATTTGCTTGTTTTACATTAGCATGGGGAGGGTTGGCTGATGTATTTGGTAGCAAAAAGTCTTTTTTACTTGGTTCCACATTGTATTTCATGGCCTCTATTTTTTCATGGATGGCTCAAGATATCTATATGCTTGATATCTCACGCGCAATTGCTGGTATCGGTGGGGCTGCTATTTTCTCTTGCGGTAGTGCAATTTTGATCAAAGAATTTAGCGGAGAACAAAGGACTAAAGCTTTTGCTTTATTTGGCACAACTGCAGGTGTCAACATCGTGAAG
>Ga0224527_1000742_pt1 | contig 19732 bp, 17 predicted proteins | sample CBST0metaG_FD_179882 | JGI IMG/M metagenome (GOLD analysis project Ga0224527, IMG submission 179882) | Peat soil microbial communities from Stordalen Mire, Sweden - C.B.S.T0 | ecosystem: Environmental > Terrestrial > Soil > Wetlands > Peat | place: Sweden: Norrbotten County, Stordalen Mire... | reverse complement strand
CCTCAATACAGGCAGAGTGGTTATGCAGTGTATCTAAGGGAAATAGTATACCAACAACCGTACCACTATGGGCGATATTTACCCCCACAGCTCCCCACGAACGACCAATTGCAATAATATTTTCCAAATGGGGTTTGAATAAAATACTTTGATTAGCTAGTGCGCTAATGGTAGCACCTTGGCCAATTAGTTGAATGTCTTGCGTGTTCAGTCCCTTGATGATTAAGTTCATGGCCTGTGTCACTTGAGATTCATTGGCTTTGTTTAACACTTTTAGATCACAACGTTTATTAAAATGTAGTGTATTAATTTCTCCACCCACATCCACGATCACAATATACATAGGAAGGGCTTCCCCTAAATATTGACGAATTTGACCATGTACATGATCAAATAACATAATACCAGGATAAAATATGCCATCGGTAGGCTCAATGGTTAGAGCGATATCGGCAATTTCATCAGGCAGCAATTCCTGCCCAAGGCTTAAGGCAACACTTTGGCAAGTAGCACTAATGTCAGCACTACTAGAGGCCATTCCCTTACCTAATGGCAAATCTGACTTAACACAAACATGAAGGTGACTACCTGAATGTTTAAAATGGTGCAGTGTTTTATTAATGGCAGTAAACACTTTACGACCGACACGCCAGGGGGCGTATCCATCTGTTGTTACTGTTACCTCTGAATATACATCAATGGGACAGGTAATCAAAAAATTTTTGCCCCCTATTGTACCTTGCGCTAACTCGCCACAAGAACCAGGAGCTTTGACCGTTACCTTCATATCATTGTTCTCCATAATCTATAATTCTTAGAAACTAACAAAAACAATTAGCAATTTGCATGTTAATTAAAGTTCACTATATCCTGGGTAATATTGTTTGTCAATAAGTAGACCACAATCCAACTCTTTATTTGTTAGATTCAAAATGAAAATACCAGCAATACTGCTATTTCTGCCAACTCACTCAAGGCCCCATAGATATCCCCAGTTAAACCACCTAATAACTTCGTAACGAAACGCGCAAACAGCATGGTACAAATACTAACCAACCCCAGACTTAAGCAAGCTTGCTTACCAAGCAACCCTATGACGAGCACAGTAAGGACAATACTAATATACAAGGTATATTTATCAGCATATTGGGCAAATGCTTTGCCAATACCATCTGGACGTGCATATGGAAAGGCCGTAATACCAAGGACCATTGCAAATCTGCCCAATAATGGCATCGCTAATAAAGCATTGGGCAAGAGCAATGGTGATAAATCCATCAGCAATGACCATTTCATTAGCATTAACAAAGTAAAAGCCATCACACCATTAGCGCCTACACGGCTATCTTTCATAATTTCTAACATTCGCTCCGAGGAACGACCAGAAAAAATACCATCCATCGTATCCATAAAGCCATCACAAGTTAGGCCACCTGTAAGCAGAATGTTCGTAGCAATCAGTACGGTAGCTAATACATGAGGTGGCATATAAATATTGAGAAAGGGCAAATACTCAGCAAATAATTGATTGATTACCACCAGTATAATTCCCAGTATAGCGCCGATTAAGGGAAAATACTTCACACTACGCCCAAAACTTTCAGGCGACCATTCTGATTCCTTGACAATATGAATTCTTGTTAAAAATTGCAAACCAGTAATAAAGTTTTTCATAATGATTGTAAACCTCTCCTATCATTGTAAGCCTCCCACTGATACAAGGGGAAGTCCCCTACTAAAAACCCGTTGTCTAGCAAGCATTTAGCTGGACGAGTTCACTTCCAATATAGCAATATGACCGTAGCAACGAGCACAAACAAAATTGTCGCCATATACATCATACGAATGGTTTGTTTAATGTGTATGGGAGCTAAGGTCATTCTCCCAGCCCCCATATACGCTCGTTGTGATGCTACGCCACCATAATAATTTAAACCACCTAAGCGAATATCTAAGGCACCAGCCACCCCTGCCTCGCAGTACCCACTATTAGGGCTAGGGTGTTTGCTAGCATCCCGCCGGATGGCACGAATGGTTCCACCAACATTAAAGCGAAGTAGAGCGGCCGCTATTACCAATACTATCCCCGTCAAGCGCGCCGGAATATAGTTAAAAACATCATCTACTCGAGCGGCCACCATACCAAAATCTCCATACTTGACATTTTTATAGCCAACCATGGAATCCATGGTATTGACTGCCCGATATAAAAATGCCAATGGTACACCACCAATCACAAAGTAAAAGAGTGGTGAAGTGATGCCATCCACAATATTTTCAGCAATCGTTTCTACAGTAGCCCTGGTGATTTCAGCAACATCTAATTCTGCGGTATCACGCCCTACAATCCAACCTACTTTATGGCGAGCGTGAGCTAAATCACCAGTTAATAGGGCCTTATAAATTTCATTACCTGCTTTCGCTAAGCTATTGGGAGAAATGGTAAGGCTTAGCAGCAAAGCACCACCCACAAATTGACCCCATGGCTGAAAAGCCATAAGTAGTTTCATAATCCACCACACCAGACCATAGGTGATGGTTAATACCGCAATCACTAGCACGGCACCCGTAATATTTTTTCCCATAGGGGAATGCTGAGAGTTTAATAATTTTTTTTCTAAAAAACCAATTAGATTGCCAATCATAACCACAGGATGAAGCTTAGTACGGGGATCACCAATCACACCATCTAAGAGTATCGCCAATAATGGTAGGTAGGTTTCCACTACTTTGTCTCCATTAACGAGTAGACTAACTCCATATTCAGGCTCTCCCGCACGGTATCAGCTAAGCGATTATAACTATTTTGCTTCCGTGTATACGTATCATTAATGGCGACAATTGGTGCTAATCCTTTGGCATTACGTAACTGATTCAACAGACTACGACGATAATGATCATTATCAAAAATACCATGAATGTAGGTCCCCATGATTTGTCCATTGGCGCTAATTACCCCATCAGCAGAATCGTGAGTTTGGCCAGAACGGCTACTAATGCGAAAAGCATGTTCCACGGGAGTCAGAAATTCCGTCCGGCCCATATGAATTTCATAACCAGTAAGCTGATCACAGCTTAATTCTAACCCTAAGAAACTGTGTTGCCTACACTCGGCAGTAACTTGATGGGTTACTTTATTAGCAACAAACGTAGTTGCGATATTAAGTAGGCCAATGCCTGTCAGACCATCTAGCTCTGATTCCGTATGCTCAGGATCGTAGAGCTCTTTGCCAAGCATCTGATAACCACCACAAATTCCAATCAATGGCGTACCGGCATTTACTAAGGCCAGAATTTCTTGTTCATAACCTTGCTCCCTGAGATAAATTAAATCCTCAATGGTGTTTTTACTACCAGGCAAGATAATTAAATCGGGTTTGCCAATCTTTTCTCCAGCCCGTACATAACGCACCATCACATCTTCTTCACTGGCAAGGGCCTCAAAATCAGTGAAATTAGAAATTTTGGGTGTTTGTATGACAACAATATCAAGATCTCTGATTTGACCGCGGGACTTATCATCTAAGGATACAGAGTCTTCATCATCAATACCTAAGTGATCCAAATGTGGCACCACGCCAATGACCGGTTTGCCTGTTTTTGCTTCCAGAAAGTCTAAGGCTGGTTTCAATAAATCTAAATCACCACGAAATTTATTGATAATAATCCCTTTTACTAACGCACGTTCGTCTGGTTCTAATAATTCTAAGGTACCAACAATGGACGCCAAGGCGCCGCCACGATCAATATCAGCAATTAATAGTACTGGGGCTGCTGCTAATTTGGCAATTCGCATATTTACAATGTCATTGGCTTTTAAATTTACTTCGGCAGGGCTACCTGCGCCTTCAATGACAATGGTATCAAATTCTGCGTCAAGTTTAGCTAAACACTCTTTGATTACCCCTAAGGCCTGCAAGCTATATCCAGTATGGTATTCTTTCGCCGACATGTTTCCAATGGATTTTCCCATCAAAATCACTTGGGAAGCTGAATTACCAGTAGGTTTTAACAATACAGGATTCATTTCCACCCTTGGATCTAGGCCAGCGGCTTCAGCTTGTACCACTTGAGCCCGCCCCATCTCATCACCTGTTTTGGTCACGTAGGAATTCAAGGCCATATTTTGCGATTTAAACGGTACAACCTTGCGTCCATCTTGTAAAAAAATGCGACATAAGGCTGCGGTAATGATGCTTTTCCCCACGTGTGAACTTGTTCCCTGCAACATAATGGTGTTAGCCATGATGCGCCCCCTTATTGACAGCTACTGCCATTTTTTTTATTTCTACGGCTAAACCACTAACGACCAAATACACTTCATCAGCACAAGCAGCTACTTTTTGATTGACCATACCAGCAATATCACGATATTGGCGAGCCAAAGCATTATCTGGTACAATTCCCATGCCCACCTCATTGGTGACAAATAGTATGACGGCCTTACTATTTCGCGCACTCGCTAGTAGTTTATCAATTTCTTGCATAATATATTGATATTTTGCTTCTGGTTCATTGGGAGTATCGGTCTTTAGTAATAAATTACTCGTATATAAAGTCAAGCAATCAAATAAAATTACCTTAGCCAACTTAGCGGCTGCGTCGATTGCCTGATCAGCATTATAAGGTGCTTCAAAGGTTTGCCAATCATTGGCGCGTCGCTCACGATGTAAAGCGACACGCGCCTTCATTTCTTGATCGTAGATTTGCGCCGTTGCGATATACGCCATCTTTTCTTGCTCTGCCATCGCATATTGTTCTGCAAAGACACTTTTGCCACTACGGGCGCCACCGGTTACTAGAATCATTTTGCCTGGCATACGATCACTCTCCTCCATGGCCATGCCAGCCTACTTGTCGAAATTCACTACATTTTTTGATAAAACGTTCTGCCCCTCGTTCATTACCAGCAAAATGCATATGAAGATACGACGCCAGCACATTACCTGCCCCATACCCTCCGGGATAGATAGCCCCGGTGCGTGCTTTCTTAAATTCAAAGGCCCACGGGAAGTTTTCCACACTTTCATCACGATTCATTACGGAAAAATGAAATTCGTGACCGCGGAGGCACTCACCCGCTGTGCACAATACATTATCCGTAAGTGCTGTTGCTTCTACATAACCTACTGTTTGCAGTTTGCTTTGCATACTACAACTTGCCGGGATGATTCCTACCATGTCATATTCTAGACCGTCAAAATCAATCATTTTATCCGTCAGATACATAAAACCGCCACACTCAGCATAGACTGGCATACCGTGGGCACAGGCATGCTGAATGGCTTGGCGCATATCGAGGTTCTCAGTTAGCTCACTGGCAAACATTTCAGGGAAGCCGCCACCAAATAGTAAGCCATCTACGTCTGGTAGTTTTTCATCGTGTAACGGACTGAAAGGTACAATTTCGGCCCCCAGCATGGTTAATACCTCCAGACTTTCTGGATAATAAAATGAAAAGGCTTCATCTTGCGCTACACCAATGCGCACATGGGCTACTGTTTTATCCAGAGAGGAAGAACATTCCTCTTCCGTAACCAATGTAGGAGCAGCTTGCGCCAATGCAATCATTCCCTCAAGATCTACTTGTTTGGTGATTTGCTCACATAAGGCAACCAGCATCGTATCTCCACGATACTCTGTAACCGGTGTCAAACCTAAATGACGTTCCGGCATAGTGAGAACTTCATTGCGGTATAAACATCCTAATACGGGAATATCAATACGTTCCAAGGCTTCTGTTACCATTTTTTCATGGTTTTTTGATCCGAGGCGATTGATAATGACTCCAACTACATTTACTTCTGGATCATACATTTTAAAACCTAAGGCAATGGCGGCGGCACTCTCTCCCATAGATTTTACATCAATGACGAGGACTACTGGTGCCTTAAGAAGCTTAGCAATAGCCGCTGTACTACTCACACCCTCGCGACCACCATCATATAGTCCCATGACGCCTTCTACAATCACGACATCATTACCTACTGCTGTTTTGGTGAAAATAGGAACAATTTTTTCTGTCGGTAAGAGCCAGGTATCCAAATTATGAGCAACTTTGCCACTGGCTAATTGATGATAGCCTGGATCAATGTAATCCGGTCCTACCTTATAAGATTGGACCGTAAGTCCTTGTTGTTTTAAGGCAGCTAATAATCCTGTTACAATTGTGGTTTTACCAACGCCACTATGGGTACCAGCAATAATGAGACGTGGTATCTGAGGCATACGAATCCCTCCCTATTTCATAGTACCAAAGAAGGCGGCAAACAGCTCCTCTGTATAGCCGCCTCCTTTTTAAAATTGACCACTCGCTTACCGTTTGTACATATAGAGTAGGGCATTGGTAGTGGCTGCGGCAATCGGACTACCACCTTTGTTACCGCGGACCGTAATATATGGTACTGGTGAGGTTTCGGCTAAACAATCTTTTGATTCTGCTGCGCCAACAAAGCCTACCGGTACACCGATAATGAGAGCAGGACGTATCCCCGTTTCTTTCATCATGGTAAGGAGTTCGAACAATGCTGTCGGTGCATTGCCAATCGCCACAATCGAACCATGCAGTTTTTCACCAAAGGTGCGCATGGCAACCATGGATCTAGTAATGCCTAATTCTTTCGCCGTAATAGCGACTTGTTCGTCACCAATCAAGCAATTTACGGTGCCACCATACTCAGCCAGACGGCGTTTGTTAATACCGGTGCGCACCATCTCTACATCACAAAAAATATCACAGCCGGCCGTAAGAGCAGCACAACCTGCTTTAATGGCCTCTGGATGAATTTCAATGACTTTAGAATACTCAGGATCACCAGCAGCATGAATAATGCGAGAAAATACTTTTACTGCTTCTGGTGACAAATTTAGCTCGGCTAAATAAGGAGCAATAATTTCCATACTACGTTCTTCAATAGCCATCGGCTCGGTTATATATTTCATCATTAAGACTCCTTCACAAATTGTATTACATCAGCAATGGTATGGACAATTCGATGATATTGAATAGTAGGTCTGTCAATAATGACGAGAGGTAATCCTAGCGCCATGGCAGCAGTGATTTTGGTATCGCTGCCCCCCACCTGCCCACTATTTTTGGTTACAATGACCTCCGCATGATATTCCTTAAATAATGCCATATTCAATTCATGAGAAAAGGGTCCTTGTATTGCCACAATATCTTGGGGTGTAAAACCATGACTTAAACACTCCGCAAGTACACTTGGTTCTGGTAAAACGCGGGCAATTAAGCGATGGTTTTGTAAACACATTGCCTCTTTAAACAGTTTCAGATGGCGACTACCTGTAGTCAAAAAAACGATTTTCCCTAACATAGCGGCAAGCTCAGCTGCTTGCTGATAGTCATGTACCACATGCAAGCCGGCATAGCTAGGTATGGGAATACTCGGTCGTTCATAACGCAGATAAGGTATTCTAGTATTTTGACAAGCCTGCATTGCATTGCTAGAAACATTCACGGCGTAGGGATGACTAGCATCCACTACGATTTGAATGTCATGATCGCGAATTAAGTCAGTAAGTCCATGATCGTCAAGAGGACCAGCATGGATGAGCACCGGGGAATCCTTGATTAACTCACGACCATAATCACTAAACACGGAAGCTATGACTGGGTAACCCAATTCCACGAGTGAATTGATGATCTCCCGGCCATCTTTCGTACCAGCCAGTACTAAAATCACAATTTATAACCTCGTGGTGTAATCATACGCCCATCTTGCACATAGGTCTGGCTATTTCCGATAATAACCAAAGAAAACATATCAATAAATTCTAAGGTAAACTCTCTTAATGTAGAAATTTTCATGTCCTGTGCGTCACGGGTGGCATGATGAACAATACCAACTGGCGTTTGGGCTCCGCGATGCTTCATAACCATTTCCCGCACTTCTCTAATTTGGCTAGTACGGCGTTTGCTTTTAGGATTGTAAATGGCGATGACAAAGTCCCCCATCGCAGCCATTTCTACGCGTTTTAGGATAACATCCCATGGTGTAAGAAGATCGCTTAAACTAATAACGGCAAAGTCATGCATTAACGGTGCACCTAAAATAGCCGCTGATGCTCCGACAGCACTAATTCCCGGAATGATCTGGACTTCTGGACGAAGAGTTTCTTTATATCTCATGGTTAACTCTAGCACCAAGCCTGCCATACCATAAATTCCTGGATCACCGCTGGAAACAACGGCAACTTTTTTTCCGGCCAATGCTTTATCAACCGCGATTTGGCAACGCTCAACTTCCTGCATCATACCCGTGCCAACGATAATCTTGCCGACTAACAATTCCGAAATTAACTCTAGATAAGTGTTATAGCCAACGATAATATCAGCGTTTTCAATACTTTCTCGTGCCCTTGGCGTCATATCGAGTAAGCTACCTGGTCCTATACCAACAACGAAGATTTGACCGGGGCAATTGCCACCGTTACTGCTTTGTATTTTGTTTTGGGTAACAGAAGTTTGCCCGTCTGCCCCGCTAAGATTGCTGCTGCTGCACATATATTTCCCACTCCTACTTGTTTTTTTACGAAACTTGACACATCAAGTTGATATTTATCAATACAGTCTTGTAATTGGTTATTGATAAAAAATTGACTCGGCACCGCTAACTCTTCAATAACAGCTAACAAACCTACTTCATCCTGTTTAATAATGGTACTACCAATGATTCCAATACTTTTATTATTATAGCCAATTCTATGACAAGCATCATTTATGGCTGCTAAAATATCTTCTTTTGCTGTACCGCGACGGCAACCAATACCTACAGCCAGTGCGATCGATGACAAATAAACATGTGGTTTTTTAACATCGAGGGGCCGATCGGTAATTAGTACTGCGGCATCATAATCCATTGTGGAGATATTTTCTATATTTTGCAATGTGATTCCTAGATTTTCCGCTACCTGCCAATAAAACTCTTGATTGGGCAGTGTTGTATCAATAAAAAATAGTACAAGGTCCCCATTGGCAATGGCACCATTAATACATTTTAGCGTGGCAAAGGGTTGAATCTTTTTGTGAAGTTTTACCGCTAATAGATCCGCTGCTGGTTTGCCATTAACATCCGTAGCAGTAGTAATCACGGGTATAGCACCACTTGTTTGCCCAATCAAGTCGGCCAGTTCATTGGCGCCGCCAATATGCCCTGCTAACAAGCTAATGGCATATTGGCCCCCTTCATCCATAACCACAACCGCTGGGTCAAAACGCTTATCTTGAATATAAGGCGCAATCACTCGCACGACAATGCCTGTCGCCATAATAAAGATTAATCCATCATGGTGAACAAAAACATCCTCCATCAACTGACTCAGTAATTCATAGGGAGTAGCACTCTGGGGATTGCGTCCACTTTTGGCAAAACACTCAACCTGATGACCAAGTAAACTTAACTTATTAGCCAAGTCATCACCCAATAATGCCCCACGATTGGTTACTGAAATCACGGCTAGTTTCATTTTGCATCTCGATACATATGACCAAATTCAGGGGCATACAAGCGTGACAATGCATAGTCACTATCTAGACAACGACCAACGACAATCATCGCCGTACGGTCAATCTTGGCATCGGTCACGATGGTCCCAATGGTTGCAATGGTGCCACGGAAAATTTTCTGTTCTGGCCAAGATGCTTTTTGTACAATAGCGACTGGGGTATCAGCCGTATAACCACCATCCATCAGTTCCTTCATTACATTCTCAATCATATGCACACTAAGGAAAATACACATGGTGGCATTATGGCTAGCCAGTAGTGCCAATTTTTCTTTTTCAGGAACTGGGGTCCGCCCTTCGAGACGAGTAATAATTACGGTTTGAGAAACATCAGGCAAGGTGTATTCACACTTTAAGGCCGCAGCCGTCGCCAAGAAAGAGCTCACCCCTGGCACCACGTCATAACTAATTTTTTTTCTTTCCAGGGCATCCATTTGCTCCTGAATAGCACCATAAATGCTGGGATCTCCCGTATGCAGGCGCACTATTTTCTTGCCATTACCAACCCCTTGTTCCATCACGGCAATGACTTCATCAAGGGTCATGGAAGCACTGTTATAAATGGCCGCACCTTGTTTCGCTAAGGCTAATAACGCAGGATTTACCAATGAACCTGCATAAATAATAACGTCAGCTTCTCGCAGTAAGCGTTGGCCCTTCACCGTAATCAATTCAACATCTCCTGGACCTGCTCCAACAAAAGATACATCCATAAGAAAACCTCCTAAAATTCTATTTTTTGGTACATACAATAATATAGATCGGATTTAACCCTTGTAACATATTACTAGTATTCAATTGTTTGATGCGTGTAATTTGTGCACCAAAGGCTTCAACGGTAAATTCCGGTTTGCTTTGCATAATATGTAGGGCTTGATAAAGAGTTTCAATTGTAATGGCCGTAATCAAGATTCTCCCTTGATTTTTTAATAGGCGATCACTTTCCGTTAAAATTCCTGCTAAATGTCCACCACTACCGCCAATCAAGATCACATCAACCGCCGGTAAGCCTTGGAGGGCCAGAGGCGCAGCGCCAGGAATGGCTTCCAGGTTTACAGTATGAAACTTAGTGGCATTGGCCCGAATGAGTTCAATACCTTCCTGTTCGCGCTCAATGGCATATACTTTGCCTTGTGGTGCTTGCAGTGCCGCTTCGATCGCTAAAGAACCAGTACCTGCCCCAATATCAATAATACAATCAGTAGGGCGTATTTTTGCTTTTGCTAATACCAAAATTCTAATTTCCTGTTTTGTCATGGGAATTTCCCCACGGATAAATTCATCGTCATTGATTCCTAGAAAGTCGGTCATGCCATCACCACCATTACACAATGGGTAAAACCAAGAACCTGCCGCGTTTCACCTAATGTAAATTTTTTAATATTTTCCTGTTCATAAGATAATCCTTCACCTAACCAGACCTCACTATCCATGGGCCAACCATGATCCAATAATTGCTGAGCAATGTAACTAGGATTATGTTCATGATCCGTTAAAATGCCTAGTTTTTTACGAGGCTGATATTGTAAATTTTCATCACTTGCTTGGCGCCCATGCATACTAATAAGCTGGGCATCCTGCCACACCTCAGAAAGGCGGGCAAAAGCTAGTTGTACCGAGCTGATACCTGGTATCACCCTAATTTGTGATTGAGAAAATTTGCCTCTCAGAGCTGACAGTAAACTATAAAACCCTGGATCACCAGATACCATGACTACCACATCATTATGATGTAGAGCTTCACCAATGAAGGTAAGCACTCCATTAATATCTTTATCAATTGCCTTCGTTACGATATTGGAAGGAGCAAATTCATTAAGAGCACGCTGGCTCCCTACCAGCACCTTAGCCTGAGCAATACTACGACTAGCGATGGGCAGTATATATTCTGGTGAACCTGGACCAATCCCGACAACGATTATTTTATATTCCATCCCAAACTGCCTCCAATTTCTCGCGCTTGATCATCAAGTCCTAAGATGTCACCTTGTAAGGTGATAATGACGGTGCCGACGATTAAATCGCCAAATACATAACGTTCTGCCCGCGCACTTGCTCTTTGAGCTAAGATATTATAAACAGACTGTAAATTATGTTGAGCAATAATTGGCATGGCTGCCTCCGTAGTAGTGCACGCTAATATTTCACGTATAGCTTGCCCAGAAGCGCCTTCCGCTGCCATATAAGCAGCTAGAGTTTCCATCCGTGCATCTGCCATCCGATTATGAGTATGAAAAATTCCCGCAGCCACCTTAACCAGTTTGCCTAAATGACCAAATAGTAATACCTTTTTCATATGATAACCTACAGCGCTCTCCAGCATATGCCCCATAAAATTACTGGTTTGAATTACAGTCTCTGCTGGTATACCGTAGCGCTTGATGGCAATATCCTGCCCTATTTTTCCTGGCGCAAAGACGACTTGATCATAGCCGAGGGCTTTGACCATATTAATCTGGGGCGATAGTGAATTTTTAAAAGCTTCTTCCGACATTGGTTCCACAATACCAGTGGTACCAATAATGGACAAACCGCCAACAATCCCCAGCGTAGGATTTAAAGTACGCTTCGCGAGGCGTTCCCCCTCTGGTATGGAAATCGTAACTGCGGCACCATAACCAGCAGGCAATAATTCTTGCAGTACTTGCATGATCATACTGCGCGGCCCAGGATTAATGGCAGGTTCGCCAACTGCCACAGACAAACCAGGTTTGGTCACAGTACCAACGCCGATTCCTGCCTGTATCATCGTCTCAGCATCTTTGCCGATTTCTACCTCAACCAGTATCACCGTGCCATGTGTTACATCAGGATCATCCCCGGCATCTTTAATTACCGTTGCTTTACCACCATTTCCTAGCTTTATACAAGAATCAATTGGTACCTGTATCTGATTACCTTGTGGCGATATAACAACAACCGTATCAGGATTTTCCCCTAGCCATGCCAGTATGGCTGCCTTAGTTGCCCCTGTAGCGCAAGTACCGGTCGTAATGCCAGTACGCATTTTTTTTTGCATAAAGAAAAACCCCCTGCAGGCAGAGGGTACAATAAATACATGAAAAATTTATTCTACCCACCTGCCTATCTTCCGTAGGTCATAACGGTGTGTGTTAGAATAGGCAGGTCTCCTGACTATGGTTCATCATATTGTTAACCCTTCCCGGTATTCCCAGTGGTATATTTTAACAATACTCCCCAATACAGTGGCGGGACCGTGCCGGTTTTGTACCGGACTTCCCTTTTAAGCTTATAGCACCCATTCCCATATGTTATTACACTAGTATTCACGAATTATATATATTCCATCAGTAGTAATGATTTTCCTGCTAAATAATTATCAAAAAAAATAATTAGTCAGTTTCTTCGGGAAAGATTAAAATTTTGTAATTTTTTATATAAAAAATAGAGGATATTTATAGATCAATGCGAATATAGTAGATAAAACATTAGTGGTCAGACCACCTTACCAATACGTGAAGGAGTATGAATACAATAATGAAAAAAGTATGTAAAAATTGGAAACAAGCCTTTCCCGCAGATAATATAGGAGCTGCTTTATTTCCTGAATTTGAAAAAAGGGCGCAAGGAGCAGCAGCAGAGGTTTTTCGCGTAAAAACAGCGGTAGAAGCGCAAGAAATCGTTGCAAATTTAGCTAAATTTACAAATGCTAAAAAAGCAGTAATCGCTAACAGTCCCTTGCAAGATGCTGCTGGCATTAACAAGAAATTACAAGAGATGGACATTGCCGTCTACACCGATGTTGCTGATATTGCTGAACATGCTGAATCAGCAGATATCGGTATCTCTACGATAGAATTCGGTATTGCGGAAAGTGGTAGCGTCTGTATGGATGGTTACGCTTTCGAAAGCCGTTTAGTATCCATGTTGCCCCCTCTACATATTGCCTTTATGAATACTAGCAATGTGGTGCTTGGTATTACGGAGGCCTTTGAAATTATTTCTAAAGTTTATGATAACGGTTATATTAGTTTTATTACAGGCCCTAGTCGTACTTCTGATATTGAAAGAGTCTTGACCATCGGCGTACATGGCCCTAGCCGTTTTGTAGTAATCGCCATTGATGAAGAAGTAGTCGGAGGTTCAATATAATGGAAAAAAATAATCGAAATATAAAAAATGAAATTGCCGAAAAATTAGGCGACGAAGTATTGCGCGGTTCGTTAGGACGTTTTGCTGAAGCCTATCCTGCTGCCCGCGCTAAAGCATATGAAAATGTTGCCGATGTGGATGCACTACGTGAACAAGTACGGCAAATGAAAATTGCCACGGTTGCTCAGATTGAAAAAGTTGCTGATAAATTTGAAGCTGAGGCAAAAAAACGCGGTGCCCAGGTATTTCGCGCTAAGGATGGCGATGCGCTAAAAAAATATCTACTTGATTTATGTCAAGAAAAAGGTGTTAAGCGTATCGTAAAATCAAAATCCATGGCTTCCGAGGAAATTCTTCTCAATCACACCTTAGAAGACGCTGGATTGCATGTGAAAGAAACAGACCTTGGTGAGTGGATTATTTCCATAGCAGGACACAAGCCTTCTCATATGGTTATGCCTGCCATCCATTTAAATAGAGATCAAGTAGCAGGTTATTTTTCCAAGGAACTTAAGCAAGAAATATCTAATGATATTCCTATGATGGTACAAATAGCCCGACAGAATTTGCGTAAAGAATTCCTCCTCGCCGATATGGGTATTTCAGGCGCTAACTTTGGAATCGCAGAAAATGGTGCGATTGGTTTGGTAACGAATGAAGGGAATGCTCGTCTCGTAACCACACTTCCCCCTATTCATGTAGTTATTATTGGTTATGAAAAATTAATACCAACCATTAAAGATGCCGCCCCTATTTTGCGTACCCTACCACGTAATGCTACTGGGCAACTGATGACTAGCTATATGACCATGACAACTGGTCAAACCCCACTCATGGTGAAGCAAGATGGTAAATGGGTGGAGCAAGCTAAAGAACTACACATTATTTTACTGGATAATGGCCGTCTCCAAGCAGCTCATGATGATAAGTTTAAGGAAATTTACCAATGCGTACGCTGTGCTTCTTGCTTAAATGTATGCCCAATCTATACCCTAGTAGGCGGACATGTTTATGGGCATATTTATGCTGGTGGCATTGGCGCCATCTTAACTGCTCTTTTAAATAGCCAGGAAGATTTCGATAAAATTAATGAACTCTGTATTGGTTGTCGCAAATGTGTTGAAATTTGTCCCGGTAAAATTAATATTCCTGGGCTTATTGACGAACTTCGCTCTAAAACGGTGAAGGAAAAAGGATTGCCCTTTGGCGTTAAAGCAGTACTTGATAACGTCTTAGCCAATCGCAAAGTATTCCATAATCTACTACGTTTAGCTTCCATTGGGCAAAAACCATTTACAACTGGTAATGTGATCCGTCATTTACCACTGTTTTTAGCGGGTATGGCTAAAGATCGTAGTTTGCCAGCAATTGCTGATGTTCCATTACGCGATCGCATTGCCAAAATTACTAAACAAATGGTTAAACCCAAGAAACGTATCGCTTTCTTTGCTGGTTGTAATACAGATTTTGTTTTCCCTGAAACAGGTGAAGCTGTATACAAAGTATTGCAAAATCTCAAAATGGAAGTTGTCTTCCCTGAAGATCAAAGTTGCTGTGGTAAACCTTTACTTGGTATGGGTGACCGGGATATCGCAAAGAAAATAGCGAAACGTAATATTATCGCTTTTGAAGAAGCTAACGCTGATATTATCCTCTCTTCTTGTCCTACTTGCACTGAAACCTGGCATGAAACCTATGTGGATTTATTTGCAGAAGATGCCGAATGGAAAGCACGTGCCGAAAAACTTGCGCATAAATTCCGTGAGTTTACCAGCTTTGTTGCTGAAGAATACGCCAAAGCAGGTCGTTTATCGCCAGCGGCGGGCAATACTAAGGTAACCTATCATGATTCTTGTCATGCCAAACGTGGCCTTGGTATCTACAAAGAACCACGGGCATTGCTAAATGCTACACCCGGTTATCAGTTAGTGGAAATGAAGGATTGCGATAAGTGTTGCGGTATGGCAGGAGCCTTTGGTATAAAGTATACGGAAATCTCCATGCCAATCCTCAAACAAAAAATTACTAATATTAAAAATTCCGGTGCAGAAATCGTCGCTGTGGGGTGTCCCGCGTGTATGATGCAACTCCAAGGTGGTCTGGATAAACAAGCACCTAATATAACCGTTAAACATATCGCCCAATTATTAGCTGACAAAATCAAAGATTAGAACTAAGAAAGTAACATCTGCAACCCTAGCTTCTATTCCTGACGATTGCCATGTAAAAGATATCGTGGGATGTATATAGTAAAAAAGCCAGCCCATTCGTCAGAATTGGACTGGCTTCTTTATGCCCTCATCAGGGAGCAACTATTCGTTGATATAATAAACTATTACTTGTCGTCCCTACTAAATGAAAGCCTTTGGAAAAGGGGTCATTGACAAAGTCACTTTCATATTTCGCATTTACTACGATATAGGCATTGGGGCTATGGGCAGTTGCTATATCAAATACGCTTACTTTCTCCATCGGCATGGTGTATTTCCCTGACCAGACATCATGCTCTTGACTTGGGCCTGCTGCCGATAAATCAGGCATGATATAACCACTATAGTACACAGTAGATGTTGAATAATCACCATAAGACCCCACGATTGCCCCTTCGGTAGGTAGCAAAGTGGATACCTCTTTCCCTGACCGCATGACGGAGAAAGGGATAAGTCCATTAAAAATTAATAGCGTGCTCATCACCACTGTCACGCTCCCTACTGCCAGGGGGAGATGATTCATATTGCCCCTTATTTGCAACCACAGTATCAATGCACTGGATGCAATACCGCACAAATAAACCATCATCCAATTTACATGTATCGGGAAAAAATGTCCACTGATGCTGATAATGCCAATTAACAGCATCGTAGGAATTGACAAATACCACCAATTATTTCGTTTTTGGAGTTGTTGCATCTTATGCAAGGTATAGCCTAATGATAAGGCTACCGGAAAGGATGCAGGAAAAATATAGGTAGGATACTTAGTAGCCATTAAGGTATAAAATAGAATAATTATCAGAGGCCAAATTGTTAAGTACTTAAACTTGTCAGTTTTTACTTCCTGTCCTAAGATGCTACGATGCTTAAACAAGATTCCCGTCCACGGCAATAAACTAACGGGAAATAACACCACATAATAATAGATAACATTGTCATCAGGATGCTCCGATACTGTGGCACGGATATAATTATGTAATCCTAAAAAGGTGTTAATAAAATCATGACCATGCAACTGATACATCTCCCAATACCAAGGACCAGCCACTAGTGAAAAAACAAGCAATCCCGGTACTAAAAATAATCTTTTTCCTAGTTGCCACTGGCGAGTTAACACAATATAACTAATGACAATAATACCAGGTAAGACTAGGCCAACAGGCCCTTTTGTCAATACTGCCATACCTGCTGCAGCATAAGCTACTACATACCAGATAATGCCCTTCCCCTGCAATCCCCAATATAAGGTTGCTAAGGAAACACTGGTAAAGAAAAATAAGACGGCATCGGTAATAATCATTTTGGCAATTACCCAGAATGCCAAGGAAGTTCCTAGTACCAAGGCACTCAGTAATGCTGCATTGCGATTCTTAAATAGCTGTTGTCCAAACCAATAAGTAAAGGCCACGCTCCCTGCGCTAAACACAGCAACAGGGAAGCGTGCGGCAAAATCAGTAATACCAAATATTTTAAAACTCAGCGCTAGTAACCAGTAAATCATAACTGGTTTATCAAACCAATAATGTCCATAAATTCGCGGTGATAACCAATCATTACTCAGTATCATTTCTTTTGCCGTCAGCGCATAATTAGATTCTACAGGGTCAGTTATCGGAATAGAGGCGTTAAATGCCAAGTAAAAAATTAATGCAGCACAAAAAATCAGCAATGTTGTCATACGTTTTGTCATATCTGACTCCCCTACTCTTTTAGTAATAATACTTTATCATCAACAGTCGCTAGCACAGTGACCATTTGACGCTGAACATCTGCTAAGCGATTATATTCAGATTGTCGAATGACAAAATAGGCTCGTTGGCTAGCTTGGATCGATGCCGTAAGCTCGCTATCTCCTAGTAACTCAGTACCATATACATGGGTATAAAAAGCAAAACCCGGTCGTAAAAATTTGATAATGTGTACTGGCGAAGTACCATCATACTGCTCCGTAAATTCTTGGGCCATATTCTTCATTGTAAAATTAGGCGCTACAAGTGGGAACATCATGGTTACTAATACGGTGGAAAACAGCATCATACCGATTATTTGTGTCCCAAAAGCGCGCCCAGTAGCCCTTTTCCAGTTAAAGTAGGCTACTGCTACACCCATTATGATAAAAATAGCTGCTGATAAATAGATGCCATGGACAAGTATTGGCATATTCTGCAGACCTAAAAATAGACCATAAGTGAATAGCATCACCAGAATTCCCAAGGTAATTGCCCAACTGTTACATCGCATCTCACGGCTATTCGTCCATAGTCGGTCAATATACCACCCTACAATCATGGCTAAGGGTGGATACACTGGAAGGATATAAGAGACTAATTTTGTTTGGGAAATGGAAAAGAACACAAAAATAACGATGGCCCAAATGTTTAGAAATACTAGTGTGGAAAAATCCTCTGTACTTTTCGTTAACGATGCCCACAAGGATTGTAGCATAATGGCAGTCCACGGAAAGAAGCCTACGAGCAGCACTGGAATATAGTAATACCAGAGTACGCCCTCTGCATGTTCGGGAGAAGTAAATCTGGTTATATTGTGATAACCAAAGAAGGTGTCAATAAAAGCGCTACCGTGAAGCTGATACATGGCAATATTCCACGGAAGAGCGACCAATGCATATAACAATAAACCAGATGGTATTTTCATCTCTTTTAGGTAAGACCACTTTCGTGTGACCAATATATATGGAAACACAATGGCTCCTGGCAATAGTAAACCAATCGGTCCTTTCGTTACGGTAGCTAGACCAGCAAATAGATAAGCCCAATAATATTTTTTTTCAATAAAGGCAAGCAAGGATGCACTGAGAAAAAATAGCAAAGTCATATCTGTGACGCCAGCTTTCCCCAGATAGAAGAATTCAATACTCGTGACTAGTACTAAGGCGCCAATCATACCAGCCCGTTCATTGAACAGACGCCGCCCTGACAAATAGATCATTAGAACACAAGCGATTGCCATTACACCAGAAGGAAATCTGGTAGCAAACTCATTTATACCAAAAACTTTATAAGAACCAGCCACCAGCCAATAATACATGGGTGGTTTATCATACCAGTATTCACCAAAAATGCGTGGGGATACAAAATCATTAAATATCAACATTTCTTTTGGTGTTTCCGCATATACAGGCTCATCTGGATCTAACAGAGGTACCCTGCCTAAATTTAAAAATATAATCATGATGCTAATGATCGCTAATAGCCAAAAACGATAGCTCAATTTTGAGAACATAGTTAACCTCCAGTATTGTACTGATATCAATAAACTAATAAATTATCATCATGAAGAAAAAGCATCATGATAGGGGCGGTTCTGTCGTTTTAGTCCGCAGAAACGCCCCCATATATCCCTTGTTGTCAACACTTTCAATAACAGAGTATCTAAATCAACGAATTATAAGTTTTTGCTAAACCATCCAGCAATGTTGTACGGGGGTGCCAATTTAATTTTTGCTGTGCAGCATCATTAGATAATATTGATTTGTAAATATCCCCTTCACGCAAATCACCATATACCTTAGCCACTTCTTTACCAGCAACTTTCCCCATCACCGTCATCAAATCATTGACACTAGTTTCTGTCTGCGTACTAATATTATACACATTATTTTTGTGCACGGTCAGTAAGGATTGATAGTTAGCGTTAGCAATGTCACCCACATAAATAAAATCGCGAGTTTGTGTACCATCACCGAAAATGAATAATGGTTCACCCTGATGAATTTTACGGGCAAAAATGCTAACAACACCACCTTCTCCGCCATCGCCTTGCCGTTCGCCATAAACGTTAGCATAACGTAATGCTACATATTCAAGGCCATAGATTTGACTATACAATGCTAAGTAGTTTTCACAAGTAACTTTACTTAA
>Ga0224527_1000738_pt1 | contig 19784 bp, 20 predicted proteins | sample CBST0metaG_FD_179882 | JGI IMG/M metagenome (GOLD analysis project Ga0224527, IMG submission 179882) | Peat soil microbial communities from Stordalen Mire, Sweden - C.B.S.T0 | ecosystem: Environmental > Terrestrial > Soil > Wetlands > Peat | place: Sweden: Norrbotten County, Stordalen Mire... | reverse complement strand
TTTTTACTCTTTTTCCCATATAAGCCTATTCGGAAGAGTTACTTGCGTACGAATTTTGATGCAGAAACGGCGTAACTGCGTTCTGTTGAGTTTTGCTCAAAAGCGCCGATTCCCGTGGGACGCATCGACTCTGGTTCCGCTGTCGGGGTGGTTTTCACGGGGGCTTATTTCCGCTCCATTTCCATTGTGCGACGGGGGATGGGAATTATCTGCAAAACAGTTGTCAGCCGTCAGCTATCAGTTGTCAGTAAAAGCCCGCGGGGTGAGGGGCTTGCTTTCCCACCCTTTCGCCAGAAAAAAAGCGAAAGGATGGGGCACGGAGCATTGGTGGAAGGTCATGAGTGGAACAGCTAGGTTCGTGCTATCCCAAGTTTCAAAATCGAGACCTGCGGCACCCATGCCTTTGAGTGAAATTGAGATGTGGAGCACCCGGCATCTTGTGTAATTCACAGGCCATGAACCAGCTTCGTTAATATGACTTCCCTCAGTACGCATTATTCTTTGAATGCGATCATCCATTCTGGTCGCGTGCACAATTCCAAAAAGAGAAGGCAGCCAAGACCGTTTCCTGTCGGTGCGGAGCTGCAGAGGTGTCGTTATGTCGCGTTCCTTCCGCACGCTGGCCGTGCTTGCTTTGACGGCTGCTGTTTTCAGCGCGAATGCTGTCGCTCAACAACACCTTCAGCCATGGCAACCGTCGCCGGGGCACCAGCAAATCCCGATTTGGCCCGGAGCGACGCCCGATCCTGTTGTTTACGACGGTCCGGAGTACTCCGTGAAGGTTGAGGATGAGCTTGTGGCGGGTAAGCCCTGGATTTCAGATGAGCGCGTTTCTGTGCCAACGATGACCGTCTACGCTCCAAAGACTGAGAACACCGGAGCTGCCGTCGTTGTCTTTCCAGGAGGGGGATATCAGATCCTCGCCATGGATTTAGAAGGGACTGAAATCTGCGACTGGCTTACAACAAGAGGTATCACTTGCGTGCTCTTGAAATATCGCGTTCCCGGTTCATCAAAGTTTCCGAAGTCCGGTGCATATCCCCAGGCTCGGCAAGCTTTGGACGACGCACAGAGGACGATCAGCCTAACCCGGCTTCATGCTGCCGAGTGGCATGTCGATCCGCGGAAGATTGGCGTTATCGGCTTCTCCGCGGGCGGTCACCTTGTAGCAGCTACGAGCGTTCATTTCGAGAAGCGCGTTTACCCCCGCGTGGACGCAACGGACGACGTGAGTTGCCGACCGGACTTTGCCATAGCGATCTATCCTGGTCATCTTTTCGTTAATGAGAACAGTTTCGCTCTCCAGAAGGATGTGAAGAACCATCTTTCGAAGCAGACACCGCCAACCTTTCTTCTACAGAACGAAGACGACAAGGTGGACGGCGTTGAGCAAGCCCTCTCTTACTATGCCGGGCTAAAGCAGGCCGGAGTTCCAGTCGAAATGCACCTATACGCACAGGGAGGCCATGCCTTTGGCTTGCGGCGCACCAATCTTCCCGTAACCGCATGGCCTGAGTTAGTGGATAAGTGGATGGTCACAATTGGTGTTCTGCACCAGGAGTAGCGCGCGACGTGATGAGTCGGCTAAACGTCGATTGTGGCCCTGAATCGCCGGGTGCCCAGGGCTCGATTATGAGCAACGAATCGAATGAACAGGCTGCGGGAAAAAGCACAGAGCCAGATTTTCTGGGAAAGAAAGTTCAGCAGGGGCTAAAGCCCAACCTTTCTTTTTAAGCACTTACGGCACGACTGAAGTCATGCCCTGACGCTTCTTGCAACCCCCGATGAGTTTTTCTGCAAACTGTAAAGTCGTGCCCTGTTACAAAGCGGCTCTTTGCTAACATGAAGCGGTTTTTGCTATCACGAAGCAACTTTTTTGAAAGACGTTTTACACGTTTTTCCGCAGGCTACTTTGGCCGGTGGATGCCTCCCAAGGGACTTATAAGAAGTTCCCTGGGAAACCTGGGCTAAGTCGCTGACCGCGTGATCGTGATTTCGTATATTCAGGTTCGTGGTTTCCCACCCTTTCGCCAGGAAAAAGGCGAAAGGATGGGGCACGGAGATTTTTTTGGTATAGAAACAAGCGGTCAGAAACCTAGCACTCCCTCTCAACCGAGGTCTTTTCTGTTCCCTATTCCCTGACCTCTGATCTCTGTTAGGTTGTCGGTCTACTTAGCTGGCGCCGTCACCACCCCCACCAGCGAGTCGGCGCAGCCGTAATAGAGGAACCACTGTCCGTGGAAGAAGACCAGGCCCTCGGCAAAGGTGGTGCCGGCGGCATACTGGCCGGTTTTCTCGAACGCGGCCTCCGGCTTGAGCACTGGGCCCGCCGTCTGCGCCAACTGCCGGATGGGGTCATCGCCGTCAAACAGCGCTTCGCCAGCCGCATACGCGCCCGCGCCCAGCGAACGGTCGCCCGCCTTCCCCGCCGCATTTTTGCCGTTATAGAGAACCACGATTCCATCCGAAGTCAGCACAGGCGGCGGACCAACCTCGGGAAAGGTGCTGTCAAAGTGCCCGGCGCGCGGCTTGAGCAGCTCCGTCGGCACGCCCGACGCATTCGGCACCGGCGTCCAGTGAATCAGGTCGGGCGACGTGGCGATGCGGATGGTTTCCTCGCCCCAGAACATCCAATACTTGTCGTCAATCTGCGCGGCAATCAGGCGGCCCTTCGCCTTGTCGAACCGCGTGACAATTCCAGCCGACTTATACTTGAGCCCGCGATATTTGCCGCCCGACGCCATCTGAAACGCAGGCCCCTGCTTGGTCCAGTGAATCAGGTCTTTCGAGGTGGCAATGCCGACCGTGTAAGTGGTCCGGTTCCACTGCGTATAGGTCAGCACATAGGTTCCGTCCTCGGACTCCACGAGGCGCGGATCCTCGACGCCACCCGGCCACTCGCGCGCCTTTTGGGCGTCCTCAGCCGGGAAGAAGACCGGCTCAGGACGGCGCGTGAAATGAATTCCGTCGGAGCTTTCGGCCATCCCAAGCCGCGAGGTGTGCCCGCCAATCGCCATGGCCCCGGTGTCGTCCTCGGCGCGGTAGAGCACGACGACCTTGCCGTCGCGCACGATGGCCGCCGGGTTGAAGGTGTGCAGAGCCTCCCAGTGCACGCCCGCCTTCAGCACCGGATCGTTAAACGTGGACGCAGCCAGCGGCGCAATCACCGGATTCCCCGCAGCCGGGCGCGTAAACGGCCCAATGGTCCACCGCGCCGCATTCTGCGCAAACAATCCCGCTGCACAGAAAAGCAGCACGAACAGCGTCAGCCTGACTTGCCTCATCCTATTCATCTTTCTCATCCGCTCAAATCCTTCCCGAAACAATGAAATCCGCAAACGAACCCGCCTATTGCGCGTCGCTCGCGAGTACAGCATAAAAACTCAACGAAGCATCGCCCTGTTCCAGCAGGCGCGTGCGTTTGAGGGTGCCGTAGCGCTCCTCCAGCCGCACCTTGCGCCGGTGCTCGGCAATAACCACTGCGCCCTCGGCCAGCAGCCCGGCCGCAGCACCGCCGAGCAGCCCGAGCGTTCCGGCATACTCGTCGGCTGCATCATAGGGCGGGTCCATAAATACCACGTCGAACTTTGAAGCAGGCTTCCGCAAAAAGCTCGCCACGCTGCCGGGATGAATGCGGAAGCCCTTCTCCAGCCCGAGCCGGGCAAGATTACCGCGCAGCACCTTCAGCGCCGGCTGCGCGCGCTCCACAAATACCACGCTGGAGGCTCCGCGGCTCAGCGCCTCCAGGCCCACAGCGCCCGAACCGGCATACAAATCGAGCAGCGCAGAGCCCTGAATCCGGGGCGCCAGCACGTTAAACAGCGTCTCCCGCATCCGGTCGCTGGTGGGCCGCGTGGCCAGCCCCGCCGGAGCCTCCAAAGCACGTGAACGAAATTCTCCTGAAATGATACGCATCGCCAACCAGCATACCCGAACCGTTCGGGGCCCGGACCTTCTACAATCTTTCCATGCGTGGTTGGTCAATTCCGTTGGGACGATGGCTGGGCGTAGAAATGCGCGTCCACCTCTTTTTCCCCCTGCTCGCCCTTGTCATTCTTGGCATCAGTTCCTCCGACGGCTGGCAGCGCGGATTGGGCCTGTTCTTTGCGCTGGTGGCCGCAGTGGCGGTGCGTGAAACGGCGCGCCTGCTGGTGGCCGCGTGGATGGGCCTCCGCCTGCGCGCCATTCTGCTGCTCCCGATCGGCGGCATGTTTGCCTACGCCAATCCCGAGAGCCAGGAAAACGTCAATCAAGGGCCAGGACAGTTTGCCATGGCGCTGGCCGGTCCGGTGGCGAACCTGGGCACTGGCCTGATCATGATTGCCCTGATGCTCGGCGCAAGCAGCGGTGTCAGCCTTTTCACACAGCCCTTTATTACTTCAGCGTATCTGCTGCGCAGCATGGTGTGGTTCCAGATTTTCCTCGGACTGCTGCACTTTTTGCCGGCCTATCCACTGGATTTTGGCCGCCTGATTCGCGGCGGATTTGCCCGCAAGCACGGCTTCGCTCCCGCAGGGCGGATGGTCGGCGGACTGGGGCAGGCGCTGGCGCTGGTGGCCATGCTGGGCGGCATGTTGCTGCACAATCCCTGGCTCATCCTCGCCGGATTTTTCATCATGATTGGCGCGCAGATTGAGGACCAGGGCGTGTTCTTCCAGTCGGTTGTGGATACCGTGCACATGCGCGAAGTGATGCTTACCGATTTCGCCACGCTCTCGCCGTCCGACACGCTGGCCGACGCGCTGGTCCGCTGCGTCCACTCCCTACAGGAAGACTTCCCCGTGGTGCGAGGGCCGCAACTGGTCGGCATTGTTTCCCGCCAGCGCATTGTGGACGCCCTGCGCAGCGACGGCAATGGCTACGTGCAGTCGGTCATGTCGCGCGCCTTCCAGGTGGCCCGGCCCGATGACACGCTCGGCACCACGATTCGCCGCCTCACCGGCGGGCACGGACTGTCCCTTATTCCCATTGCGGACAGCGGCCGCGTGGTTGGCATTGTCAGCGTGCAAAACCTCATGAGTTCCATGTCCCTGCTGGCCGAGCAGCGCCGCATTGAGCGCCAGGAAGCCAAAAGCTGACCGCGCATATGGCCAACGATCCGGAAACTCCTCTAGCCCCCGGCCTTTACCTTGTCGCCACGCCCATCGGCAACCTCGGCGACATCACGCTGCGCGCCCTGGACGTGCTTCGCCACGCGGACCGCATTGCCTGCGAAGACACACGCCAGACGCAGAAGCTGCTCAATCACTTTGAGATTGCGACGCCCACTGTCAGTTGCCATCAGCACAACGAACATCAGCGCGCCGCCGAGCTGGTTGACACGCTCAAGGCGGGCGGACGCATTGCCCTGGTTTCCGATGCAGGGCTGCCCGGCATCAGCGACCCCGGAAGCTGGCTCACGACGGAAGCCATTGCAGCGGGCCTGCCCGTGATTCCCATTCCCGGAGCCAACGCCGGACTGACAGCCCTGATTGCCTCCGGCCTGTCCACCGCGGAGTTTCACTTCATAGGCTTTCTGCCGGAAAAAGCCGGGGCGCGCCGCACGCGGCTGGAAGAGCTGGCTGCGATCAAGTCTGAAACGCCGCCGACGCTGGTTTTTTATGAGGCTCCGCACCGCATTCTCGACACCCTGGCCGATCTGGAATCCGTATGGGGCCCGGAGCTGCGCGTGGTTGTGGCCCGCGAGTTGACGAAGATTCACGAGGAGTTTCTCCGCGCTACTGTGGCGGAAGCCCGCCGCGAACTCGCCTCCCGCGATCGCATCCGCGGCGAATTTACCCTGCTGGTGGCGCCTCCGGCCACTTCCGGCGCTCGAGCCGAAAGCGCCGCTCCCGTAAAAATCGCGGACCGCATTGCACGCATCCAAAGCGAAACCGGAGCGGACGAGAAGGACGCACTCAAGCGTCTGGCGCGCGAGTTGGGCCAATCCAAAAGCGATGTTTATCGCGAACTCCAGCGCGAGCGCGCACGCCTGCGATAGCGCACCGAGTGTCCCGCGTGGATTTATTCCGCCGGGACGCCCAGGATGGCTGGCTTTTCCGCGTTGTCGTCCGGCAGGCGGTCGTACAGAATCACGTTCAGCAACGACTTGTGTACCTTGATGCGGCCGTTGTATTCAACAAAGCCGAGCTTGCGGAAGCGGTTCATGAAAAAGCTAACGCGCGAGCGGGTTGTACCAACCATCTCCGCGAGCGACTCCTGCGATATGTTGGGAAGCAGCATTTCATGCTCGCCCGGCATTCCGCACTCCGCCATCAACAGAAGAATCCTAGCCAGACGCTTTTCACTGGAGTTGAAAAGCTGATCGACCAGATCGGCTTGGACGCGCATGCTGCGGGCCAGCAGAAACTTTAAAAACAGATCGGAGAGTTTGTGCTCCTCGTGCATCACACGGATCATCTCGGCCCGCGAGATCTTGAGCACATTGCAGGTGGTCATGGCCACAGCCGTGGACAAGCGCAGCCCCGGCATTGCGGTCAGCGCCTCTTCTCCCACAAAATCGCTTTCTGAGAGCAGCGTGATCGTGGCTTCCTTGCCGGTGTTTGAAACCACGGTGACCTTGGCCCGGCCCTTCTGAAGATAGAAAACGGAATCCGCCGTGTCTCCCTGCGAAAAGAAAACCTGCTTGGGCGCCAATTGCATGATTCTTCGTCCCAGGCCGGCGCTCGAAAGAAAAGCTGCTAAATCGAACTCGGGTTTCTCAAGCTTGACCATTTCGATTACCTCCTTCCACATACAGCCCTATGGCGCATAGTATATCTCGTTTGGTGAGCATAACTGCACAGTAAGCTCCATGGCGCCAAGCTAGGGTGAGTGTTATCGGATGCGCTGCAGCGGTTCTCCAATTGCTGCCGACAGGAAACACTTGCGGTAAGTGGCTTTTTTCTTAAGAAAGAGTCACGTCGCTTGATGCTTGCAAGGGCACATCTATTGAAGAAGCGCTCTGCTATACGCGTAGAGCATTTTCCGAATACACGTGCAGTGGCGAAGTACGTGCAAGGTGGCTCCTCCTTGGGGAAAAAACCACTCGACAGCATCAACTTCCTCTACACCAATTCGGAAATGCTGTAGTAATCGAAACGCTCGCATAGGTAGAAACCATGGAGATTGCATGAAAAAGATGATGTGTTTAGTTGCATTGCTCAGCCTGACGAACATCGGCTGGGCCGGGACCGATCGAGAAGCTACAAACGACCGGTTGGATCACGCGGGCAGGGTGCTACATGAGATCATGGCCGCGCCAGACAATGGCATTCCGGAAGAAGTCCTGGAGCACGCAAAGTGCCTGGCCGTCGTGCCTCACCTGCTCAAGGGCGGCTTCATATTCGGCGCGGAAAATGGCAGAGGCGTCGCCACTTGCCGCACAGCCAAGGGATGGAGCGCACCGTCGTTTTTTGCGATTACCGGCGGAAGCTGGGGATTGCAGATTGGCGCTGAAGGCGTGGACCTGGTCCTCGTCATCCAGAACGAACGGGGAATGCAGCATTTGATCGGAAGCAATTTCGCGATCGGCGCGGACGCCTCAGCGGCGGCCGGACCGGTTGGACGCCACGCTTCAGCCGGTACCGACTGGAAGCTGGACACCGAAATTCTGACCTATTCCCGCGCGCGCGGCGCCTTTGCCGGAATTACGCTGAAAGGCTCCGCTATCCGCCGCGACGAGGACTCGACAAAAGCCCTCTACGGCCACAACTACTCGACTCGCCGCATTCTCAGCGGCAAAGTAGCCGCGCCAGCTTCGGCCAACGCGTTCCTCGAGGCGGTCAGGAACGCAAAGGCACAGGCCGTCGCTTCCAAGTAAAGCGGCCTTCAAATTCATGCACCCCTGCAAGCGTTGTACAAAGTAATCGTGCGCCTCAAGCCCCAAAAACGGGCCTGAGGCGCACGATTCTCAAGCATTGATAGCTCTCAGGCGGTCAGAGACCAGCGTTATGCGGGGGGTTGAAACCCCCGTCTCCCTCCGTATAAAACCAGGACTCCTTCCAGATCGAATTTTTCCGCAGCCTGTAAAGCCCCCTGCTCCCTCCGGAACAGCTATTTGCAACTTAGTACCAGCGCGAAACCAGAGTAACTATATCCTGTTGAGTTTTGTGCAAGGTCGCCGCTCCCTTGGGGGTCCAAGTCGACTTGAGCGCGGCTGTTTCCGGATACATCAACTCTGGTTTCGCTGTAGGCGATCGTATAGATACCGGTCGCTGGTCGTTCCCAACCCTTCGTTGTAAAGGCTGTCAGCGCCAATCAACAGCTTCAGTTCTTCGCTGAACGCGTGAATTACATGCAATTCGCTGGCCTTGGCGGGCAGCTCAAATTGGGAAGTCATAATGAATTTCTGGTAACCACGGTCCACGAGGCGCGCCACTTCTCCCCGCACCAGCATTCCCGGACCGATGGCCACGGTCGGCACGTCCTGTGCGGCCACCAGAACCGCCCCGGTGCCATGTTTGCTCACCAACATGCCCCCGGCAACCTCGGCGTAGGGCGCGACATCGAAGCCGTGGGCACGCAGCGTTTCCAGCGTTTGATCGAAATTCGGATGACGGGACTTTTTCGTCATGGTCGCCTCCAGTCTGAGAGGATGGTAAAGCAGGCATTGCGGTTGTGAACATCAATCTTGCATACCTGTGCACCCTTTGAAGGCCATTTCTCATGACTCCTGATTCGTCCCAACACGGTTCCTCGCTTCCTGAACGCATCGGCAACACGCCGCTGATTCGCCTTGACCAGATTGCCCGGCTGGCCCAGCCCGCCGCAGGCCTCCCCAGCATCACCCTGCTGGGCAAGGCAGAGTGGGCCAACCCGTGCGGCAGCGTGAAGGACCGCGCCGCAGCCGCCATGCTGGCCGACGCACGCGACCGCGGGCAGCTAACCTCCGGCAAAACCATTCTTGCCGCCAGCGGCGGCAATGCGGGCATCTCTTTCGCCATGCTGGGCGCGGCTCTGGGGCTTCCCGTCCATCTCGCCATGCCCGCCAGCATCTCCCCGGTCGCCAAGCGCATTCTTCATGCCTGCGGCGCCACGGTCGACTGGACCGATCCCGCACGCGGCGACGACGGAGCCATCCTCCGCGCACGCGAACTGGCCGGCAACGACCCCAACCGCTTCTGTTACATGGATCAGTACTCCAGCGACGCCAACTGGCTGGCCCACTACCGCACGACCGGCGTGGAAATCTGGCAGCAGTCCGCCGGCCTGATCACGCACTTTATTGCGGGCGTCGGCACCAGCGGCACCTTCATGGGCGCGGCCCGCCGCCTCAAGGGGTTCAACCCCCTGATCCAAACCATCAGCATCCACCCCGACTCGCCCTCCCACGGCATCGAGGGGCTCAAGTACTTCGGCATGGGCCGCGTCCCGGCCATCTACAACCCCTGCTTCGCCGGACGCCAGCTTGAAGTCTCCACAGACGCCGCCCGCGAGATGGCCCGCCGCCTGGCGACAGACGAAGGGCTGCTGGTCGGAGCCTCGGCCGCTGCCGCCGTCTACGCCTCTCTTCAGGTGGCCCGCGAAGAAGCCGCAGCCGGCCGCTCCGCCGTCATTGTCGCCGTGCTGCCCGACTCCGCCTCCCGGTATCTTGACGGCAGCTTCTGGGAAGAAGCCTGAGCCAGGCTTCGCGCGGAGCCCTCGGGGAGGACGCACGCATCAAATGTTGGTCCGGTATTGGTCCGGCCTATAAATAGTGTGATGGCTTCCCACCCTTTCGCCAGAAAAAAGGCGAAAGGATGGGGCACGGAAGGTCTGTATTTGGGGCCGGATCAATCGACAGGAGAAAGCCTTGGAAAACGGAATTGCTCAACTCACCGTCAAAGAGCTCAAGCGCCGCATCGACCTGGGCGAGGACCTGTTCATCCTCGATGTCCGCGAGCCCTCCGAGTACCAGATCGCCAACATCGGCGCAACGCTGATTCCGTTGAACGATGTTCCGAAGCGCCTTGCCGAAATTCCCCGCGACCGCGAAATCATTGTCCACTGCAAAGCCGGTGTCCGCTCGCAGCGCGTAGCCGAGTATCTTTCCAAGGCCGGCTATGCGCAAGTGACAAACCTGACCGGCGGCATCCTGGCCTGGGCCGAGGAAATCGACCCCAAAATGCAGAAATACTGAAGCATTTCCCCTGATGGTATTTTGCGAGCCAGATCAGTAAGGGCAGTTTTTAGGCAAATGCTTAGACTATTTCGCCGTTCTTTCCGGCCTCATCCATTTTGCCAAAGATCATCTTCCCGCTGGCGGTTTGGAGCACGCTTGTCACCGAGATCTCCACGCTCTTGCCGATCAGCCTCCGCGCGTGATCCACCACCACCATCGTCCCGTCGTCCAGGTATCCCACCCCCTGGCTGAACTCCTTGCCTTCCTTCTGGATCAGCACCGTCATCTTTTCGCCCGGCAGCACCACCGGCTTCAGAGCATTTGCCAGGTCATTGATGTTCAGCACTTCCACGTGGTGCAGATGAGCCACCTTGTTCAGGTTGAAGTCGTTGGTCACGACCTTGGCTTCCAGCTTCTTGGCCAGTTCCAGCAGCTTCAGGTCTACCTCCCGGATCGACGGGAAATCGTCGGGAATGATCTGTATCTGGAGAGCGACGTTCGTCTGCATCCGCTGCAACATGTCCAGCCCGCGCCTACCTCTTTGGCGCTTTGACCCGTCGGTCGAGTCGGCCACCATCTGGAGTTCCCGCAGCACGAACTCCGGCACGATGAGGGCGCCGTCGAGGAACCCCGCCTCGGCGATATCCGCAATCCGCCCATCGATGATGACGCTTGTGTCCAGCAGCTTGGTGCTGTGGCGCGTGGACTGGTCACCAGCGGACACCGTCCCCAGCGTCACCGTATTCAGCAGGTCGCCCTTGCTGGCGCCTACCTGCAGCCCCATATACATCATCACCAGCAGTACAAGGATTTGCAGCGCCGACGAGGTGGAACTGGACAGGGGCACAGTGCGCAGAATCAGGCAAAACAGCGTCGCCGCGATGATTCCCACCACGCTGCCCGCCACCGCGCCGAGCACCCGCTTCAGACTCAGCGTCCGCACCCGTAACTCGAACGCGATCACCGCGCAGGCCGCCAATCCGCCTGCCAGCGCGCTTATCCAACCTGTCTGGATGCCGAAGGGATGGAGGAAGTAACAGATCCCTGCTAAGACGACTACAAAAAAAAGGCGCAACAGAACAATATCCATGAGAGCCAACTTCCGCCAGCGCCGAGGAAAGTGCGCCAGCTTGGGCACAATTCGGGAGTATGAACACGACCGCCCGCCGTCGTCAAGAAAAGAATGTTGGCAAAGTTCAAATCCGCGTGACCGGCCAGGGAAGCCGCTGCGGGTACGGAAGACTTTTTAGACCCCGTAAGATACCCGCGCCGGAGTCAGAATCGGCGCCGAGCCGCCCCGTATGGGCGGCCCTCTCCGACCCGCTGGCTTCCTTTAGGAAGCCACGGCCAGTTGTTGCTCGACCACCGGCATGATCCGCTGTGCGCCCTTGCGCGGTCCGCGCTTGCGTGCGCTCATCACCTTGATCCGCTCCAGCAGCTCCAGCGGCGAGCAGTTCTTCTTGGCCAGCACGGCATCGGCCGCATGGATATCCCCGGCCATCTTCTGCGGGTCGCCAAGCAGAATCATCGGCACGTGAGACGCGATATGCTTCAGCCGGTCCACCAGTTGATCCCCGTTCATCTGTGGCATCGTGTAATCGGCCAGCACCAGATCCACCGGCATCTCTGAAAATATTCCGATCGCATCCTGGCCATTTGTCGCCGAGATTACCCGGTAGCCATTTGTTGACAGCATGAAACTTGTTACCGACAGTTCCTGTTCGTTATCGTCTACGCAGAGAATTACTTTCTTCGGCCGCATGTGTTTGAGTCCGCTCCTTCAATCAAATTCAGTTGCCGCCCGACAGGCAACAGTTCACCTGTCCCGCTCTGGCGGCGGGTTTGCCGGTTATTCTTTCTGGGCCCGGCGATCGCCAACTTGAAAAGCCCTGTTCCTGGATTCCCGCTGGCCTGTTGCCCGGCGTGGTTGCGCGACACCTCTGTGGGTGCGGCGCTCACGCTGAACAGCAACTGGTACGAGATTCCGGCTGACCGGCCTTGTTCGCGATCAAAAAAACTATGGTGTGAGACCTGGGTAAAACCGGTTTGAACACCGGCTACAGCGGTTCTCCAACTTCGCTGCTACGAAACCATAACTCATCATCACATTCATTGGAAAACCACTTGAATTCCCTTCAATGAATTCGAAGAGTACGAGCCTCGGAAGCTCGTGTGAAGAGGGAACAGGAGGCGAAAATCCATATGAAAATCCTCCTGTAACAAGTGCAAAACCGCTACGGCCAACAACTGCCACAACTTGCCGCATTGATCGCCTGTTGAAACCATGTGCATACCGGCAGGAAAAGCGGTCCATTTGCTGCACAAACGGTGCGGCTTGTTCGCCCCGCAACCGGCACCCTCGCCGTCTGCTCCCGAGCTGAACGGCGATTTTTCCCCGCGCCGTCCCATGATGTAAACACGCACCACCGCTCATCCCGTCTTGATTTCAGAAAGGGCGCGGAGTGGCTCATTGTCTTAGGCGGATGCAGCTTCACGGGCTGCGGAAAAGCAGATTTGGATGGCTGGCCAAGGCTGGCAGGCGAATCGGCAGGGCGGGGCTGAACCGGCGAACGAGGAAAAGCAGTTATTCCAGGGTTTGAATCTTGGTTCCGTCGGGAACCTTCACCACGAACTGGTCGTTGTTCAGCGTCATGTTCTCGGTAACCTTCTCGATCGTCATGACCACCTGGTACTCCTCAAGCGGGCGCTTGATCGTAACCGTAGCCGGGTAGCGCACGGTGCCGAAGTCCTGATAGTTGGAGTAGTAGACCTGGGTCTCCAGATTCCCCTTGCTGTCATACAGATCCTGCTGGTAAGGCAGCAGATCGTCGCGGTGGAAGGTCACCACACGCTTCGGCGTCAGCTTGTGGCTGCCCGGCGTGCGCTGCATGATGCTCAGGACATATTCGGGAGTCAGGAGCAAATGCTTCTTTGAGGCATCCTCCATCGTCTCCACGTCCGCTGAAACCGAGTATTCATCGTCCGGGTCAAGCCCGCGCACCGCCATGGCGTCGAAGAAGAAGCCCGGCCGCATGTTTTCTATCGCGCTCGGCGATTTCTTCTTCAGCTCGTTACTGCCCTTGATCGCCTTGCTCTTTGACGGAATGTACAGGGTGAAGTCCTTGCCGTCGGTGGCCATGTCAAACATGGTGATTCCGATGACAGGAGCCCGCCCATAGACCCGCAGCATCCCGGGCTTGCGCAGCAGAATGATGCCGCGGAATGTGGTGTAATCCCGCGCCACGCCTTCCTTGGTCTTCAACACGCTGGCCTGGATGTCGACCGTGGCGTTCAGCGTATCCAGCGCGTCCCAGCGCTGGTTCAGATACGCGACCAGGTCCTCCGGCTCCACGGTCTGCACCACGGTGGGCGCCTTCGGCACCGGCAGATGCCGCGTTGTGGAGATGATGAAACACCCGGAAAGCAGCAGCGGCAGGCACAGCAATCCAACCGGCGTCAATCGTCCGATTGCCCTCATCGTCCACCTGCCTTCTTCACTGCGTGCCTGTAGCCGGCCACGTTGCGGTTATGCTCTTCCAGGGTACGGGCAAACAACGACCGTCCCTGCGCATTGGCTCCCGCGGCCACAAAATAGAAGTAGTCCGTCTCTGCCGGCCGCATGGCGGCGCTCAAGGACCGCAACCCCGGGTTCGCCACCGGTCCCGGCGGCAGCCCCGTGTGCAGATAGGTGTTGTAGGCCGTATCCTGGCTCAGGTCGCTCTTGTATATCGCGCCCCGCCACTGGCCCTCCAGCTCCGTCCCATAGATCACCGACGGGTCGGTCATCAGCGGCATGTTCTTCCCCAACCTGTTGTAGAAAACACTGGCGACCATCGGACGCTCAGCATCCACGGCTGTTTCCCGCTCGACCAGTGAGGCAATCGTTACCACTTGGTGGAAATTCTCCTTCAAACCCAGTTGCTCGGCCGCCGCGCGGAAACGCTTCACCATCGCCGCGGCAATCTGCGCCGGACTCGCCTTCCGGCCGAAGTGGTATGTATCCGGAAACAGGTAGCCTTCGAGGCTTCTTGCTCCGGGGTCCATGTCGGCCACCAAACGCGTCTCTTCCACCGCCGCATTCAGAAATCCCTGCCGTGTTCCCAGCCCGGCCTGCTCAACGCGCGCGGCAACATCAAAAATGTTCGCGCCCTCGGGAACGATCAACGTCTTGGTATAAACGTCGCTCCGCCTGATACGTTCATAAACTTCCGTTGCTGGAGCCGCATGGTCAAAGCGGTATTCGCCAGCATGGAGCTTTCCCCGGTTCCACAACCGCAGCAAGTCGAAGGCGTACCGGCTCCGCACCACTCCGGCCTTTTCCAACTGCCTGCCCATCCGCACCGTGGAGGAACCCGGCGCCAGATCGACAAACGTCTCCGTCTCCGGCCCGTACGGCATCAAAACCAGCCACGCCACCGCCCCTGCCGCCAGTACCGCGGCCACCAGAATTCCCAGCAGGAATCTCACCGCACCGGAACTTCCCTTTTTTCTGCTCTTCCGTCTGCGGCGCACCATTCTCCTGCTATCAACCCTTCATCTGTTTATGACGGGAAAACTCTCCGTCTGGACCACATCTTTTCCATTGTATCGGGCAAATCGTCTGGGGCGAAGCATTTCACCTCCTCCCTGAGGCAGGGCTTCATTGATCCGGCCCATAAATCGTGATGGATTCCCGCCCTTTTATCCCCAAAAAGGCGAAAGGATAGGACACGGAATGCGCGTATTTGCGGGCTGGATGAATAAAAAGCTACTTGATGGGCGGGCGTCTAGGGGATAACTGCGCTGGTTCCGCTGTAGGCTGGAACTGGGAGTTTGAAACTGGATACCGCCGCGCAGCCTCGCTATCTCGCCCTCGACGTTGGCAATCGCCGCATTGGCGTCGCTGTCTCCGACGAACTGGGAATCACGGCCCAACCCGTCCTCACGCTGGAGCGCCACCACAATCGCCGCGACGACCTGCGCTCCCTGGCGCGGCTTGCCCGGCGTTTTGCCGTGGCCGGCATCGTGGTTGGCAATCCACTGCATCTGTCTGGCGATGTGAGCCCCCAGGCCGCCAAGACCCAGGCCTTTGCCGCCGAACTGGGCGAGTTGACGGCCCTGCCCATCCACCTTTGGGACGAGCGCCTTACCTCCCGCGAGGCGCACGAGATCCTCTACGAGGCTGGCCATCCGCGCCAAGAGCACCGCAAGGTTGTCGATCAGGTGGCCGCCACCCTTATCCTCCAATCCTTCCTCGACGAAAACGCCGGAAAAGGCATGAGATAGGAGTAGACCTCCGCCTTTGCCTACCCCGCAGCATCCGACCTTTGGCCCCGCTTCCGCGTATAATGTGAAAGAGAAATTAGGTTCTATCAACCACTGTTGCGGACAGAGCTACCTCGCTCCCCGCCATGGAAAAACAATGCCCGATCAGATTAAAAAGAAACTTCTCGAAGAGATCGAGATCCTTGAACACGAACTCAATCATGAACTGCCTGCTGAAATCAAGAAGGCCGTGGCCATGGGTGACCTCTCGGAAAACGCCGAGTATCACATGGCTAAACAGCGCCAGACGTTTGTGGATGCGCGGTTAGGTCAGCTTAAGCGGCGGATGGCCGAGCTTTCCCTGGTCAACCTGACCAATATTCCCCACGACAGGGTCGGCTTTGGCTCCACGGTGGTTGTCTATGACTCAACCAAGGATGCCGAGATTGTTTACCGCCTGGTTACCAGCGAGGAGTCCGACGTTTCCAAGGGCCTGATTTCGACGACTTCGCCCATTGGGCGCGGCTTGGTGGGCAAACGGCCGGGCGACGTGACGACCATTGTTACCCCCAACGGCAAGCGTGAGCTCGAGGTCCTCAAACTGACCACGATTCACGATGAAGCCAGCGAAGGCGACCCCGCGGACAAAGCCGCTGCCGCCGCAAAGCAGTAGCAAGGAAGACGAGCAATGACGACCTGGACCAGCGCCTTCGGCCGCGCCTGCGGATGGCTTCTTGACCGCATTGTGCGCGGCCTCGCGCTCACCCGCATCTCTCCAAACGTCCTCACATTCATCGGCCTCGTCATCAATATCGCCGCCGCCTTCTTCTTCGGCCATGCAGACGCCGCAAACGCCGACCGCATGTTCTTTTTTGCCGGTGCGGTTATCTTCGGCGCGGGCATTTTTGACATGGTGGACGGACGAGTTGCGCGCAAGACCAATCAGGTGACGGTCTTCGGCTCATTTTTTGACTCGGTGATCGACCGCTATTCCGACGTGGTTCTGTTCTTCGGCCTGCTGGTTTACTACGGCCGCATCAACCGCTTCCGCTACGTTGTTCTGGTGGCTTTTGTCATGGTCACCTCGCTGATGGTCAGCTACACGCGAGCCCGCGCAGAGGCCCTGATCGGTCAGTGCAAGGTCGGCTTCATGGAGCGCCCGGAGCGCATTGTGCTGATCCTTATCGGCGCCCTTTTCAATCACTGGGGCGCCATGGCGCCGGTGCTTTGGGTTCTGGCCGTACTTTCAACCATCACCGTCATCCACCGCATCACCTACACCTATTCAAAGACCAAGCACCTGGACCCCATCGGTTAAACAGGGCTGCCCTTCTGGTTGGGCTACTGTTTGTGATCCAGGCACGGGGCAAAAACTGGAAGCCGCTGCATTCTCTGTCAGTTGAGGTAAAGTGATACCGTATTGGCAGACTCCCAGAGGGAGGAGGAGAGGCTATGGCCCAGCAACCGTTTCTGAAATCGATTCGCCCCGTCAATCTGCTCTCCTTCGGCCCCAATACCGAAGCGATCGAACTCCGGCCTTTAAACATCCTGATCGGGCCGAATGGGTCAGGCAAGTCGAATCTCATTGAGCTCCTTCGCCTTCTGTGTATGCTTCCTGAAAAAGAGCCATGGGCAGGCATCTTGGACACAGGCGGCGTGGACGAGTGGATTTGGAAGGGAAAAACAGGAGCAACCCCTCATTCAACTATTCATGCTTCCATTTCCTTGGGTTCAATCCCCGATTCGAGAATCGCTGGAACACCTCCGAATTTCAACTTCGATTACTCGATTCGGCTGGATAAGTTTCAAGCCTCATTCCGAGTAGGCCAAGAGATCATCCGCACAGCAAAACGAGCTGACGGAAGCGAGTCTAACTATAGCTGGTTTGAAAGCAATGGACTGCAAGGAGAAGTACATCCACAAGTATGTCTTGCAGGAGACGCACCTATATATCTCGGTTTGAATGCAGATAGATCTGTACTATCTCAACTCGCGCAGTTGCCGATGCAACTGGCTAACGCAGGACTTTTCTTGCCCGAGCTTTACGAAATTGAGAAATTCTTCGATAGTTTCGATTTTCACCAAGATTGGGAATTCGGCGCTGATCTAACTCCGCGTGACCCAAGGCCTGTTGGCCAGCCTGTAGAGCGGCTTGAAGAAAACGCATATAACCTGGCCCAGATGCTCGCACATTTCAAGGATAACTATCGTCCAGTATTTGATCGCGTCAACGAGCTGATGAAGCAGTTCTACGAACCTTTAAAGAGCGTAGATGTGCGGCTCTATGGTACGCATCTTCAGGTTGTCATTCACGAAGAAGGCGGATTCTCGATTCCCGCCTATCGCCTCTCCGATGGAACCCTACGTTGGCTAGCTTTACTTGCGATTCTCCTCAATCCAACTCCGGCACCGGTTACCTGCATCGATGAACCGGAACTCGGTCTTCATCCCGACATCATTCCCACGCTCGCCGATCTGCTGCGAGATGCGTCGACGCGGACGCAGCTGATTCTCACCACCCATTCACGAACACTGGTCGAGTGTTTCTCCGACGATCCTGAATCCGTATGCGTCTGCGAAAAAGTTGATGGCGCTACCGAGATTCGGCGGCTCGAAGCGGATCGCATGAAAACCTGGCTTGATAAGTATTCGCTGGGCCAGCTTTGGTCGAGTGGCGAGATCGGGGGAAATCGCTGGTGAGCGTTACGATTTTCTTCGAAGGCGGGGGGAGACAAAGAAACTACACAGTCGAAGTGCAGGGAAGGGTTGTCGAAATATTGCGCGAAGCTCAGACCTTCAAACAGTCGGCTGAAAATCGTGGCCTGCGGAGGACGCCAGCAAGCGTTTGAGCGCTTTATAACCGCAACTCGGGATAGACGGGCCGACGAAATCTGCGCATTGCTGGTCGATGCTGAAGGGCCGGTCACGGCCTCTACGCCTGTTCAACATCTTCGTGCACGCGACGGTTGGGATTTTCCGGTCCTCGACCGACATAAGGTTTTTCTGATGGTGCAAGCTATGGAAGCCTGGTTCCTGGCTGATCGTAAAGCTCTGGCTGAGTTTTACGACGGCGGGTTTCTGGCAAAGAGCCTTCCCGGCAGCCCAACAGATATCGAATCCATCACCAAGGATGACCTGGAACCAAAATTGAGGCATGCGTCAAAACCAACAAAGGCCAAAGGCGAGTATCACAAAGTCAAACATGGTTTTGCGCTTTTGGCACTCATCGACCCCAAGGAAGTGGAAAAAGCTTCTCCGCACGCAAAACTCTTCAATGACTTCTTGCGATCTCTATAAATAAAACTTCGCCTTTACCGCTTGCCCTTTTCCCAGTCCTCATACGAGATCCGCGGAATGGTCATGAACGCATCGCGCGTCCGGGCATAGTTTCCCAGCCCGTTCATGCGCCCGATGGCGTGCAGCTCCTCGGCCTTTACATAAGGCCCGGCGGCATCCACAAAGCGATCTTCCACGTACACGGCAACCACGCGTCCCAGGATGATGCGCGACCGGCCAATCTCCAGAGTGGTGAACTCGCGGCACTCCAGCGCGGCGTGGGCCTCCGCAATGCGCGGCACCTTGATCAGCTTCGACGGCGCGGTCGTAAAGCCCGCAATCTCCAGCTCGTTCATCCCGGCCGGAAAATCCGTGGAACAGAGGCTCATCTGCTCGGCAATGTCCTCGGTGACCACGTTCACCACGAACTCGCCCGTGCGCCGGATGTTGCGGGCCGTATCCTTGGGCACAAACGCCTCGCCCGACCGGTTGGTCACGCCCACACCGATGATCGGCGGGTCCGTGCACAGGTAGTTGTAGGCGCTGAAGGGTGCCGCATTCAGCCGACCGTCCTCGTCCATGCTGGTGATCAGCGCAATCGGCCGCGGCGCAATCAGCCCCACCATCAGCTTGTAGGCGTAGCTGTGCGGAAGTTGTTCGAGATCAAAATCCATTCAAATACTCCTTACTTCAACTCGCGGCTGCCACGGTTCCAGCGTTGCTGTATCCAGGAAACGCCGTCGAAGGACATGCATTTTCTTTCGCGGTATCGATGCCGCAATTTCCAGAAACAGCTACTCGGTCACTGACCGCGTAAAGTATCTTCAGCTTCACGGGTTCCCACCCTTTCGCCAGGAAAAAGGCGAAAGGATGGGGCACGGAAGATGGTACAGAAACTAGAGCGGAACCAGAGTAAGTGTGCCCTTGCCAAGAGTCTTCAATGTGTCTTTTTCTTGAGGAAAAAGCCACTTGACAGGCTTGCTTCCGGGATACATCTACTCTGGTTCCGCTAGGAACTTAGCAGTTCACCATGACAGCGGAGCAGGGGCCACTATGCGCAGGTTTCACGGGCTTCCATTGCACCAGGAAACCGGTCACCGTCGTGGACTGCATCTGGCGCATGGCTTCAAACTCTCCGCCCTTTTGGCTATAAAGCAACCTGCCGGTTCCGCTGAGCACAGCC
>Ga0224527_1000733_pt1 | contig 19871 bp, 15 predicted proteins | sample CBST0metaG_FD_179882 | JGI IMG/M metagenome (GOLD analysis project Ga0224527, IMG submission 179882) | Peat soil microbial communities from Stordalen Mire, Sweden - C.B.S.T0 | ecosystem: Environmental > Terrestrial > Soil > Wetlands > Peat | place: Sweden: Norrbotten County, Stordalen Mire... | reverse complement strand
CAGCCGATGCACTTTGGACTACTGTCGCCGGCAAGAAACGGTGGCGCGGAGATCGCGCAAAGGAAGATGATGTTCGTCAACTCACCGACTCCCAGTTGTGGGACATGCGCATGGAAGGGCGAAGAGCGCTGGTCAATCAACTCCGCAAACGATGCGCGGGCCAGCTTGCATCGGAAGGTGGGAGACCGTCAGATGCCGAGAGCATCTTCGATGAAAACGCACTCACGCTGGGATTTGCGCGGCGCTTTGCCACGTACAAGCGACCCAATCTCCTTCTGCATGATCCTGAGCGGCTCGTGCGTTTACTGTCGAATCCGCAACGCCCGGTTCAGTTGATTCTCGCTGGAAAAGCTCATCCCCAGGATCTTCCGGGGCAGATCTTGATCAAGCAGTGGAAGGATTTCATTCGTCGCCCTGACGTCCGTGGCCGTGTTGCCTTCCTAACCGATTACGACATGCTGCTGGCGCAGGAGTTGGTTCAGGGTATAGATCTTTGGATCAATACACCCCAGCGTCCGTGGGAAGCTTGTGGAACAAGTGGGATGAAAGTCCTCGTCAACGGCGGTCTGAATCTTTCTGAACTGGACGGCTGGTGGGTTGAGGCCTATACCCCTGAAGTCGGCTGGGCAATCGGTGACGGACGAGAACACGGCGACGATCCGGCATGGGACGCCACCGAGGCTGAGGCTCTCTATGCCCTGCTTGAACAGAAAGTCATTCCCGAGTTTTACGAGCGTGAAAACAACGCCCTGCCCGCCAAATGGTTGGGACGCATCCGCGAGAGCATGGCACGCCTCACCTCGGAATTTTCTGCAACTCGCGCCATCCGCGAATACACCGAAAGCCACTATCTGCTTGCTGCTTCTGGCTACTCTGAGCGTGCAGCCACCGATAGTGCGCTCGGCATCAGTCTGCTCCAGTGGCAACAGAAACTCACACAGTATTGGAGCAGGGTGCATTTTGGCAACGTGGATGTCGAAACGCAGGACGGCCACTATTCTTTCCAGGCCCAGGTCTTTTCAGGAGATTTCAATTCCGAAGAACTAAGAGTTGAAATTTACGCGGAACAGATTGCGGGCGGCGTGCCAATCGTTCAAGCTATGACAGCCTCCGGAATCTCTGCGGAATCGGGCCTGCTGATCTTCACGGCTCAAGTCCCTGCAAATCGTCCGCTAAATGAGTACACCGCGCGCATTATCCCCCGCCATGCGAATGCTTCAGTACCACTCGAAGCCGGGCAGATTATTTGGCAACACTAATGGGGAGGGACAAGATGTAGACCTTCAGCCCTCAGAATTTAGAAATGGCGGCGCACTGCCTGATGGACGGTAGTGGCAGATCTAGCACAGCAGAGTATCGCGCGGTTAAAGCTCCGCATCCTAGGCTTTGGCCGGCTTCGCAACCTCTGCAGCCACCTCTTCGTCGCTCCGGCGCTTTGTCGCGGAATGCTCGTCAGCCTCTTGGGAGAGTTCGTGAGATGTCAGGTGATCTGCTTTGTCGTGAGAAGCAACACCGGCGACATGGATGTGCTCCGCAAGGCCATGGAGTTCAGCGGCTCGATCATGTGTACTCTGTGGCATGGTCTTCCCTCTTGGATATGAGATACGAACAGCGCCCGATGACAATACTAGTTTTCCATTCTGCAGAGTGTTGCGCTGAGCAATCGGATACATTAACTGGAATGCTTTGCGATCTGATTTTGGCGATCGACCCCACGCAGGAATGAGGAACGATCCAGCGTTCGGACAGATGCTCAGTCCCGAATGCTGTAGACTCCGAGCCACTAAGCCAGAATCGTCACCCAATAGGCTTATTCTGGGTTGTGATTCCTCAGAATTCGGCGCTTTATACCTTTGCTTCCGGCGGGTCTGCGACACCTTCTAGCGGCAAGCGATCCGGCAAGTCGAACCGTGCCACGCCGATCCGACAATCGGCCATTCCATAATAGACATCGAAGCGGTCCGGTAAGCCAAGATCGTCACGCCTGTCGATGCCGGTGGGGAAGACAACGTTGGCGATGGTCCCGTGACGCTCTTGCGGAAGTTCCGGCGAAAGCACCGGGTCTGCCGAACGGTAGCGAATCACCAGTGGATGCTCCTTTGAGAAGACCATCACTCCTGCGGAGTAACACAACTGGTGCCCATTCGTATCAGGAACTTCGACTTCGCTGACTCCGTGGTAAACGATCAGCCAGCCGTGCTTGGTGAGGATAGGCGGAGTACCGCCGCCGATCTTGAGCCGCTCCCATGTGGAGACAGGAGCTGCCAACCGGTGATGAAAGGTAAACTTTCCAGTGCGAAACGGCTTGCGGTCGAGTGTCATTTGGCAGTATGAAATCCAAATGCTCTCTCTTTCTATATCTACGTTACGAGTCGCAGGATCGCAGGCAGTTTCTTCGGGGCGCGTGCCTGGAAAGAGCGGACGGTGAAGCATGGCAAGTTCCGGTTGGCCCGATGGATCGGGAATGACGGCAGGGAATAGGCTTGCATCCTTGTCGTCCACATTACTGAATTCGACGCCTTCGCCCGGCGCAAAAGTAGCAAGTCCCAAGCGCTTCCAATGGTAAAGATCTTCCGACACGGCCAAAGCAATCCGGGGACCGTGGAACGACCACGCCGTGTATGTCATCAGGTATCGTTGAAGTGGTTCGATAAACGTGACCCGAGGATCCTCACACCCACCGCTGCCATCCGGCCGCAACTCATAGTCGGCCTCCGGCTCAAGTGCTATACCCAGTCTTTCGACGCCAACCGGATCGCCGGCTTGATTGAAGCTTACCCGCGCAATCCCGATGCGCGAATAATTCGCGGCTGCAACTAGTCGCGGAAAGAGGTAGAGTTCCCCGTCAGGACCACGAACTGCGGCGGGATTCAGCACGCCCTCTGCCTCATGAGGATTTCCAGGCTCTGGTTCCATCACCATCCCCAGACGGCGCATCTTGAATTCACTCATCCGCACTCCTCAAAGACTTGCACTTGGGACCTCAAAGGAATGCCCATGGTGATTGTCGCCCAAACAAGCAATGATCGCTTCGATTACCCGCTTGGTCTCACTCGGGCCTTGAACCGGAATGGAGATTACGCCAGCCTGTTCGGCGGGGTAGTCGTTTCCTCCCACAAACAGGGCATCCCCTACATAGATCATTTCCCGGACTGAAATGCCAAGAATGTCGCGCAGCTTTCCAATTCCATAGGCCTTGTCAATGCCCGGTTTGGTGATATCGATGGATGTGGCGCCGCCGATTCGGACCGAAAATTCGGGGATGAGCGTATCGAGTACTGCTTTGATCTTCTTCCGCTTGGCGAAATCCGAATCCCATTTTTCTTTCTCTTCCAAAGGAGCCTGCTGGCCTAGCGCGGAATACGTCACCTGGCTTCCGCGATCTTCAATTGTCTCTCCCCAAGTTTTGTCTGCGCGGAAACCCGCGGTTTCGATTGCATTCTTTACAGAACTGACGATCCTCTCCTTTTCTGCCGCGGTGAAATCTTCTGAATAAAGCTTCTTCCACTCTCCTGTGTATTGAAAGAATTCCGTCCCACAGGTGGGAAGGATCGACAGCTTTGCCAAGCGATCGTCCTGCGGAAGTTTGGAGAGCATCTGCTTTTCAAATTGCAGCCAAGCTCCTCCGGAAATCACGGCTACTTTGACGACTCCCAACAACTCATGCAGGAGTGACAGCATTTCGGCATCAAGAGACGACTTGCTTGCCGCAAGTGTTCCATCCAGATCAAAGACAATTAGCTTCTTCATGCTTCATCCACCTCAGAACTCTTGCGGTCTCAATTCAGGTTTCCGGCTACTCGAATAACCACCGCGGTTTGCGTAAGAGTCTTGGTAACGACGGAAGGTGGAACCAAGGAACCACTCAATTCCCGGTGGCTACGGGCAGCGGCTGTCTGGGATGTCCGCGCGGAACCCACGCCAAATCGCCGCTCAGCACGTAAACCGCAAGCGCCGCAAACATGAAGACGGCGCCTACCCAGAAGCGCCAGTCGCGGTGCATCCGCTTCCAATACGGGCCAGGATTGGACTCGCCCCTATCGCCGCTATTTCCTTCAAGGTTGTGCTTGCTTCCAGTCATCTCTTCTCCATTGCCGTGGTGTATTCGCCGCGGCGGGCTGCGCAGTTGCATTGCGCCCGGTGATATAGAGCCTGTTGAGTTGCAAGCACATTGGCATTGCTGCCCTTCCAAATCTCCAAGGCCGGTTGCTGGATTGCGCGCGCAAACGAGAATGCCAATGCCCAAGGAAGACGAGATTCGAATCGCACATTCATCGCATTTAAACGGGCTGAAGCCAGTTCTGCTGATTGCCCACCCGACAAGAACGCGATCCCCGGAACGGCGGCGGGGACGGCTCGCAGAAGACACCTCACCGTAGTGTCGGCGATCTCGTCTACCCCCTCCTGAGTGGGGCAGGTTGCCCCTGGAAGCACCATATTAGGCTTCAGGATCATTCCCTCTAAAACCACGCGCTGTATATAAAGCTGGTCAAAAACCGCTTGCAGGCCCCTCTCTGTTACCTTGAAACACTGCTCCAACGTATGGTCGCCATCCATGATAACTTCAGGCTCAACGACCGGGACCAGCCCAGCTTCCTGGCATAGTCCCGCATAGCGTGCCAACGCATGCGCATTAGCCTCGATGCAACCCTGGCTCGGAATGCCATCGCCAATGGCAATTACCGCGCGCCATTTGGCGAAGCGTAAGCCGATACGAGAATATTCAACAAGGCGACCACGTAATCCGTCCAGACCTTCGGTAACCTTCTCGCCCGGATGTCCTGCCAATTCTTTGGCGCCGGTGTCGACCTTAATGCCGGGAATAATCCCAGCCTCGACAAGGATCTTGACAAAGGGGGTACCATCTTCTTTCTGTTGATGGATTGTCTCATCGAAGAGAATGGCACCACTAATGCACTCTCCGAGTCCCGGTGTTGTGACGATCAATTCCCGATAGGCGCGTCGGAATGCTTCGGTTTGAGGAATTCCTAAACCGGCAAATCGTCTATTGCACGTCCCCGTGCTTTCATCCATCGCCAGCAAGCCTTTGGCTCCGGCGACAAGCGATCCCGCGGTTTCTATAAGCCTTTGTGAATCCATTGAAACTTCTCCATTTCCGTTTCGGCGTTTGAAACTCCGAGTCCACTCCGCGTGGATCCCGGTCGATTTTCGGCATCAGCAAGTCGTATTAAGAGAGTCAAGCCGAAGTGGTCGTGTGTCAGTCGCTTTCCGGATTTGATCTGCGTACCTCTGACCAGAGGGCGCAAGAGCTACTCCGAAGCATTTATTGAGTTAGGTCAGACGGCAGGGCTTGAGCGAGTCGATTGCCTTTTGAGTTTTGCGAGTTGAGCCAAGGTATGATCGCGCGTCGCTTTCCCAAGAGGGGCTTACACTCCTCCGGACTATTGCACAGGCAGTACCCGAGGCTGTGACGTCGCTGTCCCAAACGGTGAAGTTCGTGTTTCGTCGCCCTCAGACTAAATGACAACGAGCGCAGTTGGAACTAGATATCACTATTTAATGAAACATGATGCGAAATCTGGTCAGTTTTGAACAAAGCAATAGATACGCCGACCCCCATGATCAACATTGCGGCCCACAAAAATGGTTGACAAAATACTCCTTCGAGGTCTCCGCGCAGAGTGCCCTGTTTTGACCATCTATTGATGTGCATGCTAATCGATGATCCCAATTGTGAGGAGCTGAACGAATCGTAGTGGCGCATATCTCTCGCCGCAGCGTCGGACGAGATTCGCATTGTAGTGTGCTCTGGTGACCGCGGAAAGCGGATCGCCCTGCGGCTATTTTTGTGGTTCTATTCATTTCGCGACTTCTCGGTTTCAGTCTTCATGTTATGAGAGCCTGCGACCGACGTATGCCGGGTATCGCACTGACGCTCGCCGTACTTGAGCCGGTGCGGACAGCACCAACTCGAGGCCGACGAAAGACAGCGACAGCCGCTGCATTAAGAAGGTCTCGGCGTCAGCCATATGACGTCTTCCCCTTTTTACCGGCGCCTAAGATATCTAGGTCATAACGCAAGGAGGCAGTAATGTCTGCGCAATATATCGACACCGGCTCGAAACAGAACATCATGATGCGGCCCAAAGCGCGGCCTCCTATATTCGAGAGTGAGTCGGTATCATCGCTGCGAATGATTCCAAAACGGTCGTCTCCAGCGCGAATAGCGGTGATTGGGAACCATCTTCCCCGGCAATGTGGCATTGCAACCTTTACGACAGATTTATGTGACGCGATCGTTGCTGAGTACGGGGCCGCAAAATTGTCGGTAGTAGCCGTCAATGATCCGCTGTCTCCGTACGCCTATCCTCCACGGGTGCGATTCGAGATAACCGAGGGTGACATCTCGTCCTATCGAGCAGCCGCCGACTTCCTTAACTCCAGCGATGTCGACGTAGTATGTTTGCAGCACGAGTACGGGATTTATGGAGGGAAAGCTGGCAGCTATATTCTGCAGTTGCTGCAGCACCTGAAAATTCCAGTGGTAACAACTCTGCATACCGTTCTTCGCGAACCGGATGTCGATCAACGAATCGTCATGCAGGAAATCGCTGCTCGCTCCGATCGTCTTATTGTCATGAGCGAACACTCCTCCCGGTTCCTGCAAGATGTATTTAAAGTCCCCGAGGAAAAGATCAACTTGATTCCTCATGGCATCCCCGACTTGCCTTTTGTGGAACCGGGCCCTTACAAGAAATCCATTTCAACCGCGGGAAAGACTGTGTTGCTCACGTTCGGTTTGTTGTCTCCAAACAAAGGATTCGAGAACGTGATTCAGGCCCTGCCGCGTATCTTGTCTCAGCACAGCGATGTTGTCTATATCATTGCGGGCGCCACTCATCCGCATGTCAAGCTCCGTGAAGGTGATCGATATCGGCTCGACTTGGAGGCCCTGGCCAAGAAGCTAAGGGTTGAGAGAAACGTGGTATTCCACAACCGATTTGTCAGCCCCCAGGAAATGGCAACACTGGTAAGTGCAGCAGACATTTACATCACACCCTACCGTTACGAGGCTCAGGCTGTGTCGGGAACACTCGCGTATGCCTTGGGCGCCGGGAAGGCGATCATCTCGACTCCATACTGGCACGCTGCAGAGCTCCTGAGCGATGGACGCGGGATACTCATTCCTTTTGAAGATCCAGCCTCTATTGCCACAGCCGCAATAGAGCTCCTGAATGACAGTGTGGCGCGCCAGGCAATGCGCAAACGTGCTTACGTCTATGCACGTCAGATGGGCTGGAATCGTGCAGCCCAGTCTTATATGCGAGCTTTCACACAAGTCGGAGACAACCGTGCGCAACCCGCCTACCTTAGCTTCCCCGTTCAAGCTGTCGAAAAAAACGCCGGAAGCCGGCTCGCCGCAAATGCCTGAGCACTTCCCATCGCGTTTGCGACAAGGAGGCAATAGCTTGGCGGCAAGGACATGAACATATATAAGCGAGAGGTAGCTCGTGAGGTGTCGTAGCTGCGGTCGCGTTGAGTAGTCTTGCGTGGGGATGGCGGAGCGATACCTCTTAGTGTCGTGGAATCCTATGCGGTCTTCGCTCCACGAAAACTGAGCAAGTCATTATTGGACGCGTGAGGGAACATGTAAGCCCATTCGCGGTTTCATGATCCTAGAGATGGACATGTGAAGAGATTTATATGAAAGGGATAGTGAACTCAATCGGACGCCACTTCACTCCTGCACAAGTGAGGAGTTCCTTTCATTAGCAGCCGAATATATCTTTCCGTGAAGACAGTCGCAATCCGTCCCGTCGCAATATGGCTGCCTTCCTCAAGTGCATACGAGATAAGCCGCGCTCCTCGGCATTCGAGCTTATCGGGCAACGTGCAGGCCGTGTCCTTGTGGAGATGATCTCGTCAACTGAGTTCCGAGCCTTGGGCAGATGGTGGATGCTGTGTCGTTTAGATCATCTATTGTTCCGCGTGTCGCTGATCATTGTGATGGCAGTCGGCGCCTTGTCTCCCGTTTTGAAAATAATCAACTAGACAAGTAAGCCTCGGAGTTTCACAAAAACACACGAGTATTCTCATGGTTGAGGTTCTGGATATCCCGCGTCAACGGCGATGCGATGTTGACCTCAACACTAACTGAACAGATAAATAATCAGCAATGGAGCGTGATCATGACGACAACCACAAGTATTGACGGAGCAATTGACGGATACGAATCGGCACAACCGCGGCTGCACCAAAGGTCTGCCGAAACTCAGGCCTATGGTACGGTAACACCCATGTTGCCGCTCGATCTCGAAGAACCAATTCGGCACGAAATAACTGAGCAGCTCAATCAGGTTCTTGCCGATACGATGACGTTGCGCGACCTATACAAGAAATCGCATTGGCAAGTATCGGGCCCGACCTTTTATCAGCTTCACTTGTTATTCGACAAGCACTATGGAGAACAGGCAGAACTGGTGGATGCAGTCGCCGAGAGGATTCAATTACTGGGCGGGCTTAGCATTGCAATGGCCCACGATGTAGCTGAGATCACAAGCATTGAACGTCCGCCACGTGGTCGCGAAGAGGTTCCCGTGCAGCTCTCACGCTTGGTTGACGCGCACCAGACCATCATTTCTGAAGTGAGGATTATGGCTCGGCGCGCAACCCTGCTCGGTGATGACGGAACCAATGATCTTCTCGTCAGTCAGGTACTGCGCACCAATGAACTTCAGATGTGGTTCGTGAGTGAACATTTGGTCGAGATGCCTCTGATACACGCCACGAGATAGCCTAAGTCGCGCAGGAAGGCGAACGTACCAAAAGGATCGCGCGTTCGCCTTCTGGGAGTGCGCGTATTTGCAAAATGCCTCGCGAATCCGCTGTCAAGAAATTCCTACTGTCCATACGGATAGGATTCAGCTTGCTTAGATGAGGCGCCATAAATGCTAGGTCCGATCTTTGATTGTTGGATCGCCTGAGAACTTTTCCTGTTGGGCGATCCGAGACGACCGCACGGGGATTCCGCTGATAAGGCCCTGAAATTCTGTAAGGCGTTTGCCGAGAATAACCACGCCCTTGTCCGTGATTTCATACTCGCGGATATCCTTCGCATGATTCCCGCCCCGCATCTTGATCACCACCATGATCTTGCGAAGCTGACCGTCGATGGATACGTACCGCAGCCGGATGATGTCATCGGTGAGAAAAGAGATAGAGTAGGTACTGAACGGGAATTCGGTAAACGACTCATCCACTTCAACCGTGCTAAGTATCGTAACTCCGATTCCCGTCAAAGCGAAGATCATCCGGTAGAGCGATTCGCGAAAATCGGCGCGGAAGCCGGGCGACAGAGCCATCTCAAAGCCCGCCAGCGAATCGATCACCAGGCGCTTGGCGCCAATCTTCTGCACCGCGTCGAGAATCGAGTGCATGGTCTCATCGACGGAAAGATCGAGGGGACGGAGATAGAGGATTTCGAGCTTTCCGTCTTTCTGCGGCGTTTCCAGATCCAACCCTAAGCTCTCGGCGCGTTCCGCGTATGCTTGCGGGCGTTCTTCAAATACGGCCACGATTCCCGGTTCCCCCTGGCGTATGCCTTCGGCAATGAATTGAGTTGCCAGCACCGATTTCCCCGTTCCCGAAGAACCCGCCACCAGTACACTATCGCCCTGACGAACGCCCCCACCCAGCATCTTGTCCAACTCCGGAATCCCGAAGGAAAGGCGCCTGTGGCTGGGGGGATCTTTCAAATGTCCTACTAATCCAAAAGTGCGCGAGAATGCTTGCACGCCGGCATCGGTGATGCGGAAGGTATGCAGGCCAGGGACAGAAGCCTGCCCGCGCAGTTTAATAATCTGCAGCTTCCGCACAATTGAATTTCGCTCTGTTGTTTGGCGCAACCAGAACAGGCCATCGGCAACAGTAAAGATGGGATTGTCACGTAACTCGTCCTCAGCATATTCGCCGATTAAGAAAGTTGTGGCTTGCCAACTGGCCAGAAACAGAGCCAACCGTTGAATGAACGATTGCAGGTCCATGTCACTCTGCGGCTTCCGAACCATGGTGCGGAAAGAGTCCACTACCACAACGGCGGGGTTGGCTTTTTCAACTTCCCTGGTAATCTCCTCCAAGACCGCACCCAGGTCCTTCTCCAACACGACCTGGCTCAGGTTAATAAATCGGATGGAGTCGGGTAGCTTAGCCGGATCGAAGAATGTGTACTGCTGCTGGTAGCGCAACATCTTGATGGCAGATTCGCCGAGAACAGTGAAATAAAGCGCAGGGCGTTCCGGGGTGGCATTGGCAAACACGAACTGGTGCGCCAGCGTTGTCTTCCCGCTACCTGGCGCGCCCGCGATGATGTTAAACGAGAATTCCGGGAGGCCGCCGCCCACAATTTCGTCGAGTCCGGGGACCCCGGTCGGCAATTTGTTTATCGTCACTTTATCTGGTGCGCTCACACTTTTCTCCCGTTCTCGGAATTGCAATCGTCGAGTGCTGCCCCTGGCCACGCAAGCCGCAGCAGGCTCAACGTTAAAGCCTCACCAAGGAAGATAAGAAGCAGGCCAAGCAAGCGGTCGATGAGAATGGTTCCTCCCTCGCCAGCCAGATCCTTGTCAATGTCAATTTGAGGTTCAAACTCGCCCAGGCCATGTAAAGATCCATCCGCTGCGATCTGCACCGCCCAAAGACTGGGAGCTTCCGATTTGGCTTGCGTCAAAGCGCGGAAAGCGAGGGACTCAAAAGCCGCTACTCCCGCAAATGCACTGAGGCTCTGGCGCAGCTTCTCATAGACGCAAAGGGTTGCAGACTCCATTGACTCGGAGGACTTGGCCGACATGCCTTCGTAAGTAAGAAGATACCGGGCCAAATACCGCATTCTTGGAGGAGTTGCCATGTTCAACCCTGCATTGCTCCAGGTAGAAGATTCTGATAACCGTTATACGCTTTGCGGGAGGGGCAGGGCGAGGGTTCCGCCTACTTGTAAGCGTCCCTTGCGGTTTGAGTGTCGTCTATCCAGGCCACAACGCGAAATTCAGAATGGAGCCCAGACGGAACTCAATTCATATAGCCATTCGTTGGTGGGTCCGGCAGGTCCTCTTGCGAGCCGCCAGCCTTACTTCGGATCAGCGTGAAAACGTCCAGGACTGTGGCAATACTGCGAATGTTCCCCGCTACACTCACGAGCCCTTGTTCCATGCCCGGATGATTATCAGCCAGGGTCTCGATGCGTTCGCTTACCCCTCTGAGACGATCAATTTCCAGTAGAAGGTCCTCGAAGGCCACAGCCATTGCAGGCCCATCTTCTGCTGAAGCTGTTGCGTCCGGTATGGCCGTGGCCGACTCTGGCCGAACGTCAACCTGCAGGCGTAGATCCTCTATCAAACGCAGCGTTGTTGCCTCGCCAAGGAAGGTAAGGAACAGCCCGAGTAGCTGCGCAATCAGAATGATTCCGGCCTCGCCATCCTCCTCCATGTCCTTCCGGGATTCAACTTCGCCGAGGCCGCGCAATCCTCCGTTCGCCGTGATCTGCACTGCGCTGAGCCGGGGAGATTCCGACTTCGCCAGAGCCAGAGCACGAGAGGCGAGCGCCTGAAAACCGTCAACTCCCACCGGTGCACCGAATTGTCGGCGCAACCTCTCATAGACGCGAACAGTTGCGGCCTCGGTTTGCAGGGATTTCGTACTTGCATCGGCCTCGGAAGCAACGAGGCTGCGGGCCAAATCACGCGTTTTTTGTGGAGGAAGCATGGGTTCCGTTCTTTCTTTGCACGCTACGCGTTGCTTTGAACATGAGGCGTTTATCGCAATGATACTTTCTTGCTGCTGTTTTGGTGGCAAGATTCCCCGCACGGCTCATTGAACTCCCTGCTGGCGCCAAAGCCTAACGTACGCAAGATCTTCCCTGAAAGGTGGCCAAAATTGACCAGTTTGTCCCTGTCGTAGGTGCAATTATGTGCTAAAGTTCTGTGGAAGGTGTGCGGTTGAGCAGGGCGCAGCGGATGCTTGATCCAAAGAAGGACATCCGACGTTCCGCCGCTTGCAGCAGATGATTCCTCGCTCATTGCGTATCCTGTTTTCTAGACCGGATGGCAATGTGCCGCCCACCCCTCCAGCGGTTATCATGCGGGGGCCAAAACCGGAAGGAGGCCCTTGAGTGGTTGAACTTGAAAAGCCCGGATTCGATGCCGCTTCCTTCCTTGCGAGCGCAGGCCTGGGGCGAAGAATCATCCAATTGGCGCCTAAGCAGGAGTTCTTTTCGCAAGGAGATCCAGCAGATTCCGTTTTCTATCTTCAACAGGGCCGTGCAAAAATCACTATTGTTTCGCAGGCCGGCAAGGAAGCCACCATTACGCTTCTCTCTGCGGGAGACTTTGTGGGAGAAGAAGCGCTTGCAGGAATGGTACAGATACGTTTGGCCACGGCCACTGCCATTAGCGCTTGCTCTGCGCTCAAAATAGGACGGAAAGAGATGATCCGCGTAATGCACGAGGAGCATGAATTCTCCGACCTGTTCCTGAGATTTCTACTGGGGCGCAGCATGCGTGTCCAGGCTGATCTTGTCGATCAGCTCTTCAACTCCAGCGAGAAGCGTCTGGCTAGAATTCTGCTGCTGATGGCAGAGTTCGGCCAGCAAGGCGAACCCGAACCGTTGATTCCCAAGATCTCTCAGGAAGCCTTGGCTGAGATGATTGGCACTACCCGTTCGCGGGTTAGCTTCTTCATGAATCGATTTCGCAAGCTCGGCTTTATCGAATACGACGGCCGCATCCGCGTTCATAAGTCGCTGCTGAACGTGGTTCTGCACGACCAACTACCGGAGGACAACGCCGAAAAGCCACCTATTTCCGGTATTCCGAAGGACCACCCAAGGACACCGATCGCTTTCTGAGCACGATTGATCGATATTGATCAGCATTACGATGCAGTCAATGGAACACTTTCCCTATTCCTTAAATGATTTGCCTGGAGAGGTGAGAGATGCGCCATGCGGAAGCAAGATTCTTCATCGTAGACGATGAGCCTTCGATTCGGATGTCTTTGTCGCACGTGCTTGCCGAGATGGGATATCGTGTGCGAACTGCGGAGGACGGATTCTCCGCATTGGCTGAACTGCGGGAGGAAGTCCCCGACATCCTCCTATCTGATCTCAACATGCCCGGCATGTCCGGCTTCGAGTTGCTTCAAGAGGTTCGCCGCCGCTTTCCTTCGATTCAGACGATCGCCATGAGTGGCGCGTTCTCTGGCGATGAGGTGCCTTCTGGCGTTGCAGCCGATGCCTTCTATCAAAAAGGTTGCGGTGTGGCCTCATTATTGAAGATCGTGGAGTCCTTGCCGCGGAAGAGGCGAGTACAGCCCAACGATCCAGCCACGTTGGCGCGCATCTCGATTCAGCCCCGCAGGCAGAGCGCCTCCGAAGAGGCGTAAGCTGCGATTGCGATGCGGACTTTGTTCGTCCAATCGAGGCGGTAACGAGTACGAATTGCAGGTGGAGCTTTCTCGACTGCTAGGTCATCTAGAACAGATCCTTAGACGCCAATTTCATGCAACGCCAGAAACGCTTCCAGCAAGACCAGCGGGTTGTACTGTCCTTTGTACACTGCCGGTGGCTTTCGCTCCAGGCCAAGCAAAGAGTAGACCGCTGTCTGCGCGGAGCGGATCGAATACTCCACAGTAAACACCACATCGTCCGGGAGTTCGCAATACTGCCCGATAAAGGCGAGGTTCTTCGTGCCTTCCGGTACGACCTGGGGACGATCGCCCTTGCTTCGGGGAAGAAATTGGCTGGTGATGAAGGGCATCATGCACGGAATGCATGTGCAAGCATCGAGAATTCGAGAAGCATGCGCTTCGATGCGCAAATGGCCAATGATCTCCGCCATGATTTCACGTCCAGTGCATACTGACATGGGCTTCTTCACGAAGTTGCCGGGTATGTCGACGAACAGACCGTAACCCCAGAGAACCTGTACGTCTTCGGGCTGCCCGATGAAATGAGGCTGGTGAGGCAACACAATTGACACTAGCCAGCTCGACTCCGGGAAGGTAATGAGTCCACCCTCTCCGGGGACGTTCCCTGTAAGGTCCCGGATGAGTTGGAAAAACGTGGGGTCGTGAAGCGTAGTCGTGAAGGATATCCACTTCGATTGCTCAATGTGATTAGAAAAGTTCGAAGGACGGCCGAATTGTGCGTGGCCAGCGGCGATCTTTTCCCAAAGAGTCCAGGAACCGCCGTCCGATTTCCCAAGTAGCTTTGGTGCCGAGTCCATTGAGCCAAGACTGGAAGCTTCGGTCATGGAGCCCAGTGTGACGATGACTCTGTCCTGGTCTCCGATAACGATTTCCTTGAGGCAGGAACCTTCTTCGACGAGAATCCGCTCCACGGCAAAACCTTCATTGCCTTGAATGAGGGCGAAATCCGTAACGCGTGCGTTGAGCATAAAGTTCACACCACGCTCTTCGAGCCATTTCTGGAGCGGCCTCACCATCGAATCGTACTGGTTGTAGACGGTTCGCATGATGCCATGAAGCGCATTGAAGCCGGAAACCATGTGGGCAAAGCGCACTAAGTAGCGTTTAAACTCGGCTGCGCTATGCCACGGCTGAAAGGCGAACGTGGTACACCACATGCGCCAGAAATCTGTCTGAAAGAATGCAGGATCAAACTGATCAGAAATCGTGCTTCGTCCAAGCAATTGCTCGGGTTCAAGTCCCAGGCGTTCGATGGCCAGAATATGACTCTCGCTTAAGCCGAACCCGGGCGCATCGATCCTGTGTCCATCCCGGAATAGGCGGGACTTGGAGGAGGTCTTCATTGTTTCGTTCCAATCAAAGATCTCCCGGGTTACCGTCCTGCTCCCATCGAGGGTGGGAATTGAAGAAAAGAGATCGTAGGTGCAGAGATATTTGCTCTCGATCATGCGGCCACCCCTCATCACGTAGCCGTCATCGGGATTTCCGGCTGCATCCAGACTGCCGCCGATTCTGGATGATTCCTCGATGATCGTGATTGTGTGCCCCGGAATATCTCCGTCGCGAATGAGGAAGACCGCGGCGGCAAGAGAGGCGATGCCACCGCCTACAAGATAAGTTACTGAGCTAGAGTCAGGTCGAGTCATCGGGATCACTTCACACTTTCTTCGTGTCGAATGCAGCTCACCGTGTCTATGCTCAGCTGCTCTGAGCGAAGGGCTGCCACGGCGCAGTGCGATTGTCGCTCCGTGAACTGGAAAGCACTGTACCCAATTGCACAGATCGTCAGCTACCTGTGATGGGAGGATCGGGCCAAGCTTACAAGGATGCTTTCGAAAGTCAGAACAGGCCTTGAGTGCTAGATCCACTTCCTCCCTAGCAACCAGCCCTTTACCGATTGCGTCAGGCACGAGTAGGCAAGCAGCGTGACGAGCAAGATAGGCCAATAGAGCCCCGGAAGGTGGACGAGGCCAAGCAAAGAGGCCAGTGGGGAGTATGGGAGCCACGCTCCGAAGGCCATGATGCCCAGTGTTGTCAGGATCAGCGACCAGCTTGCGCGACTCTGTAGGAAAGGAATCTTATTCGTGCGAATGATATGGATAATGAGAGTCTGCGTCATCAGCGACTCGACGAACCAGCCGGTCTGAAATAACGGAGCACGAGAAACATCCCAGCACTTGAAAAGATAGAGCATGACAAAGAAAGTGGTGTAGTCGAAGATCGAGCTGATGGGTCCAATGCAGAGAATGAACCGCCTGATCTCTCCGATGTTCCACGGCCGCGGATGCGCAACCTGTTCCTCGTCCACCAGGTCGGTGGGGATGGGCACTTGAGAAAAGTCGTAGAGCATGTTGTTGCTAAGGATTTGAATGGGAGCTATCGGAATGAACGGGAGAAAAGCGCTCGCCCCAAGCACGCTGAACATGTTTCCAAAGTTCGAACTGGCTCCCATTCGAATGTATTTGATGATGTTCGCGAAGACCTTTCGCCCCTCAATGACGCCCCCATCGAGCACCATCAGATCCTTCTCCAGCAGGATCAGATCCGCCGACTCCTTGGCGATGTCCACCGCCGTATCCACGGAGATGCCGATGTCGGCTGCGTGCAGCGCGGGAGCATCGTTGATTCCGTCCCCCATGAATCCGACCACATGTCTCTTGCTGCGGAGAAGGCGAACGATCCGTTGTTTGTGAGCAGGAGTAAGACGCGCGAAAAGCGTCGTCTTCTCCGCTGCATCCGCCAATTCCGCATCGGACATCTTCTCCACGGCCTCGCCCAGGAGCATTGGATCGGGCTCAAGTCCCACGTCCCGGCATACCTTGCGGCTGATCAGGTCGTTGTCGCCGGTGAGGATCTTCACTCCAACACCGTGCTTGTGCAGGGCCTGGATTGCGATTGCCGCCGTACCCTTGGGTGGGTCGAGAAATGCAACGTACCCTTTAAGCACGAGGTCGCGCTCGTCCTCCTTTGAGCAGGACTGCTTCCCCAGTAGTTCCTTGACAGCTACGGCCAGAACCCTGAAGCCGTCGTTGCTGAGGTTTGCATATTCATCCCGCAACCCTTTCATCAGCCCAGGATCCATGGGAGACAGCTTCCCGTCCAACTCAAATTGAGAGCACCGGTGGAATATCTCTTCCGGAGCGCCTTTGGTGAGCAGGATTGCTTTACCTTCAGGGGTCTCCACCATGACGGACATCATGCGCCGCGTAAAGTCGAAGGGGATCTCGTCGAGTTTCTTGAACTTTTCGACGAGTGCTTTCCCATAAAAGTCCGAACTATTCAAAATCGCCGTGTCGAGCAGATTCTTGAGGCCAGTCTGGAAATGGCTGATGAGGTAACCATCCAAGAGTACCTCGTCGGTTTCTCGTCCCGCTACGTTGCAGTGCCGCTGCAGGACGACACGGTCCTCGGTCAGCGTGCCGGTCTTATCTGTACACAGTACGTCCATTCCGCCAAAGTTCTGAATGGCATTGAGCCGCTTGACGATTACTTTCTTGCGGCTCATCGCGATTGCGCCTTTAGAGAGGCATACGGAAACGATCATGGGCAGCATCTCGGGGGTCAGACCCACGGCCACGGCCATCGCGAAGAAAAATGCGCTTTTCCAATCGTGTTTGGTAAAGCCGTTGATCAGGAAGACCAGAGGCACCATGACTGCCATGAGCTGGATCATTAGCCAAGTGAAGCGGCTCAGACCGCGGTCGAAACTGGTCGGTGGCGCTTCTTCCGTGATCGAGCCGGCCATGGTACCGAGATATGTGTTTACTCCTATAACGACCACGACGGCGGTTGCCGTGCCGCTTTCAACGCTCGTCCCCATGAAACAAATGTTCTTCAAGTCGATCGGCGAATTGGATGCCTTCGGCTCTGGATCATGGAGCTTCTCGACAGGATAAGACTCTCCAGTAAGCGTACCCTGGCTCACGAACAAGTCTTTCGCCGTGAGAATCCGCACATCGCCGGGGATCATGTCGCCGGCGTGCAGATTGATGAGGTCCCCAGGGACCAAATCGCGCAGCGGCATCTCCAGCGCCTTGCCATCCCGAAAGACGGTCGCAGTGACGTGGATCATCGCCTTGAGTTTGGCCGCCGCTGCATCCGCACGGGCTTCCTGCACAAAACGCAGCGTAGCACTGAGCACCACCATGCAGGCCATCACGGACCCGGCGCGCGCGTCGCCCGTGGCAAAGGAAATCGACGAGAGAGCTGCCAGCAGAATTACCAACGGGTTGCGAAGGATGATCAGGAGCCGCAAAAAACAGCCGCGCCGGCGTTCCTGCGCAACCTCGTTCGGACCTGACGTGCGCGCTCGCTGTTCTGCCTCGGCCTGAGTCAGACCCTCGGGAGTCGTGTGCAGCGACTGAAGCAGTGCATCACCGTTCTTCCCCGCCGCATCGAGAACAGCGGGGGAAACACGAATATTATGTTCCTTTGCCTTCGCAGGAATTGGAGATGCTTCCGGAGGCGGAAGAGTCCCTGCGGTGCCAGTGGCGCCAGAGTTCGCTTCTATGGAGTGTTTCTCCACTGCGCTCCGTTGGAGCCGAGCAGGTCGAATACCTCGCCGGCATTGGCAGTAATGGTTAATGAGTCGACCGCCGTAGCCTGCATCATTCGTGAATGTGGCTAAGCGCAGGCATATTGATGGTCTGGGCGGCTGAAAATGTTCCTTGTGAGCCCGGTGTCAGATTTTGTTCTCAAGGAGGGGTTGCGTTTCATCTCTGCAGCTGTTTTCGGACGCAACTCGTCGCATTTCAGGCGCAGCGATGCTCGACAGGCTTTTTGACTGTTCTTGCGCTTGAGTGATTGATTGTTATGGCCGTGCCGGGAAGTTATCCGGCGGTTGCGCCCAGAGCCGTCGCGATGTTCTGAAAATCGTTCCGCCAGGGGAACGACTCTGGCAGATGCACCACGACGCGGCGTACCGTGGACACCACCCGTGCACCGAGTTTCAGAAGTCGTTCGCGCAACGTCCAGACTTGCGCTCTGGATAGCGATGTCAGCGCCGCGTTCAGACGGATCTCCTGCAGCAGTACGTACGCTGCTGCGGCCATCAGTACGCGCAGTTGATTGGCCCAGAAATTCGTGCAACTGGTGCGGTCCACATCGAGCGCCTTGAGTTCCTTGATTCTGTTCTCGATATCGCCACGCTGGCAATAGACTTCCTCATACAGCCAGCGTGCGCTTTGTTCCATATTGGTGACCACGAAGCGGGGGTTATCACGCGCTTCCTTGCCGTCGGCTTTGACTACCTCGGCCTTGAAGATGACACGCCGCTCGCGCCTCCAACTCCTGGCCGCATAGCGCGTGTCCCCGTAAACATGCTCGGTGCCATCGGACAGGCCGGAACACAGACGCGCTACTTTCATAGCTTCTTCGCAACGGAGCGTCAACACTGCGTTTGAAGCCATTGCTACGACATAGTCCACCTTCGGCTCCGCATCCAGAAATTCGAACAAGGCCGGCGATGCAAAGCCTCCATCTAGACGCACGCGGATACGAGATTTGGGAAACGATCTCCGCACCAATTCGATCAGACGCCGCAACATACCCACCGCACCTGTTGCCGCACCCACATTGCCGGGCCGCAGCACGGCTGCGCAGAGATATTGATCCGGCTCGTTGTCGAAACTGACGAAGCCCAGCATGGGCAGGTAGCAGTGGTTGTCGTAATGCGTGTTGAAGAAAGACAACTGCTGTGCCCCATAGGTTGCTGCATCGGTCGGATCCATGTCGATGGTGACCAAGCGGGCATGGCCGTTGCGCCGCTTGCCGTGGCGCATGATCACGCTCTCGGCCAGCGTCATGCCCATCGTGTAAAGCGAGCGCGGCGTGACGCTGTTTTCAAAGCGCGACAGCGTAGGCTGCGAGGCCAGATCGAGACCCTTAATCGGGTCGCGGCCCGCAAGCAACTTGTGCATCGGATCGGCGCCGATACGAGCCGCATCATTGGCATCCTCGTAACCACAGGCCAGACCGTAGATCCGCTGCCGCATCAAGTCAGTCAGTGGATGATCGACCTTGCCTTGTTGGCGGACATCCTGAAGACAACTGCTCAGTGACTCGATCAAGCCATCGCCAAAGCGCTGGTTGGCGGCAGAGAGCAGAATCGCGCCGCCATCACTGCTGCCATGGGCCTGATCAAAGGCCAATACAACCGGACGCCTCTCAAGATCGGAAAACAATACACACTGTGTCGGGGTAAAATCAGTCAAGCGAAAGTCCTTTTGTGCCGTAAACACTGTCTAGTCAACATGTTTGTAGCACATCAGGCTTTCGCTCCATACTGCTTCGTGCATTATTCAGGCTAGGCTGTCCGCTGATCCTGTGAGAAACAATACGCAACCGTCAACCCTTTTACAAATAAAAAATTGGGCGCGTTACCATTTTTCAAGTATTCCAGGAACGAAAGTTCGTCGCTTCATAGCTGGTGA
>Ga0224527_1000732_pt1 | contig 19906 bp, 23 predicted proteins | sample CBST0metaG_FD_179882 | JGI IMG/M metagenome (GOLD analysis project Ga0224527, IMG submission 179882) | Peat soil microbial communities from Stordalen Mire, Sweden - C.B.S.T0 | ecosystem: Environmental > Terrestrial > Soil > Wetlands > Peat | place: Sweden: Norrbotten County, Stordalen Mire... | reverse complement strand
ATCCAACGGCAACGGGAGAAATTTTGGGGCCGAAGTGTTTTGCCGAATTTGCCATTCCGTACCTAAATAAAATAATTGACGGGATTCACTTGCAAGGAGTACCAGTCATCCTTCATATCTGTGGCAATTTAGGTTCGGTTTGGAATTTAATACCGACCATTCATTCCGATGCGATCAGTACGGATGCGCTAGTAAATCTCAAGCAGCTGAAAGATGATTTTCCACAACTTACTACCATGGGGAATGTGAGTACCTACTTACTAGAATCTGGTCCAACAGAAAAAATAACCGCTACGGTGGAGCGGTTACTAGCTGAAGGCATCGATATTATTTCACCAGCCTGTGGTTTAAGTACCTCTACGATGCTTCCCCACATTCAATTGATGACAAGTATAGTTAGGGAATTATAATACCAAATTCTCAGCATAGAGAAACAATATACCAAGGCTAGGGGACTGTTCCTGGTCAAAGAAGGGAGAACTATAGTGAAGACAATATGGAAAGACGAAATGACCCCCAAAGAACGAATGCATGGGTTTGCTACCCATCAGCCAATTGACCGGATACCCTGTATGCCAATGGTTACCGATCAAGCCTATCGGCTAATGGGTGGACCAATGGGACAATATTATCATTCAGCAACTTTGATGGCTCAGGCGCAAGTCCATGCCTTTGAAACATATGAAGCCGATACCATCGGCTCTGGGCCAGGGCTATTTGGCATTGCAGAGGCGATCGGTGCGAAGCTGGCTTTCCCTGATGCCGGTGTGCCTTTTGTAACTGCTCCGGGAATTACAAGTTATGATGATCTTGATCGAATGTCAATCATTGACCCCCAGCGTTCGGGACGACTACCAATTATGCTCGAAGCCCTGAAAATCGTTCAAGATACGGTCAAAGACCGAGTTAACGTGGGTTGTTCGGTTGGGGGGCCAATAACAACGGCCGCCGCAGTACGTGGTACGGAAAACTTTTTGCGTGATATGCATCGTTGCCCAGAGGAAGTCCATAAGTTGCTACAGTTTGTAACTAACAACGTTATCTGTTTTATTGATGCACTATACGCTATGGGTATTAAACCTAGCATTGCCGAGCCAACTGCTTCTGGAACCATGATGAGCGCTAAGCAGTTTAGGGAATTTGCCAAGCCCTATCTAAAACAGTATGCAGATCACATTAGTAAGCGCTATGGTAGTGGTCCTTTTCTCCATATTTGTGGTGATACAAAAAAAATCTGGGAAGATATGATTGATTTAGGTGCTACTGTACTTAGTCTAGACAATCAGGTTGATATGGTAGCTGCGAAAGAGGAGGTAGGCAGTAGAGTTTGCTTGTCTGGTAATATCAAACCCAATACCATTTGGCAAGGAACACCAGCCCAAGTTAAGGCAGAGGTTAAAGAATGTTTGCGTTTGACCTATGGCAGTCCTAAAGGGTTTATTCTGGCCTCAGGCTGTGGTTTAGCGCTGGGAAGCCCCACAGAAAATGTAATTGCCATGATGGATGCAGCCCGTGAGTATGGTAAATGGCCACTTGATCTAGAAAAATTACGTTAATTCAATACATATGCATTCTATCAATAATTACCGTAAACGCATATATCCTTTACAGGAGTTTTTTGCTGCTTATATAGTTCATAGGCAGCTTTCTTTTTTTATCATCCAGTTTTGGTTTTCTACCACCTTTTAAGTCTCTTTCAAACTGGCTTAATCAGTGGAGTTGCCTCGGATATAGCGGCATTCTTTAGTGTATGGATATTGATTGATGAAACGGTTTCATACTAATGAGATAAGTGCCATGCATCCCTTTGTATGCTACTGTTGGGTTGTGGGTGCAGGAGCTTTATTAAGTAAGCTTATTCTTTAATTAATTAAGAAATTGTACCGTAATCATCGGTTATAATTTTGATGTATTCGTCAGAGAATATTAATTGCATAATTGCTGATTATCTAAAAACGATGTGGATCGAGGTGATTATTATGATGCCTTTGCTCGAATTGGTAGATGTAAAACTTGAAATGTTGGGGAAACCCATATTAGACGGGATATCTTTTCGTGTTAATTCCGGAGATGTAATTGGGGTAATGGGAAGCTCTGGTTCTGGGAAAACATCAACCTTTCGAATTATCAATCTGTTACAAAGTCCGACACAAGGGACTGTTTTTTATCAAAGCAAAGATACTTTGACTTATCCGCCGACAACCCTTAGAAGAGAGATAGGATATGTCTTTCAGAAAACTTATTTGTTCGGTAGTACGATTATGGAGAATTTGACGTACCCATATCAGCTATTACAACAAAAGCCTAATTTTCAAGAAATTACGGATTATCTTAACCAAGCAAATTTACCGGAAAACATTGTAACAAAAAAAATAAATGAACTTTCCGGAGGCGAACAACAGCGAATCGCATTAATCCGTTCCCTATTAATTAAACCTAAAATTCTGCTCTTGGATGAAGTAACGGCCTCTTTGGATGAAGAGAATACGGTTATCATTGAAAAACTTATTCGTGATCAAAATGAGAATAAGAATGTGACAATCCTGTTCATTTCTCATAATACTAAGCAAGCGGAGCGATTAGCCCAAAAGATACTATATTTAGAGAAAGGGAAAGTATCCTATTACGGCAGTAAAAACGAATATTTTATCGAGAAGGAGCTGCAGCAATGAGTGATATTTCGTTGGTCATGACCTTCAGTCTAGTTCTTTTGGCTCTTTATTTATCTTACAAAGATAAAATCGGCTTGGAGAAAGAGCTTATGATCAGTAGTATTCGAGCGATAGTGCAACTTACGTTGATTGGTTTTGTGTTAACCTATGTTTTTCATTGGAATAATTATGGGCTTACAACATTAATCTTATTACTAATGGTTTATAATGCCGCAGCCGTTGCTTCCAAACGAGGGCAAGGCATCTATCATATTTTACGGATTTCCTTTGCCAGTTTGCTTGCCAGTTTGGTTGTTACGTTGGGAAGTTTACTTTTATTCGGCGCAGTTAACTATCAACCCAGTGAGGTGATACCAATTGGCGGTATGATCGTAGGCAATTCCATGATTGCTGCCGGACTGGTATTTAACAGTCTGAAAGAAAAGTTTCAGCAGCGCAGAGAGGAAGTAGAAATCAAATTATGTTTAGGTGTAAAACCTAAAGAAGCTTCGTTAACCATTATTCGCGATACCATCAAAACAGCTATGTTACCAACCGTTGATTCAATGAAAACACTAGGCATCGTTCAACTACCTGGCATGATGACCGGACTTATTTTAGCAGGATTGCCCCCGACTGCCGCAATCAAATATCAAATCATGGTTGCTTTTATGCTAACCGGTGCAGTAGCAATCACTACATTTCTCACTAGCTATTGGACGTATAAAAGCTTCTTTAACGAGTTTGAACAACTACGTCAGCTTTAAATATGTCTACTTTCAACTCATCATATTGCTAAAAGTCAATTTTACAACAAACTAAGACCCAATAAACCTAGTATTCGCATTGTTGCGCACACTTAGGCTTATTCGGTCTTAATCTGTTTAGCAGTCACATGAAACAATGGAAGATGGGACCGGGGTGAAGCGGGATAAATTATAAATTCCCAGGACTGTTCAATTTGCGATACGTGATAAACAATACGCTGAAAACCGTACTCGGGGTACGGCAACGATTCGTGTAAAAAACAGCCATAAGACAGTATTTTCCATAACTCAAGAATGAAGATACTATCTTGTGGCTGTTTTAAATAAGAATGTTGTGAGTATAATTACTCTGCTATATTTGGAATTTCATTAACATAGTCTGGAAGATTGTTAAGTATATCTTGTAGGTTTTTTGCATTATCTAGCATTTTCATCGTATCCATATGTGGGTATGCATATATTCCATTCCAAAAAAATTCATCATACTGATTACGATTAGTAAATGCAAGTATTGGGGTATCAAAAGAAAATTGAGCATTTCTGCCTTTTGTATTTCCACGTGCATCAACTTTTATCCATTTGTCATGCACATAAATTGCATTAAAACAATGAACGCAATACCCGATAGAGTCATCATCAGCAAGTGTAATATGTTGAAAACAAAAACCTGTTGGAATCTTTTGAGATCTTAATAGTGCAGCAAGAAGATTTGATTTTGCATGACAAATGCCTGTTTTGTACTCAAGAACATCAGAAGCTCTTGCTGTAATGATTTTTGATTTTATATCAAATGAATGTGGTATTTCATCTCTTACATATTCGAATGCTATTTTTGCCTTTTCTGTATCATTATTTATTCCTTTAAATAGTTCTTGAGCTTTAAAGACAATATTTTCAGAGGAATAATTTATATACTCATTTTCTTTTAAAAAGTCAGTTAAATTCATATTATTTATCCTTCCCCAAAAAGTTTATTAGATTTTGTAATGCATATATTTAGTATTTCAAAATCTAATAAGATTGCCAGCTAACGGTGACGATATACGCGCCAAGTGTCACCACGAAATTCCAATGTTTTTTCAAACTCAGCATTCATAGCTATAGCAAGATTTATCGACATATCATTTTTCGAGTGTATGAGACTAATAGGCGATATTTCAGGTATATACTGAGAAGCCATTTTTTTAACAGCTCGAGCTGCTTCACTAGCAAATCCTTGTCCCCAATATTGCCGGATCAATCCCCATTTAATTTCCGGTTCGGGCCAATCATTGGGATACCACAAACCAACCAAACCTAATATATTACCGCTAGATTTTTCTTCAATGGCGTAAGGGCCATAACCACGCAAGTGCCAATGACCAATCATGCCAGCAACTGCTCGCCAACTCTCTGATTCCGTTAAGAGTCGACCTATGGTATACTTTGTGCAATCTTCATCCGAATAGTACTTATGAAGCTCTTGCCAATCTTTATCATCTTTGAACATGCGAAGAATTAATCGTTTAGTTTCAAGTTGCTGCGGTATAATAAACTCCATTTTTCTGTTAAAACCTCCCATAATAATTTACTTTTATAAGAATTTCTCCATATCTACACTTCAACAAAAGGAATTTTTATCCTTTATATAAAACTATAAACTTTAGCACTGCATCCATTTATATGTAAACAGTTGCAATAAGTAGGGGGTTAGTAACTGTTCAATCCTCTGTTACAAATGTTATATTTTGTGATATCACAAAAAGGGAAAAGATGTTTAATGGCGAATGAAAAATAAAGTAGAGCCAAAACTATCGGTTATGCAGATTATTTTTACTGCCTGTGAGGAGAAATTGCGATATGGTGCTTCAAGTTATTTCTATATCTTTTGTTATTTTCGTGTCGATGGTTCTGATTGGATATATCAGTGGCTGTTTTTTATTCGTGACTGATTCAATGAAATTTTCCGACCTGCGATCACTATTGGGATTGTTTTTCGGATGCACGATAATGTTATATGAATTTATACCAAGGCTAATAGGACATAAAATGCATATTTTTGCGCGAGGAGAGGAGGGACCAACTGTTGTAATAACAGGTGGATTGGGCACGTCATCACCTTTTATTGATTTTTACCGGGTGGTTGACGAGTTATCAAAACATGCACGTGCTGTTGTATATGAGCGCCCCGGATATGGATGGAGCGAATCAGCAAAAACACCTAGAACTGTCGAACAAATCACCTCTGAACTGTATAACTTGTTGCATAAAGCCAAAGAAAAGCCCCCATTTTTATTTGTAGCTCATTCTTTTGGTTCTTTGGAGGTAATCCATTTTGCCCAAAAGTATCCGAAACTTGTTTTGGGGATTTTGTTTATCGATGCTGGCAACCCCAGTTTTTATCGAAATTTTAAAACTCATTCATTTAAAACTGTAAGTTATATCACTAAATTCATTACCTATATAGGCTTACTGCGGTCTGTTGGAAATATTATAGAACTATTGGGTCTCTATAAGCCACCAGTTTTGCCAGTGGATATACTAAAAAGAGGAAGGATGATGTTTTATAGCAACTGGTTTAATAATGACAGTATTAAGGAACTGGATGCTATTAATGATAGTGCCGAGTATGTACTGTCATTTGGTAATCTCGGTGCTATACCTTTAACCATATTATCATCAGGAAACAGTATAAACAAAATCAAAGGGTGGCGAGAGAGTCAGAAACAATTAGCAACATGGTCCACACGTAGCCAGCACAAAATTATTAATAATGTAGGTCATGGTATGCCCGTTACACACCCCGATATTGTTGTGAAGGAAATTTTGTTTTTTTTAAGTAATTGCAACTAGGAGTTTATTTTCGCTACAGGTTAGCCTGCGTTGGTGGGTTTTATAAGCAATACTCAATGACCGCTAATAAACATTAGCGGTCATTGTTCTGTCTATATAAGCTCGATCTCGTTGTTTTCCATAGAAAATGGTCGTCTATTTTAGACGACCATACATTCCTATTATCTAATTGGAAAGCACATGCTTGACTTGAGTAGCAGGGTTGGGCGACAAGCAGAAGGGCTATAAACGACTCGTTTATCCATCGAGTCTACCCATTCTACAAGCTCCAAATAACCCCATTTATAGGCACCAAAAAGCATCCCCATTTACCTCCTGAGTTAAAAATGTTTTGTTAATATAATATGTAAAGAGTGTTTTTATAAATATACACCTGTTATGGCACCTTGAATTTTATGGTAAAATGGAGCATAATGAAATGTGTATTCACGGTATATGAAAGGAGATTCATTATCTTATGAAAACATACGTTTCTCAAACTATAGAAAGTAATAGTTGCGGTGCACACTCAATCGCTTATTATTTGTGGGAAACCAGCAAATCTCAATTTATAAATGATAAACAATTTGTTGCTAATATGCATAAAAACATACAAGTTGGATCAAATGGAATAGGAGTTCCTGAAAATTATTCAAATCCAGGGAAAATGGTTGATGAGTTATCCATTTGTTGGAATTCGCCAGCTTTGTTATGTATGTTACCTGATAGCTATCTTATCCCTATTGCCAAAGGGTTGGACCTATCGTATGAAAATATAAATGTTCTTGATAAAGTTAAAAATGGTGACAATAAATATGCCATTATATTTACAAGTATAGGGTATCAAACACTAGCCTTACATTATATGCTTATTAAATATGAGAACAGTGAATTTAAATTATTAGATTCGCTTTATAACTTAGACCATGCTACTTTTAAAATTATGGATGAACTTTATGGAAATGACATTGTAGTTTGGGAAAGTTTTATCCCTGAAGATAATGGAAAACTTACACTTGATCGGAATTCTGCCTATTATTATACTGGAGCAGGAATTATAATAAAGTAATAATAAATAGTAAAAAGAGGGAGCAAAATGGGAATTATATGTTATTGCAAGAATGTAACCGAGGAAGCAATTATTGACCACGTAGCCATCAAGCAATGTTGTACTACTATTGAGGATATTCAGAAACATACTGGCGCCAATACAGGGAACCACTGTCATGTTAAAAATCCATCCCATACCTGATGTTATCCTGATGTGCAATCGGTGATTGCCAGAGCCTTAAAAATGAGATCGTTGTGAATTCACAAAGACAGGCTTTTCGGAGCCTGTCTTAATATGAGATGGTCATAAATTTAAGTAAGGAGAGATAATAAATACGAAGTAAATAAGGTATAATTATAATAAAACATAGAGGAGATAGAGATATGACAGAAATCTGGGAATCATTTTTTATAGAAAATCAAATGATATGGGGATTTGAACCCTCAGACTCAGCAATCTTAACAAAAGATTTTTTTCTTTAAAAAAAAGTTAAGGATATATTGATACCTGGTATTGGATATGGTAGAAACGCAAAGGTTTTTATTGATAACGGAATAAATGTAACAGGTATTGAAATTTCAAAAACAGCGATTGATTTAGCAAGGCAAAATGGGCTTAATATTAGTATTTTTAATGGTTCAGTAATTGATATGCCTTTTGATAACAAACTTTATGACGGTATATTTTGTTATGCACTTATTCACTTATTGAATAATCAAGAGAGAAATAAGTTTATTAAAGATTGCTATAATCAGTTAAAGCCAAACGGATATATGATTTTTACTACTATTTCAAAAGAAGCCCCAATGTTTGGACAAGGCAAACAACTTGGTAAAGACTATTTCGAGATAATGGAAGAGGTAAAACTGTTTTTTTACGACTCCGACTCAATAAAACAAGAATTTGGGGGATATGGACTAATAGAAATTTCGGAAATTGTTGAGCCACATAAGAATATGGAAAATAAACCTCCATTTAAATTTATAATGGTAAAATGTCAAAAAGAACTATAAATAAAATACATATAAAGCAACCACAAGACAGTATTTCCATTCTTGAGTTATAGGAAATACTGTCTTGTGGTTGTTTCTTACATGAATTGTTGCCGTACCCTTGTCCCTTTGTTTTAATGGGTTTTTGATTTCTTGTTTCTGTAAAGGCCATGGAAGATCATAAGAATGATCTGATCCTAATCCTAGCTGGTTATCAAAAAGAAATGGTTGGTTTTTTAGAAACAAATCCCGGTCTTCGTTCCCGTTTCCCCATACATATTGATTTTCCCGACTATAACCAACCAGAGTTGCTGCACATTGCAGAACAAATGTTCTCGGCGCGTCAATATAGTCTATCGTCAGAGACCAAATTGGCATTATCACGAATATTACTCACCCAACAAAATAGTACTCGTGATAACTTTGGCAATGCTCGTACCGTGCGTAATATTATCGAAAAAGCCATTCGACGCCAAGCCGTAAGATTAATGGCAAAATCAAGTAACACTCGCCAAGAGCTAATGAACATCGAACCAGCTGACTTACTGGAGGTGAAATAATGCGACAGTTTATTATCGTGGGTCGTCCTAATTCAGGTAAAACCATGTTTACTCTCAATTTTGCCGCCTACAACGGTAGTAAAACAGTGGATGTAACCTTTCATACTTATGACGGTCTAACCACTTGTCGGCATTTTTCTATTGAGGAAGCCAAGAGCCAATTATGTAATATGACATTGCATAAAACACGTTCCGTACAATCCTTATTGCTTAAAATGGTGCGTGGCAAAACCATGGTACATTTCAAAATTATCGATACCTGTGGAATCACTGAAAACATTCATCCCGATGAAACCATTCGTTACGGTATGGCCCAAACAGTGAATTTGCTACGCTCTGCTGATTATATTTTTCATATCGTGGATGCTTATTCGATTTTGCAAGAGGATGTAAATGTCCTTAATACCATTGATCTGGAAATATATAATTACGGTATGATACGTAAGTGTTATACCATCTTGGCAAATAAAATGGATTTGCCTACTGCCAAAAACAATCTGGATCATGTAACATCGTTATTCCCCAAGGCAAATGTGATCCCGATTTCCGCCTTATTTAATCAAGGATTTAAAGAGGTGAAAGCCTGTGTGGCACGCAATATTTGAGCAGTCATGCATTGTTATCGCTGTCATGTTATGTGCAATAGCCGTCAAATTTGTTGATGATTTCTTAGATCAGGATCTTGATACTCACGCTGGTTCTCGTAATTTTACGACACAATTCGGTAATGGTACGGTGGTTTATGCCATGTTAGCACTAGCGCTTGCTGCTAGTCTGAATACCAACCCTAGTATCCCTTTGTTTTTAGCTAGCTATAGTGTAGGTATGTTTCATGATTTAAAACAACCTTTTCCCACTGGTTTAAGCGGTTGGCAAGAATCCCTCTTCGTTTTTCTCTTTGGCGTTATGCTCTGGGGATGGCAAATCATGTTATTCGCTATACTGTTTATTGCTTCCATACAACTGTTTGATGACTATGTAGATGTGTGTACGGATCAACTAGTTGGCTACCGTAATATCGCTAGTCGTATCGGTAAAGTAGAATGTTTGTTATTGTCCATAATAACCATGCTGTCCGCTTATTGGGTTTGCGAACCTGTGTTCTTATCTGTATTTTTAGGCACATTTCTCTTTTATGGTGTGCTGTTTTTTTATCAAAAGGGGGAATACTAATGTTGGCAATACTCATACTATTGATATGCACATTATTGTTGGGATACATTTGGGGTAAACATGATGGGCGGGTAGAAGGATATGAACAAGGGATTGTCAATCTCCCTTTATTATTACGAGAACAATCTTATGGGCAAGGCTATTGTATATTATGTAACGAGCAATTAGAAAAAAAGCCTTCCGACTAGTAAACGGAAGGCTTTTATAAAAGATGATAAATGGAAGGAGAGGCGAAATCCCATTTATCAAAATAACTGCAGAAAAAGCGCGTTTTTTTCTATCTGTCTATGGAAAAATGTAGTATAATGAATGTTATCCTGTCTAAAAAGCTAATGATTTGGTTGGTATTGACACTCCCCATAACTAAAAGGAAGGGCTTGTATAGTAAAATGTGAGTTCCTTTCTGATTGACAAGATCATCTCAATAAATGAATTTTTATAGAGAAATAATAGCATGAAGGAGCGTGAGATAATGTCTATCATACATGGTGAACTAAATGGTATTCGTAAAAGTTTCCTGACGAGGATTGAAGAACTTTATGACTTTTCGGTGCCCTTTGGTCAGGTAATCACTGCTGAACTAGCGCAAGTAATGATTGCAATTACAGCAGACCTTAAGCGTGAAATTGCGGTATACATAAATAGACGAGGACAGATTACAGCGGTAGCAGTCGGTGATGTCAGTACGGTAGTATTGCCACAAATCGATGGACGTCGCTCTATAAATCGATTAAGTGGCACTAGATGCATTCATACCCATCCCAGTGGGGATACTGAACTTAGCGGTGTAGATGTAGCTTCATTAAAAGAAATACGCTTTGATTTGATGGCGGCGATTGGCGAAATTGATGGTGTCGCTCAAGCTAGTTTTGGTATGATTACGGATATTAAGAATGATATTTTTAATACTCAAACCATTGGTCCTTTGTCCCTGGAAGAATTTATTGACTTAGACTTGACCTACTTGACGGCGCAAATCGAACGACAATTGGAAGTTAATACTAAGACCAGCACAATTGGGGAGACAGAAAAAGCCTTATTGGTCGGTCTAGACCGGCAAGGGAAATGGGCAATTCAAGACTCATTGAAGGAACTTGCCCAATTAGCAGAAACCGCTGGGGCAGAAGTTCTGGGTATGACCTGGCAAAAAAAAGATCGTCCTGATCCCGCGCTATTCATTGGTCGTGGCAAGGTACAAGAACTAAGTTTACTGCGACAAGAAAAAGGGGCCAATCTCATTGTTTTTGATGATGAATTGTCACCAGCGCAACAACGTAATCTTGAAAAACTATTAGGCACGAAAGTACTGGATCGTGCAGCGCTTATTTTAGATATTTTTGCCCAGCGCGCTCGTTCTCACGAAGGAAAACTCCAAGTAGAATTAGCCCAATTACGCTATACATTACCAAGGTTAGGTGGTCAAGGTCTTGTCTTATCAAGATTAGGCGGGGGGATTGGCACGCGAGGCCCTGGTGAAAGTAAGTTAGAAGTGGATAAACGCCGAATACGCGACCGCATCAACGATATTGCTCAGCAAATTGAAAATATCAAAAAACAACGTACTTTACACCGTAAGCGTCGTGAAAATACACGTATTCCGACCATCGCTTTGGTTGGTTATACCAATGCTGGAAAATCCACCTTACTGAATACGCTCACTGCCTCGGATGTGTTTGCTGAAAACAAATTATTTGCAACCCTTGATCCAACCACGCGGCATATGACGTTGCCAGATGGCCAAGAAGCGCTACTAACTGATACCGTAGGTTTTATTCAAAAACTCCCTCACCATTTAATTGCTGCTTTTCGTGCTACATTAGAAGAAGTCATACAGGCAGACATATTATTGCATGTTACGGATATTAGCCATCCCCAATATAAGGAACAAGGGCAAGCAGTATTTCAAGTATTAAGGGAACTAAAGGTAGATACCACAGATTTGATCACTGTTTTTAATAAGGTTGACAGAGTAGAGAACCAAGAAAACATTGCTGAGCTATTACGTCTTGATAATAGTATTGCTATTTCGGCCTTATCAGGGGCAGGAACTGACAAATTACTGGAACTGATTCAAATTTCACTAAAAAAACAAACCGTGGAGCTTCAATTATTGATACCTTATAGTGACAACCATATTATTGCCAAGTTATATGATGCAGCTACGGTACTGTCTACTGAATATCGTGAGGATGGTATCTATGTTTTAATCTCATTACCACCTGATCAGATCCAACGTTTTAGTATGTACGACGCAGAAGGAGTTAAAATTAATGAATAGTTTCCCACCAGAGATACTGGCAATCCGTAAACAAGCCCTCGCTGAGGCTGGGCCATATTTCACCATCGTTGATGAAATTTCCGAAAAAAACACCGTCAAAGTACTCAATACCTTTCGTAAGCATAAAGTTGCTGACTATCATTTTCGTACAACGTCAGGTTATGCCTATAATGATGCTGGACGAGAAAAATTAGAAGCCGTCTGGGCCGATATCTGCGGGGCCGAAAAGGCCTTGGTACGCACACAATTTGTGTCTGGGACTCATGCACTCGCAACGGTGTTGTTTGGCATTTTGCGGCCAGGTGATGAACTCTTATCACTAACCGGAGCACCTTATGACACGATGCAGACCGTGATTGGTCATACCTGTTCATCACCTGGTTCATTAAAAGAATTTGGTGTCGATTATGCAGAATTACCATTAATTGATAGTGGGGTTGATCTGAATAAGATTGCTACTGTCATGAAACCAAATACAAAAATGGTGCTAATTCAACGCTCCAGGGGATACAGCATGCGCGATCCTTTAACCATTGATGAAATTTCGCAAATCTGTGCACACGTAAAAAGCATTAATCCGAAGTGCATTTGTTTTGTTGATAATTGCTATGGTGAATTTGTTGATACCTTAGAACCAACAGCAGTTGGTGCTGATATTATGGCGGGCTCCCTCATCAAAAATCCAGGGGGCGGAATTGCACCAACGGGCGGGTATATTGCAGGTAAAAAAGAGTTGGTAGAACTAGCTGCCTACCGCATGACGGCCCCTGGTATTGGCGACGAAGTAGGGGCTTCTTTGGTTGATAACCGCCTGTTATTTCAAGGTTTTTTTATGGCACCTCATACCACAGCACAAGCTGTCAAAGGGGCAATCTTTGCCTCCGTATTCTTTTCTCTACTTGGCTATAATACTCTGCCAGCACCTAAAACGAGGCGCAGTGATATTATTCAAGCCATTGAATTAGGCTCACCAGAGAAAATGGTTGCTTTTTGCCAAGGTTTACAAAAATTTTCACCTATTGACGCTCATGTACGTCCTGAGCCAAGTGCTATGCCTGGTTATAGTGATGCCGTTATTATGGCTGCTGGCACCTTTATTCAAGGTGCATCTATTGAGCTTAGTGCTGACGGTCCTATGCGTTCACCTTATATTGTCTATTTACAGGGCGCTTTAACCTTTGAACACGCGGTAATTGGAATTATGGGCGCTGCTACAGAAATGTTGCAATTATAAAGTTTATAGAATAAACTGAGATAGTTCACATATTTTGCAGGTAAAAGCTAAATTTTGTCGAATGCTATGCTATGCGCTATAAATTCCGCAGTATATAGCAGGAATACCTAAGGATATGTCGAATAAAATATTATAATTGTGGTGGGATTCTATGGAATATATATTAATAAGTATGTTGACAATAATAATTTTTACATATATTGTCTCCATCGTAGCTAATAAACTATTAGCCACCCCAATACACATGAAATCGCTCATTTTATGTGCATGTTGTGCCCTTTTCATCAGTTTAATTTTGCCACGTATGTTCATAGGCTTCGCTGGTCTAGGTACTACTTTGGGGATCATTATTACGGTTGCAATGATTTCTTCTTATTGTATTGCTTATTATTATGACAACGCAATGCAACAAATGGCTCTTAAAGAGAATACTGGCATAAATGTTGTAGAAGAGGTTGTAGAGTTTTCATTTTCCGAAACGTTGCAAACCGATCAGACCGAAGAAAAAGAAGAAGAAGATACTCAAATTGCTGCTGATCTAGCAACAAGCGTCCCAGTCAATGACGCAGAACAAATTCTAGACATGGCAGAAAATGTTGAAGTTATTACAGATGTAGTTGCTAAAGAATTCTTTTATCCTATGAAATATGAAGAGCAAAATGATGTTTCCAGGTTCTTTAAAATAAAGGACAAGGATCAAGCAGTGGTTAATGTGGACAATGTCCTAGAGAACGCGGTGCAAATAGCAGCGACCTTACCGACAATGGCTGAACCTGTTGTGAAAAAGTATTGTTATCCTATTAAATGTAAAGATAACACTCTACCAATTTTATTCAAAGATATGACGCTGCAACTCACTCCGCCGACTCCTAGTGAAGAGCCAAACCTAACTACCACCGTTGTTGAACAGGATGCCGATCCACTATCTAATGATGAACTCCATGAATCAACAAATAATGCTAGCAATGTTTTGCTACAAGAGATGGCTACCGAATTTATTTCAGAAGACATCCCAGAAGAAACTTTTGAAATACCACTTGAAATTCTTTTACCAGATTCAAATGATTTGGATATTTTAATGGATTTTGCTTTTGCTCAAAAAGAACAGCGAAATTTCCTGCAAGCACTTGAGGCTTTTCGTCGCGCACTACTTTTATATCCTGATAGTGAAGTTGCACCATTTTTAGTGGTGGAAATTGGCACTCTTTTAAAAAATCTTGGTTCCTATAATGAAGCGATTCAAATTTTTATGGAAGGCCGCTTACTTCCCGGAGTTATAAATAATAATATACTTGAACAAGAATTTATTAACAATATTGCTTATTTGCGTGTTGTTAAAAATATTTTGGTTGAAAATGCTTTAGAATTCATGCCATTCAACCTTATTCCTGAAGACGCATTCAAGAAAATCGATGCCGAATTTTGCGAATGGCGCAGTCAATCCTAATGTGTACCATTATAATTATGTAGGAGGTTTATTTATTAATGAAAACAAGTTTAGAAATCCTCGGATTACCCGTTATCGATATTAGCGAAGGTGTTGAAATAGGTATTTCATCAAAAATCGTTGTTAATGCTATTGAAGGGTCTGTAGCGGCTCTAGTGGTTAACGATGATAAGTGGTACCTTGGTGCTAAATTATTGCCATTCACTTCCATTGCTGGCTTAGGAGAGTCGGCAATCACGATTATTACTAACGATGCGATCTTGGACGTGGAAAATGCTCCTGAACTAGAAAAATTGCTTTTTGCAAATATTACTATTATTGGTACAAAAGTTCTGACAAAAAAGGGACATATACAAGGTACCGTAACCGAAATTATAATTGATAGCCAGGGTAAGATTACTGCCTGTGAAATGGAAGAACTTAATGGCGAAACCACTACCATTCCAATGGAACGCATTCTTACTTTTGGTAAGAAAGTCTTAGTTATTACGGATGAAAATGAAATAGTTGCTCCTCGAGTAGAGCCAAATCCAACCCCAGTAATTGCTGCAGTAGAAGCACCAATTACTCCAGCTCCAGCAGCGCAACCAATACCTGAAACAACCGTTGTTACCGAAATTCCAACTACAACGGTAAAAGAAAATCCAAATGATAATTCCGCAAAAAAATTCGACGAAAAACAACGTAAATATTTACTCGGTAAACAAGCCAGTAGACGAATTGAAACAGATAATGGCGTACTGATTGTTGATCAAGGTGGCGAAATCAACGAAGAAGTAATACAGAAAGCCAAAATGGCCGGTAAATTTGTTGAGCTATCGATGAATATCCAGTAAATAAATCCCCGCTTATAGCGGGGATTTATTCTCAACAATAACGGAAAGGATGCACCATTTTGAAAGTTGCACTGGCTAAACGCACATCTATTTTGTTATTATTTTTTAGTATGATTGTAATTTTCAGTTCTGTTAACTTGTTAGCGATGAATGCAATATTTTTAGCCACAGATAATATTTATGCTGGTGTCAAAATTGGTACTGTTCCAGTAGGGGGGCTATCGGTAGCTGAAGCTCAAAAAGCGATCAGCGACACTTTTGCAGAACAAATAGCCAAACCAACTATTACGATAACATACGAAAAGGAATCTTGGCCGATTGCGCCCCAGGATATTGAACTTACCATTGATGCACAGGCGCTCGCTGAGAAAGCGCATAGTATTGGGCGCACAGGAAATATCATCAATGTTTTACAAGAACGTTATTTAATTGTTACCAATGGGTATACTGTCCCTTTTACACAAAACTATAGTCAAGATAAACTATCAGCACTTTTAACTACAATTGCCAAAGGGATAAACCACAGTGCTCAAAATGCCTCCTTAGTCTATAAAGACAAAACGATTCAGATTATACCTGAAGTTTGGGGACGGCAAGTGAATTTAGCAACCTCTTTGGCAGCCATTAGTAGCAAAATAACTAGTAATATTACCTTTACTAGTTATTTGACTGTAGAAAAAACTGCGCCCACCATTACGCAAAAAGATTTTGCTGATGTGGATAGTTTACTAGCTGCATATAGCACACAATTTGATCCCAATAATAAAAACCGTTCACGAAATGTTGCCCTTGCTGCTGAAAAAGTGAACAATATTTTATTACATCCCGATGAGATTTTTTCTTTTAATACTGTTGTCGGTCTGCGCTTAGCAGAGTATGGCTATAAGGAAGCACCAGTATTAATTGACGGAAAGTTGTCGATAGATTGGGGTGGTGGCGTTTGCCAAGTTAGTACTACTTTATATAATGCTAGTTTACTAGCAGATCTGGATATTAGAGAACGTACATCTCATTACCAGCCACCTGGTTATGTACCGTTGGGGCAAGATGCTGCCGTGGCTGATAATCTACTTGATTTTCGTTTTAAGAACACTTCGCAGTCCAATATTTATATTACTAGTGAAGTTTCAAATAACCAAGTGACAATTTTTATTTTTGGCAAAAAGAGATCTAATCCTGCCCAAATTAATATTGCAAGCACTTCAAAAACGTTAGGCTATGAAACCGTTGTTAAGCAAGATAATTCCCTCCCCCTTGGCAGGGAAATAATCGAATCTTCAGGTCAAAATGGCTTTGAAGTTACAACCTACCGCATTAAATCCATTGACGGTAAAGAAGTTAGCAAAGAACTGTTATCCTCTGATCAATTTTCACCTGAAAACAGAGTTATACGTGTAGGAACAAAATCACTCTCAAGAAGTTCGGCAAAATAGATTGAAGAAGCAAAAAAAACCAGCACATGTTGTGTTGGTTTTTTTGCTTCTTCAGAAAGTATACTATTTACTATAAACTCCATCCTTCATGTTATTATAAAAGGATGCTGCATTATATCATCCGAAAGACGCCAATGACCTTACCTAAAATTGCGACATTGCGAGAGTAAATAGGGGCTATGGCATCATTCTCAGGTTGCAGGCGAATACGATCTTTTTCTTTAAAAAAGCGTTTTACTGTTGCTTCTTCTTTATCAATTAATGCAACTACAATATCACCATTATTAGCAGTGTTTTGTTTTCGCACTAATACATAATCACCATCTAAAATACCAGCATTAATCATGCTATCACCTTGTACGGTTAGCATAAATATCTCTTCGTCATTTCCAACTAGCGAGGTAGGGAGGGGAAAGGTTTCCTCAATGTTTTCAAGTGCTAATATGGGTTGACCAGCAGTGACACGGCCAACTAATGGTACTGGTACAAAGCTTTTCTGACGCCAAGCTGCTTCACCTAATACTTCAAGAGCTCTAGGTTTTGTTGGATCACGACGTACAAAGCCTAACTCCTCAAGTTTAATTAAATGATTATGCACAGTTGAACTGGAACGCAAACCAACCGCTGTACCAATTTCCCGTACAGATGGCGGATAACCTTTAGCATGTAGCATATCCTTGATATAGGATAAAATTTGCTTTTGCCGATCTGTCAATAAAGTTTCTTTATTCATGATGTCATCTCCTATATATAAATATGTATGCATATATCATTCTACGATGATTTTACTATCTCAATAATATATTTAGAAGGTTTATCTTCAATACTGCAATTATAACAACTATTAACAAAAATAGCAAACGCTCGTTCTTTCTTTGTTATTTGATCAAAATATCAGAAATTTTATCTCCTTCCACGCATCATCAATGACTATTTCATTATGCCTTATATTTCCATGAATTTCAATACATAATAAAACCTATTTATTTACAAATACTATATGAACTTGCTGAAGTGAAGCTGAATAGCAGCTCTTTAGATAGGAATTTCAATTTTTAGCCACTAATCTGAAATGAATAAGGAGTTGAGATATACAATGTTTAATGCATACCTAATGGCTGGCATCGCAATGGTGTTTTGGGGTATTGCGCCGATTTTCGGAAAATTAGGATTAGGTGGTATGCCACCATTAGCCGCACTCACCATTCGTAGCGTGATTATTAGTGCAATCCTGTTGATAACGGTGACACTCGCGGGGCAATGGGAAACTATCACTGAAGTAACAGCAAAAGCTGCTACCTATATTGCACTTGAAGGAATTTGCGCGGCGCTGCTAGGTCAACTAGCTTATTATTATGCACTAAAGTTCGGCGAAGTGGGACAAATATCTCCGATTGTTGCAGGATTTCCACTAGTAGCTCTGTTTTTAGGCATGGTATTTCTAGGAGAAAGGATATCAATGGCTAAAATAATTGCAACAATCTTAATCATTACAGGAATCACGCTTTTAAAGTATTAGCGTGGCTATGGTGATACAATCTACGCAATTGCAACAATTTACAATCTACGTCATAGAATATAATAACCGATTCGATATAACTACTTAGTTTGAAAAGGAGGGTGATTGAATACATGTCAAAAAAAAGGCAGTGCATATTTCTTAGTGAAAGCAATGCAGTATTACCTCTTCCGCCAATCATTCCCCCGTTAACATCTCCTTTTTCCTTTGAATTACTAAATGCAACTACGGTAAATCTAGCTACAATCGATGCCTGCGTGAGAGATGACGATGATGTTGTGGCACTAAGTGCCGTGATTAACTGGAGTGCTACTTTTATCCCTCCCGCTAGCATCTCTACGATTTCAATTTTAAATACGCCAGGGTATGCGGATGTAACTTTTGAGTTTTTAAGAAATGGGGTAGTTATTTACAGAGTTACCCAGACAGCTGCCCAAAAGGCAATTCCTTTGAATCAACCAACAGTCATATTTACGTCAGCCATTCCTACTTATGAAATAGCTTCCATGTTGTTTTTTGATCGTATACCCATCTGTGATAGTCGGCATCGCAAACATAGCATTTATACGGTAAGGGCAACCAATATTGCATTAGTCGCTCCTCAGGTTCTCGTCACCGGTGGAGCATCAACAACTGCCGAAGTTGGTGCAATCACTTTTGTCGTAAAAATCTTGAATAGATAGTAGCCACTACGACAAGCATTCCTGTGAAAAGCAGCCAGAATAAGTGTTAGACAAGGTGGCGGAAGACCAGAATTGGATGAGATCAAGAAAACTGTCTCTGAATTATATCAGCAGAAAAGAAGTTCTGTTAAGGATATATGCGACATGTTTTATATTTCCAGACCGATCTTATATAAAGCACCCCCAGTAATTTTATCTAAAATTACTGGGGGTGTATAGCCTAATAAATAAGATATGCAATATGATTAATCAAAACTTCCTAATCATTTTAAATAATGGTACAACCTTAATTATTTGCGCTATTAAGAAACACATTTTCTTCGGGTTATATATCGTAATCCATTTCTCATTGAAAATAATAAATAACTCAACTTTCGCATTTCGAAAAATACTGTAAACTCTTTAACTATAAAGGGCTAGTGCCCTACAAGAAACCCTGTTGACATATGGAAAAGCACCTCACTATCTGGT
>Ga0224527_1000725_pt1 | contig 20013 bp, 15 predicted proteins | sample CBST0metaG_FD_179882 | JGI IMG/M metagenome (GOLD analysis project Ga0224527, IMG submission 179882) | Peat soil microbial communities from Stordalen Mire, Sweden - C.B.S.T0 | ecosystem: Environmental > Terrestrial > Soil > Wetlands > Peat | place: Sweden: Norrbotten County, Stordalen Mire... | reverse complement strand
TATTTTGTATTTCAGTTATAGATATCAAAAAAAACAACTCCTCAAAAATATTCTATTACCATGAAATTTTATCTTACCCCTATATTGTATAATAATTTGATTCCCAATTCCATCCTCTTATACAGCACTTTTTACTCCAGCAACGATCAGCCTCAACTTATCTCCATTTTTATAAATAAATTCCATATTCATTACTTATACATCGCTCTTTAATTATCCTTTATTTCCCTTATTTATTTTGTGTTTTTTCCCAAAATATGTTGTTTCGATCCATCTAATCAGATAAGGGTTAGCTTCAAGGCAAAAAAATTAAGCCTCCATCAGGCGGAGACTTAATTAGCTACCTTAACCATTTTCTCCCACACTATTTAAAAGGTATAAGAAATTCCTACATCAACCCCATACTGATGCGTCATGCTATCTGGTTCAACATAACCACTAATGCTGTTGCTACTCTGACTAATTCCTGAGTATTCATACCAAGGAGTTAGAATCATTGACCACTGAGAATCTGCTTTATACGTATATGGTAATTCAGCTTTAAACCCAACTTTACTGCCTAGGTTAAAAGTTCCGCTTAAAGGCGAAGCATTCATTTGCCCATCAAACATGAATTTGGCGGCAACATCTAATGCCCCACCCCATTTATTGTTAATCCTATATTCACTGCGATAGCCAACAGGTATGTAGCCCCAAGAATACTGTTCCAAGTATCCACCACTCCCCGTTATATTGCGGTCCCAGTTGTGGAATCCCACGCCAGTATATACATACTCACTATTGGTATCGGAAACTGGATTACCAAAGGTAATTTCGGTATTCGTTATTTTGTCGTTGGTAATTGTCTGCCAAGGTATCGTATATGCACCATTTGCATCTTGCTTATACCCATTATAATTTGTATTTTGATTGGTTTGATCATAGGCTATTTTCCAGTATTGTTTGGTGGCTGGATCTTGATTTTTATAAGATAAATGAACACCATTCATCCAAGCAGTTTCGGAGTCAGCAACTACACCACCAGGTATTTCTGAATACCCATAGTGAAAGTGCGCCAAATCCACTTCAAAAGTTTGAACATTTGAAGATTCATCCGCAAAACAAACACTAGTTGAAACAACGGCTAATGCCGATAGAATAATAACCTTTTTTAACATCATGTAAGACTCCTTTTAGTGATTTTCATCAGGAGGTAATACCTATGATATAAATTGCAACAGCTAATGTTTTCGACATTTTCAAACAAAATCCTGCATTATAATCTTTTAAAATTTGGCTGTTAGTTCGATTTTTACTATAATTTATGCTAAACTGAAAGAGTGATAAATAGGGAGTGAATGCCTATTATAGTTCATAAAACAGCTAGGTATCCCTTCTTAAATCAAGTGAGAAAAGTTTAACGGCATAAAATATTGAGAAACCATAAGAAAGCTGGAGGAACCTATGAGATTTTTTTACACGGTTACCGTTATCTTAGTAGTAACGTCCTTGATTAGTTTGCTAAATTACCGAATACTATCCAGATTATTTCCTGTATACCGCAAACAAACGATGAAGTATGGCTACGCAGTTATTACGATCATCACCATTTTAGTCGTAGGGTATGGTTGGTCGATACGTCCACCCTTTGTTGCCTCTAGAAATGAAGCCTATCACTATTTGGTGTATTGTGCGTTAGTCTGGTTATTTGGACAGTTAATTCTTTTGATCTGCCAGCCATTTATATGTGTAGCACATCGATTGACTAGAAGTACTACGACGTCAACCATACCAGATAACCGCTCTCTGACTATGGGCATGACACGTCGTAATTTTTTACATAATACCATAGCAGCTGTGCCACTCGTCACCTTTGGAATTGGTACCAAGGGTGTTTATGAAGCCCAGACCAATATGATCTTACAACGTTATTCACTGGTTATGCCAAATTTACCACCTAATCTGAATGGGTTTAAAATTGCCCAAATTAGTGATACTCATTTAGGACCCTATTTTGATTTAGCAAAACTAGATACTGCGATTAAGCTAGTTGCCCAGGAAAAACCTGACCTCTTAGTCATCACAGGCGACTTTGCTGACGACCTGACTTTATTAAAACCAGCGATTGAGCGATTCAATAAACTTGAACCATCTATCCCCCATGGTATTTATTTCTGTTTAGGAAATCATGATTATTTTCGTAACATTGAGTTGGTCCGGGCCGAATTAGGGAAAAGTCGAATTAAAAATCTTGAAAATGAAAATGTTTTATTAGTACCAGGGCAACAACCATTTTATCTTCTGGGGGTTGAATATCCCTGGGCCGATGGTGCACAAAGTGGCATCAGCGTGAGCGCCAATAAACGACAACAATATTTGGCAACAGCTCAGCAAAATATCCCGCCCAATGCCTTTACCGTGTTAATTGCTCATCACCCCGATGCGCTGATTGATGGTTTCGCTGAGCAGATCCCCCTAACTCTTGCTGGTCATACTCATGGTGGCCAAGTGGTCATCATGGGCAAATCTCTCATGTCCAACTATACCTATATGCGCGGCCTTTACCAAAAGAACGGCGTCTATGGCTATGTGAGTAGCGGAACAGGACATTGGTTTCCGTTCCGATTAGGCTGCCCGGCCGAAGTCTGCGTATTTACCTTAAAAGCATAAACACAATACCCTCATTGTGTTTATGCCATTTAGTTTTCCAAATAATGCAATACGTCAGCCATTAAGCTCGGCGTATTGCCAATTTTTATTTTAGCAATCGCATCGATAAATAGCTTATTATTGGATATGGCTTTTACAATTCCACCACCTTTTTCAATAGCCCCTACCAATTCATTTAGCTTGACTAACAGTGCGTAATCTAGAGATAAGATTCTGCCGAAGTCAAATAATACTCGTGGTGCGCCGGTTAAATATTCCTGTAGTTCAAAAACTAAGGATTGCTGTAATCGTTAATACGTTTAGTTATCATTTAGATGCTCTAATAGTCCAGGCTTGCCTAAAAAGTATCCTTGACCACAATCCACCCCTTGTTCTTTTAAAATTCCCCATATTTTTTCATTTTCTACATATTCAGCAATCGTCGCTTTGCCAATGGCATGAGCAACCGCATTCATGGCTTGTACCAATTCCTTATTAATAGGATCTACATCTAAATTACGAATAAAGGAGCCATCAATTTTAAGATAGTCTACGGAAAGCCGTTGCAGATGAGCAAAGGATAAAAATCCCGCTCCAAAGTCATCAAGAGCAAACTTACAGCCCAGTAGTTTCAATCTCCGAATCCAAATCTCCACTTGATATAAGTCCTTAATCACTGCTGTTTCCGTTATTTCAAACCCAATACGTACGGGATCAATATGACTCTCCTCAATGCTAAATTCAATAAATTTTAATAACTCTTTATCACAAAGACTAGTTGCTGATATATTCACGAAGATCGATAGTTCGGAATATTTGCGCAATGTTTCTAGCGCTGAACTAACCACCCATCGATCAATTTGGGACATTAGACCAAAACGTTCGGCAATTGGTATAAAATCGTTAGGAAAGATCAGTTTTCCCTCTGGCCCCAGCATTCTCAAGAGGGCCTCATAATGTATAATCTGATTGTCTTTACTAAAAATAGGCTGAAAATATAAAATGAAGCTATTTTCTTTTAAAGCATCATTGATTGCCAAAATTATTTTATTGGCCTCTGATAATATTGCTTTATCCTCACCTGATTGAATGGCAAACACTCGATTTTTCCCTTCGCCTTTTGCAGTATATAAGGCAACATCTGCGTAAGAAAACAGGGCCTGTGTATCTAACGTCCCATCAATCATGGCAATACCAATGCTAGCCGTTACATGAATTTCCACCTGTTGACCATAAATAGGAAACTTTTCTTTCCACAGCGTCTGAATGAGATGATTGGCAACCCCTTTAGCCTCCTCTAAGCTAATGCCCTCCAATACGACAGCAAATTCATCTCCCCCTAATCTAGCTAAAAAATGTTTCCCCTGTAAATTTGCCTTTAGTCGCTTAACAAAACCAAGTAATACTTGATCGCCGCTAGCATGGCCAAAAGAATCATTCACGACTTTAAAATTATCAAGATCAATAAACAGTAGAGCACTTTGACCTTGTTTATCAGCTTCATTCCTAATTACTTCTTTTAAATATTCCTCTAAATAATAACGATTCGGAATATTCGTAAGAAAGTCATGGGTTGCCAAGTAATGTAGTTGCTCGACTTCTTTGTTGGTTTCTGAGAGGTCTTCTTTCTTGCTTACTAATTCTTTACGATTATAATCAATACAATTGGTTACATGATTTACACCTTGGGCTACGGCTTTCGCAAAATCCACACAACTACCAAAGCCGCAAGCATAACAATTAATATGGCGTGACGCTTCCGTATTTTTATGTAACTGTGTGAATGCTAACTCCAGATCAAGCTTTTTGACATTATTGATATGATGAGATTTATCCTCATAACTACGTACAAAGTCACTTAACCGCAAGGTTTGATCCAACGCCTTAAATTGGTCATGATTTACTGTAGTGATTGTATTCTTATCCTGCTTCTGGCGATTAGCTTTGTTCAACTCCCTTACTCTACAGTCAATATCATCAATCGATATTGATTTATTCGTAGCAGTCCCTAAATTACAACCCCACTTGCAATTCAAAATATCTACAATGAGAGGTAATTCCTTACCTTCAGCCACTCTCTTAGCATACGCATTTAGATAAGCATAGGCTTGTGTACCTTCTACCTTCCTAACCCACCCATTATTGCCTTGAAATTCTACGTTTTTTCCCAGCCCCCCTGGGCAGCTGAATTTTAAACTAGTACCTGTTCCAGCATCATCATAGTCTACTTCTTGATAATCATTCAGATTAATGTGATGATCAATAAGATACGCCTGTATTTTTTCATAAGTAACATTATAATGAATGATCCCATCCGTTTTCTGTTCATTTATCTCATCAATTTTACCAATACACGGCGACAAAAATGCAATTTTCTCTTGCACACTTTTATACTTTTTCAGATAGATGGCACTACACATCATGGGGCTATGTATAGGAGCTAGCATTTTGATTAGTTCCGGGCGGTATTTTTGAATGTAATTAACAATCACAGGGCAGGGTTGAGCAATGATTGAATTTAAACATTGTTCTTCAATCACCTTCAAATAAGCCCAAGTCGTAATGTCAGCACCAAGGGCAACATCATAAATGAGCTTCACACCTAATGATTTTAAATAACCATAAAATTTTTTGTAATTTGAAAAACTAAAGCGAATGGAAGGCGCGGCAATCACAGCAATCGGAATCCCCTCCTTCAAATCGGAGAAAAACTCTTCCGTATCATCTGCAAAGTCTCTGGCTTCATGATCACACACCTCGATACACGCTCCACAGTGAATACATTTAAATTGATCGACTTTAACTTTATTTTGTCCCTGGTACTGAAATGCGATATTGGCATGGACAGTACATTTGGCAATACACTTATTACAGCCGACACACCGTTCTGTATTAGTTAGTAACACTTCTTTGCACACTAGGTATCTCCTTATCCTCTATTCGTGCTTTTTTTTCTTATTTCGACAATACTATATTTAAACCTTCTTAATTTCAAACGGATTTATCCTATTTTTTTCAAAAAAAATTGTCCATTTATATAATAAAATCAAGCCTTCCGACAAACTATCGGAAGGCTTGATTTTACTAATTTTCATACTTATTAACCAATATCTGTATATAAAAGATCGGCATCTTAATAGCCACTACTATACCGATCTGTTAATTAACATTTTAACCAAAATATGTGACATAACTATGACAAAATAAACCAACCGCCTCTCTTTATTCTAAAGAATATTCCAACTGTAATAGGGGGAAACTACTGTCGGACACAATTTAAAGGGGGTATTCCTATGAACTATGGAATAAAAAGATCATTACAATCTGAAAGAAGTAGTGACAAGGGTAGAGGACAACTGTTAATCGAGGCTCATCAGATGATGCACGTTGGCGAAGCGATGAGAAACATGGTCAATTGCATGAACACCTTTCGCATGTACCGCCCGCAAGTTAGGGAGTCGCAAATGACTTCTATGATCGATCGACAATTAGAACATATGATGGGTATGTGTAGTAACATACTGAATTATGCACAAACCACCGAAATCAACAATATCATGCCTGATCGAATCGTGAACTGGCAAGCCAATGTGAACCAAATGCAACAGCCCATCAATATGAATAGCAGTCGATTAGATGACCGTGATATGGCGAGTTGCATGGCAAGTGCTCTTAAATCCTGCGTTGTATCTTTGAGCGTTGCAACTCTGGCCTGCTCGGATGATACCATTCGCAAAATGGTTATGAATTGTTGTACCTCTTGTATGAATATGTCGTATGACATGTTGATGTACATACAGCAAAAAGCCTTGTCCCAAACGCCAAACCTGCAAACCAATGCGATGTATTCTGCCATGAATGTTTATCAGCCGCTCTCCGAAATGCAATATCAATAACGCTCAGATACTTAAACATCATCAATTGCTGGTAAACCATAATGTGAGGGCTGCATTTATGCAGTCCTCACATTTATTACTATCATGAATCCATTAAGAATTAACTACGTGCAAACAATCCCCACTATACTAATTGTGGTATTTGTATGGCATGTTGTTCTTACGAACTTCCTATCCCAGAAGATTTTACTTAGTTTAATTAATTGCTGGTAAGGTTCCAGTTAGCGGTAGTATTGGGAGAGATACTTTTTTTCGTTTTGATATAGCGTTCAAGCAAGTCACGCACCTGGCCGGCATCGCCCATGCTTTTTTGAGAATCACATAGTATCGTAGGTTTAGCCAGACCATTTCTACCGAGGGCATCCAGCCCCATTGCCGCCATAAAGCCACCAAGACCCTTGGCTTGTGGAAAAGCAGCCGTTGAACCAAGTGGACCGCCACCGTTGAAGCGGTAATTATTCATCGCCAATTTAATCGTGTCCGTATCCTTTACTGCAATGCCTGTTTGCGTATAAGTCAAGTCCTGAATGCGGCTACCTTGCTGTTTGCTGATGTTGATTTGGTAGTTCACACCAGTCAACATATCATAGTTATATGACGGCCACTTGCTTGTTTTGGTTGTTACGTTACTCAGATTGGTAGCATCTTCAAGACCATCAACTGGAGTACCAACTGCTACTTGGTCATAATAGCAAGCACTTAACTCCAAGTATTGTTTCAACTGTTTGCCTGTAATTTGGATCGTAAACATATAGTTTTCAAAAACATATACACTGGAAACATTTTGAATGGTTACATTGCCTTGGGGAATCAAAGCGGTCGAGCTAAAGCATGCGGCTGCCGAAACAGTGGCATTGCCATAGAACAATTGCGCCTGATTGATTAAATCAACTAAGGGAGTATACATTTTATCGCCATTACTGCCATGGTATGGTCCAGTAGATGTGCCGACCGGAGTATTAAGATAGGCTTTGATTGCAGAATCCCACGGCTGAGCCATAGCAACAATGGCAGCATCATCAGCGACGTTGTTAGAACTGAGGAGGGCAGTGTTGACATCTTGTACCTGCCATTTGCCATTTTCTTTCACAAAACTTATCAAACCCTCAGCTAAATATGCACCCCACCGATAAGGAGCCATGGTAGGCACACCGTTGACGACGCCATCTGCATAAGTAACAGAAGGGGTAACGCTGTTATCTATGTTGCTAGAGGCGAAGTCTGTCATATTTTGAGCAGTCCGCACGTGGGTATGTCCAGAAACAATCAGGTCGATACCTGGACAGTTTTTAGCAATTGACACAGTGCCATTTTCCGGATAGGGTGAAGAAGTAGACGGAATACCAGAATGGGTTAATACCACAATAGCATCCACCTTTTGTTGTTTCAAAATCCCAATGTTGGCATTGATCGCATCTTCCTGGGACGTAAAATTAACGCCTCGATAATTTTGCGGTGTTTCGAAACTTGGAATAGCTGGAGTCACTGTGCCGATAATACCAATCCTTATCATATCGTCAGCTATACCTGTTGTATTAGATACATCAATTTCTTTAATTACGTACGGTTTTACATACTGCCACGGAGCATTAGTCTGTACACTGCGCGTATTCGCGGACAAAACTGAAGAATGGGAAGGAACAACTACTTTTTTGAGCATGTCCAAACCAAAATTAAATTCATGATTGCCAAGGTTAATTGCATCATACTTCATATGGTTGAATACTTGAATCATCGGGTGTACTGACCAGTTCTTATCAACAGTCGCGTAATAAGAATCTACCGGAGTTCCTTGTATAATATCCCCATTATCCACTAGAACATTGTAGGGATACTTGGCGCGTTCTTGGGCTACCAGTGTGCCAACTCTAGCTAAACCAATAGTAGTACCATCCTTGTCTTTAGGTTTAGTATCTAATAGATAGTCCCAATTTAAAATGTTACCGTGTAGATCTGCTGTGCCCAAAACAGCAATGGTAACGCTGGAAGCGGCGAATACATTTTTTATGCCAATGGGCATAGCTAACATTGCTAGTAATGATCCCGAGACTTTTAAAAATTTTCTGCGGCTTATATTAGACTTACAATACAATTCCGGCAATTCATCTTGTTCCATTAAATCATCTCCCATTTCAAATTTCATTCGATTAGCATCCGATTAAATTTTTACACAAAACTTTTTATATTTTCTTATGTGATACTGACATTTCCATTTTGCATGTGATAAACTCGATCCGTACATTTTTGAAACAACCTCCTATGTTTTATGATATTAGCTGCTACACCATCATCATACTAAACATAGGAGGTTTTTAAGTTTACCGGCAGAACGCTTCCGCTTACTCTATTCACCCCAGCATAGCTGGAGTATTACTATTTCCATTTACATCGAATTTAATGATAATTACATTTTGAAAGCGATTTCACCAACCACCAGGTTGCGATTTTGGCTAGTGGGATCATTCTTTTGCTGCATGTGCGAGAACGCAATGTCAGCCGAAACGCCTTTCGTGAGTACGCGGCCGTAGTTGACACGCCAGCCTTTAAAGCCGGCATACATACCGGGAACCGGAGCATAAACCGAAGATTTACCAATGTCTTGATAACGCAGCGATACGACTTCAGTACCGACTTTTTCAAACGGCAAACCGCTGGTCATATCATTGGTCGGGCCGGTGTAAACTTCCGCATAATAGCCGGTACTATCCGGGCCGGAGCTCGAGTTGTTATGCGCTCTTTCGCCAAGCACCGTTGCGCCGTGTATCTTCGCTCTTGCACCAAGGGAGATTATTTTGTCACTCCAGGTACCGTTGTCTTGTTGATAGGTAGAAACCACCGGATACTTAATGCCGTTAACGGTTACAGTGTTAAAGGGGTCTATGTAGCTAACCGTAGTCGAACTAGCGCCTCTCAAATCTAAATAGGTTGCGCTGAGAGCTACATTGGGGAGCACATTTTGGCTGATATCGATGGCTTTCAGTGGATTGCCGGAATTGCTGTCCCAATAACAGAACTGAATGTTGGTCGGCTGGGTCCAATCGCCATATGCAATATTGACGCCGGTCCAGTTGCCAGTGGAGTCAAACACCATGCCTTGGCCCATATACTGGCCCTGTTTACCGACTTTGTAGGACATGTTGCTTTGTTTATCGCGATACAGCATAAAAGCTTGATCCCAACCAGCGTTGGTCTTATTCGTATTCGGAGCCTCGTTGGAAACAGCGTCATAACCACCATGCAGGCGGGCAGTAAACGACAGATGAGAATCGATCTTATAATCAAAACGCAGACGTGTGTAGTTATCCCAATATGTGTCGGCCGGTGTTCCATTGTTGAGCTTTGGACCATACGTGTCGATCCTATCCGGATTATTGTAATAACTAATTACGCCATCGCAAAGAATCTTCAGCTTGTCGCCCATTGTAGTGTGGACTTCGTCGGCGGCGAAGACCGAGGCAGATTGCAGGCTCATCAGTGCAACCACTGTCAACATGACTTTTTTTGTCTTTTTCATGGTGAATCCCTCTTTTCATTTATTAGTTTTTGGCTTTAGTAACATCAATTCACTTTATCGGCGCGTGCCGCATTAGCCTATTTGCTTCAATTTCCGGTGAGTTAAGCGTCGTTGTGCCCGAGATAGCCAACTTACGGAGCTCTGTTATCAAGAAACATTTCATTATAATTAAAAATAATAGCTAACGATTTGCCTTCTTTTGGGGCATTTCAGAATTTGGATCCCCTCCCGTATGGCTGCCTTGTAGTCCTGATAACATGAATTCCTGTATTCGGCAGAAGTCTATTTGGGCACCACCTCCTTGATTGGTGTTATGAGACTTTTCTCCAACAAGAGTTATTTCTCCTAATTTAGATTGAGCCCCATAGGAGTAGAGTTTGTCGTAATCCTGGTTGAATTGGATCTTGTAACCAAGAAATGTACCAAAAAATTGAATAGTAGCAGTAATATAAGAATATAAGCTAAGCTTGTCTCATTGATATCTGTTTTAAAAGAAGCATCACATTTCAAAATTACATTAGCCTGTTATTAAATAGTATCGGTTTTGGTATTTTTTTAAAAGGTCATGTGTCCCTTTTGTTTCCATTATTTTTATAATATTTCCAATATTTCTAATAATTGAAAGTCGAAAGGCAAAAAAAAATGTGCTACAACAACAAAAAATGCAGCAAAATGTTTCTCCTAGGCTCAACTTACTAGAATACGGCTTGGTTATTAAAACTGAATTGATGTAAGCCAACCTTTGTCACCAGAAAAAGACGTTTGGTTGTTGGCTGATTAAGCAAGATGCTTTGCATGAAAGTCATCAATGCCAGGAAGAAAAATGAGAATAATAAAAGACGAACTTCCAGCATAGGAAATCCGTCTTACTTTTAAGCTTATCTTAGAACTCGTTGCACCCTGTATTATACCCCATAGTTTTATTTAGCTAAGTATGCCCCAAAGCTATAAAAATCGCATTACAGAATGCTATTTATTTGTAATAAATTTGTAACAATTTAGCTATTGTCCCCGCTGGTAAGTTTAGATACACTAGATTCAATGCTTTAATTGAGTAAATTTCATACTTTTGAACTAAATTATCAACTTCATTGCGGATCAAAATTTTGACGAAATCTAAAAATAATATTGGGGCCCTTAGTTAGAGTACTATCTAACTAAAATAAAATCAACGAATTGAAAGGTGTTATTCACTATGTACCAAAGAACTATGAACTTGTTAAAACTATTGCCTGCCCTCATCTGTTTACTAATAACCAGCGGTTGTTCCGTTAGTAATATCAACCAAAGCAAGGTCGAAGACATTGTAAACAATAGCATTCAACCAGTGATTCAAGAGTATAACATCCCCGGGATGGCAGTTGCAGTAACCATCAATGGAAAAAACTACTTTTATAACTATGGTGTGGCATCAAAGCAAACACAACAACCGGTTACAGAGCAAACCATTTTTGAAATCGGATCCCTCAGTAAAACATTTACGGCAACATTGGCTTCTTATGCCGAGGTCAATGGCAATCTTTCCTTATCTGATAATGCCAGCAACTATCTACCTTCTTTACACGGCAGTAGTTTTGACAACATTAAACTGCTAAATCTAGGCACGCATACTTCCGGTGGCCTGCCGCTACAAGTACCTGATAATATAACTAATACGGATCAATTAATGGAGTACTTCAGCAACTGGCAACCTACTTATCAAGCGGGAACCCACCGCAACTACTCAAATGCCAGTATCGGTATGCTCGGTATGATTGCTGCTAAAAGTATGAATGAACCTTTTGACGACGCGGTTGAAAAACGATTGTTTGTTGAACTTGGAATGAAAAATAGTTACATTAACGTGCCAGCAGATCGGATGCAGGATTACGCCCAAGGATATACTAAACAGAATGTACCGATTAGACTCCAGGGTGGGATATTGGGGGAGGAAGCCTACGGAGTGAAATCCAGCACTACGGATTTGATAAGATTTATTGAAGCCAACATGCAATTAATTAAGCTGAATGAAAAGTTGCAACGCGCAATAAATGATACCCATATCGGATATTTCAAGTCTGGGGAAATGACGCAAGATTTGATATGGGAACAATATGCCTATCCGATGGGACTGCAATCATTATTGACTGGTAATTCGAATACAATGATTTACCAAGATACCATAGCAACTGAATTACTCCCCCCATTACAACCCCAGGAAGATGTACTCCTCAACAAAACCGGATCAACAAACGGCTTTGGAGCTTACATCGCTTTTATTCCTGCCAGAAAGATAGGTATTGTAATCTTAGCAAATAAATCGTATCCTATCGACGCCAGAGTAACTGCTGCGTATCAAATATTGACCCAACTAGATAGTCAAATTACATCTCAACATTAATAATTAAATACATGATAATCTTGTTAATACGTAGCCTCTGTATCAAGGGTGTTCCTAAAAGTCTTACCGCTTTTAGGGCACCTTATTGTTTTTTATCCTTTTATTCTGCCTTCTATTATTTTACTATCGCCAAGATTTTTAGGCGCTCATGATTTGAATGCATGATGTACATACTTCAGGTTATATCGTTGCGCATTAACATCAAAGATTAGCATTACTTGTTAGGGATACCAGGCTTGATATAATAGCTTAACTCCCCGATCAATTTGGTTACTACTCATACTACCAAATCCAAGCATGATTTGAGGACTTTTATCATTATTATTCATATAAGTCTTAGAAAGTGGAAATAATTGAACCTCCCTCTCCTGAGCACGCTTGATAAGTTCCCCTTCATTAAGAGAATTACCAACTAACTCTAAAACAACATGGAGCCCCGCCCCATGCCCAATAATAGTAGCTTGTACACCAAAATGATGATGAATGGATTGAATGAGTGCGTCATGCTTTTTTTTATAAACGGTTCGCATTTTACGCAAATGCCGTTCCCAGTACCCTTGTTCCATAAATTTGTTTAGTGTTCTCTGCTCTAATAAAGAAACATTGGTAGAATAGTCACCAAATAACTTATGGTATCTGGTGAGTAATTGGTAAGGCAAAACCATATAGCTTACTCGAAGGGCCGGAGATAACACCTTCGAAAAAGTACCTACATATACGATATTCCCTTGAGGGTGCAATCCTTGCAACGCAGGAATTGGTCTGCCCAAATACCTTAGTTCACTATCATAGTCGTCTTCAATGATGACTCCTCCGATGGTTTCTGCCCAATCAATTAATTTTAATCGGTTACCGATAGGCATAACACAACCCAATGGAAATTGATGAGAAGGAGTGACATATACAACTGTACTATTGGTATTCTGCAGTGAATCCAGGTCCAGCCCATCGTGATTGACTGGTATGTGAGAGAGAGCGAAGGAATGATTTTGGAAAACTGATTTTGGAATGAAATACCCAGGATCTTCTACGGCAAATGTGGAATGATCTTCTTTCAATATTGGGGCTATGATGGAAAGACTATCTTGAAGTCCAGAACAAACGACGATTTGCTCTGGATCGCAAGAGACACCTCGTGAACGCGCCAGATATCTTTGAATCTCACATCGTAATGCATATTCACCTTGTGGATGACTATAGGATGCGAAGAGATTAGAATCTTCCTTTAAACAATCCAGATACAGTTTGCGCCAGATATTAATCGGGAAACTATCTGGCGAAAGACAAGCAGGATGAAAATCAAAGGAATAGGATTGGGACGCTTCAGAGACTTTACCAGGGACGGTGCCTGTATAACCAAAAGATGTGCTAAGGAACTCGGAATCTATTAATGAGACATAGTAGCCACTTCTTGGTTTGCTATTTATATACCCTTCAGCATATAACTGTTGATAGGCATGTTCTACCGTATTGCGACTTACCGATAATTCGGTAGCTAAACTTTTTACAGATAGAAGTTTGGTATCTGGAGGCAATTGCCCTGATAATATTTGTTTTTTTATCTGGTCGTAGATTTTATCGTGTAACGGTTGACGACTGTTGTTATCTAATATAAACATGATTCTCACCTAATCCGCTTATTTGAAGGTTCTTGATTACCGCCATTATATATAGGCTGATACCGAGTGTCAATGTTCTAGAAAAGCATTCAAAAAGAAACTGACCCCATATTTTATTTTAAAATTGCCCCTTTAAGTAGGGGGTAGTTTTATTTTATAATTTAACTAAATCTACTTCAAACAGAAAGGATGTATTCTTATGCTTAACGAAAAATTATTGGACGTACTCTCTCATCCTACCGATGGCGCTGTCACGATAGTGACCACTGGCGACGCTGGCCCTCATTTAGTTAATACTTGGAATAGCTATATAGAGGTTACACCTGATGACAAACTGTTAATTCCAGCGTACGGTTTTAATAAAACAGAAAGAAATCTTAGCATTCATAACAATGTCACTCTTTCGATTGCTAGCAAAGAAATTCAAGGTTACCAAAGCAAAGGAACAGGCTTCATTGTGAAAGGTACCACACGTTTTATAACATCCGGTGAGGACTTTGATCGTATGAAAGCAAAATTTTCATGGGCTCGTGCCGTATTAGAAATAACTGTGACAACGGCAAAGCAAATGATGTAAAATACGCCTACAATATATTTAGGTTTTCCATTGTATCTAGTGACTCTAGGAATTATCACTAGATATCTCAAAACCAGCATTCTTTGGAATGCTGGTTTTTTCAGACTCATCCTATGTGTCAAGATGGCAACTTTTCTATCTTATCGATTGCTATAACATTATAAACGAAACCACCGACGAAGAATTTATCCTGAATTATTCACGCAAATTAAAATAAACGATCTAAGTCATGATCACCATTTTAGGTGATATATAGGTTGCTAAATAGTCCTATTATCGATAAGCTTTTTCACCAAGAATAGCCTTATCTAAACCTTCTTCTTCTGTTTCTTCAGAAACACGGAGCGGTACAATTTTGTCTACAATTTTTAAGATTGCATATGTCACATAATAGGCATAAATTATTGTAACTACTACTGCAAACAACTGCACCAAAAATTGGTGGGTGTTTCCTTCCAACAAACCACTGACACCGTTGACATTTTTAAAGGCAAATACCCCCACCAGCAAGGAGCCCAAAGCGCCACCAACCCCATGTACGCCCCATACATCTAAGGCATCATCCCAGCCTAGTCGCAATCTTAATTGCACAGCATAATAGCAAACAACCCCTGCCGTCATACCAACAATGGACGCTGCCCAAGAAGGCACGTAGCCAGCACAAGGGGTAATGGCGGCTAGGCCAGCAATCGCGCCTGTCATTGCACCAATCATACTAGGTTTGCCTTCCCTGAACCAAGAAATGCATAACCATGTAATCATTGCAATGGAACCAGAAATATCTGTGTTAACAAAGGACTGTGCAGCGATTGCATTGGCTGCTAGTGCACTACCAGCGTTAAAGCCAAACCAACCAAACCATAATAGCCCTGTACCCAGTGCAACATAAACAACATTATGAGGCTCTAAACTTTCCCCTGCCTTAACATTTCTCTTCCCAATATAGATAACCGAAGCCAAGGCTGCCATACCAGCACTAATATGCACAACTATACCACCTGCAAAGTCTACGACACCCATTTTTTCTAAGAAACCACCACCCCAAATCCAGTGAACAAAAGGGATATAGACTAGGATACTCCAAATTACAATAAACAAAAGAAAGCTTTTGAACGCTACTCGGTCTGCAAAAGCACCTGTTATCAAAGCTGGTGTAATAATTGCAAACATTTCTTGATATGAGAAATAGGACAAAAAAGGAATTGTGCTACCATAGATCGGATTTGGTTGAAATCCTACACCGCTTAACGCAAAATATTGAGAAGCATTACCAATTACTCCATAGATACTATCCCCAAAAGCAAGACTAAACCCACCGAGAATCCAAATCGGCGTGATAATTCCCATCGAAATAAAATTTTGTATCATAATCGTCAACACATTTTTTCTGCGTACCAAACCACCATAAAAAAAGGCAAGTCCTGGTGTCATCAAGCAAACTAATGCTGCACTAATAATGACAAATGCGGTATCCCCTGCATTAATTGAGTTCATTACAATACACCCCTCTAAAAAAGTACTAGCTTCCTCGTCCAATACTTTAATAGCTTGTGCTATTGTTTTTGTTTTTATCCTTTGTTTTTATCCTCTGTTTTTAAGTATCATCTTAAGTTTTTCTACCACTACAAAAAGAACGGGGATTAAGAATATTCCAATGGCTGTAGCGGTCAGCATACCGCCTACAACTGCCGTTTCCATAGAATTTCTGGCACCCGCTCCAGCCCCGTTCGTAAGTGCATAAGCGTAAAAACCAGCGACTTCCTCTGAAACTCAAGTAGGAAATAGTTTTATTTTATAATTTAACTAAATCTACTTCAAACAGAAAGGATGTATTCTTATGCTTAACGAAAAATTATTGGACATACTCTCTCATCTTGCCGAAGGCGCTGTCACGATAGTGACCCCCGGTGACGACTTTGATCATATGAAAGCAAAATTTTCTTGGGCTCGTGCCGCATTAGAAATAGCTGTGACAACGGCAAAGCAAATGATGTAAAATACGCCTACAATCTCTTTAGATTTTCCATTGTAGCATATCGTTTTCTAAGCATTATCAATCTATCCATCAAAACTAGCATTCTTAGTAATGCTAGTTTTTTTGGCCCTGTCCGCCTTAACGCTTTCTAACACATCTTATCACGCAGTGTGTTAGATATAACGGTAGGCCGTCCTTCCTATCTCCGAACAAGGGCATACTGCGACTACACTGTAGCAATAGAACAGGATTATTGGCACAGAAAGTAGCTAATGATGCCCTTTAAAATTCCGTCAGCTAATAGACTTTGATAGGCGTTATCCATAAGACATAATGCTTCCGCAGGGTTGGATAGATACCCTATTTCAATTAATGCTGCGGGCACGTCATTATGAACGAGTACATAAAAATCGGCTGGACTAACACCATTATCAACTGTGCAGATTTCATTTACTAAAGAAGTTTGTATAGCACAGGCAAGGCCCGAAGAACGTCCTTCCGGGAAGTAACTGGCAGGACCTATAAGATTAATATTGGGCACATCGTCAACATGCAGGCTTACGAAAATATCGGCGCCAGAGGCTGTAACAATATCTATTCTAGCTTGGAGATCATCGGCAAGAGTCGAGTCAGGTGGGGCTAAGTTAACGTCACTTGTTCGCGTCATAATAACTTTGGCGCCTAACCTGGCGAGTTTTTTGCGTAATTTAAGAGTGACTGACAGATTAATATCAGATTCCCTAAACCCATAGTGTACGCCTCCCGAATAAATACCGCCATGACCAGGGTCGAGGACAACAATTTTATTCAATAATGGCTTTGATACTTCAACGCAGTCGTAATAGCATCCGCCCACGTCTTTTTGCTGACAGGCATCACAATACAACATTTTTATTCCCCCAATATGCACTTTGCTCTATATTATGTTAAAGAACATAAAGAGGTTCCGGCAGCCAACAGTAAGGTTTGAAACCTTTCACATGATTAAAAAAGAGCGATCCAATCATAACACAAGTTGCCACTCCATATAGAATTCCCGGACTGAATGAATATATAGCTGCTGCTGCAAGAGGAACAAGAACTCTGTAAGCCGACTGCAAACTTTGATTTACACCTTGTAATTTTCCTTGGCTACTTTCGTCTACAGACTGCGAGAGTCGTCCGTTGTAGGATGGATCGAACAAGCCTTCGCCTAACGTGATACTCATAACCGCAGCAATAATAAGTGCTGGAGACGAGATCTGAACGCTAAGAATTATTAGCCCCAATCCCAGTGCTAGTCCGAAAAGACCAACAATAGCAATATTTCGCTCACTGAACTTTTTAAGAAGACGCGGTAATAACACAGCTCGTGAAATAATATCGCAGGCTCCAATAAGAGTAAATATGTAGCCGATAAACGCAGGCCCCCACGAGTAAATATCTTTTAAGAAAATGCTGAAATTGAATTGATAGATTCCTAATCCCACATAGAAAAATCCTCCAACGATGATAAGCGCGCTGACCTCTTTCATGGTGAAAACATCTTTGAACTGACCGAAGATATTGAAACTTTTTATCGAAAAATGGGTTGATCGTTTTTCAGGAGACAGTGATTCCGGCAGAAAGAAATAGGTGCAAATAATGGAGAGCAGCATTATACCTGCAGTAACGAAAAACGGTAGCGTAATTGAAATGGCGCCAAGCGGACCTCCCAGTGCAGGCCCGATCATGCATCCTATTCCCATGGCAGCACCTATATAGCTAAACCATTTTGTGCGTTCCTGCGGCTCTGTGCTATCGGCAATGAAGCAAACAACGTACTGATATTACCCGCTGTTAGTCCATCAATTATCCGGCCCAGAAAGAGCACCCACAGCGCCCCACCGATACCAAACAGAATATATCCTATAACAGATCCGAGTAAACTAATGATTAAAATCTTTTTTCTACCGTAGCGATCGCTTAATGCCCCAAATATTGGCGCTGCAAAAAAAGTGCAAGCCGCAAAAACTGATGCCAACGCACTCATTCCTACAACTATTTGCGAAGCGGGCAAGTAGTTGCCAAGTAAAAATGGCAATAGCGGGAACACCACCGTCATCCCGATTCCATTCATCAACACTATCCCCACAATGATCCACAAAAAATTTTTACGCATTTAAATTTCTCACCTCTCGAAAAATATTAGTTATGTTTCCTTGGAACCATAACTAATCTATCATTTTATTGTTTCCTTGTCAATAATAAAAAGGGAGCTGTATCAAAACGCTGATCTTTCAGCGTTTTGATGCAGCCCCCTTTAGGCTAGTTTTAGATACAACCCCATTATTCAAAATCATTTCGATTTATTATATCTACACCTTGCTTCTTTATTTCTGCATCCAAATGCCTACTATACTTTTCCACGAAGCTAAGCATGATATCAAATTGTTCCTCGGTTACCTGCTCAAATACGGCTTTATCCCGCTCTTGAAACTCTTTGTGCAGTTCCTCATGGACTTTGTTCATTGCTTTCCCTTGCTCAGTAAGCATAAAATAGATTTCTTTCTTATTATCCGGCTTCTGGTAGCTTTCGATAATGCCTTTTTTTATGAGCTTCTTAGTTAGTTTACTTATGGCCCCCCTAGTCACATAAAAGGACTCCGAAAGTTTTGTCACGTTAGAATCTACATTTCTTCCAATGTATTCGATGCAATGTACTTCAGAAGACTTATAACCATTAAAACTGTCTTTCATCTTAGGCTTATTAAGCGAAACTATCTTGTTTAATAAGTTCCTGAAACCCATAATGACCTGTTCTTCTTTGTTCATGGCCTGTCCTCCCACCCGTTGGTGTATTAACAATATTATATTAAAATTTTGTTTCTATTTCAACAATGTTAAAATAATTATTTTAGGAATTGAGCTACACTTGAAAAAATAGAGACAAAGACGTAATTTCCTTTCAACGGATTTTATCCGAAACCAATGACGAACCGATATCCTTCATGGCAGTGTGTAGATCTTTTCTTTCATGCGCCGGTCCATTTCGCATACCGGTAACAACAGGTACCTCTTTAACATCAAATTCCAGCAACTCAAACATGTGTTTCGTATAATCAATATACGACTGGAACAGGTCGGAATCAGGATTACCCTGATTAAACGTAAGAATCAACTTTTGCTCCGTTGCATTTTTGTCTTTGAAATACGGAGAGAATCGCGGAGAGAATCGTGCATAAAACCTGTCGGTGAATATCTTCGCCTGGGCACTCATCTGGCCTATGTAAATCGGCGAGCCGAGAACAAGGGCATCGGCATGCTCAATCGCGTCATAAAGTTTCTGCATGTCGTCATTGATAATACAACCCCGATCGCTCTGTTTGCAACCATTACAACCCCGGCACGGTTTGATATCAAGATCGCTGAAATACCAGGATTGAGTTTTGGCGCCCTCTTCTTT
>Ga0224527_1000724_pt1 | contig 20018 bp, 15 predicted proteins | sample CBST0metaG_FD_179882 | JGI IMG/M metagenome (GOLD analysis project Ga0224527, IMG submission 179882) | Peat soil microbial communities from Stordalen Mire, Sweden - C.B.S.T0 | ecosystem: Environmental > Terrestrial > Soil > Wetlands > Peat | place: Sweden: Norrbotten County, Stordalen Mire... | reverse complement strand
GCATGGGGCCGCACAACACAGATACAGAGCGTCGCGCTTTGCCTACAAGCCGGCGCACAGGAGCAGCGCACACCGGCATGAAGATTGCGATTCAGGGGGAACAGGGTTCTTTCAGCCACGAGGCCGCGATCGAACTGGTCGCGGACGCCACCATCGTTCCATGCTCGCTCTCGGCGGATGTGTTTGCCGCGCTGAGCGAAGGCGAGGTGGATGCCGCCGTCATTCCCATCGAGAACAGCCTGGCCGGGTCGGTGCTGGAACACTTTGACCTGCTGCTGACAAACGACGTGAAGGTGGAGCAGGAGATGCGGCTGCGCATCCGGCACAACCTGATCGCCCTGGGGGGCACCAAGATCGAGGAGATTGAGCGAGTCTTTTCGCACCCGGTGGCGCTGGCGCAGTGCCGGCGGTTCCTGTCCCGGCACCCGCAGATGAGGTCCTATGCGGCCTACGACACGGCGGGAAGCGTGAAGCAACTGGTGGAGCAGCAGGAGCGGCACGCGGCGGCCATTGCCAGCGAGGCGGCGGCACGCTGCTACGGCGCACAAATTCTGGAGGCGGGGATCGAGGACAATCCGGAGAACTATACCCGCTTCTTCCTGGTGCGGCGCACCAAGGACGCGGCGACCGATCCGGAGGCCAACAAGATGAGCCTAGCCTTCTCGCTGGAGAACCGCGCGGGCTCGCTGGTATCGGCTCTGGCGGCGTTGTCGTCGCTGGGAACCAACCTGACCAAGATCGAGTCGCGGCCGGTGCAGGGCAAACCCTGGGAGTACATCTTCTATGTGGATTGCCAGATCCGGTCGCTGGACGAGGGCTCACTGGCCGTGAAGGTTCTTGCCCCCCATTGCTCCATGGTGAAGGAACTGGGGCGCTACCGGGAAGCGGAGTAAGGCGGCGCCCTAAAACACGCTCAAAAAGGGGAACGATGCACTCGAGTCCCCAGAACACGAGTACTGATCTCAGCGAACGCAAAAGCCCCCAAGTAACCAACCTGGGGGCTTTTGCTTATCTGGATGTCCCTGATGCCGGACGTCGTCTGCGAAACTGAAGAGATAGTAGCACGCAAGATGGGGCTGGTCAATCCTGAAGTCGAGCGCCTGGCGGAGGGCAAGGGAGTCGAACCCTAATGGCTGGTTAGGCCACTCGACCGTTTCGCAGACGACGTCCAGTACCCACTGGCAACACCCTCCAAACGATCTTCTGCGAAAAACAACGATACGCTTCCACTCGACGACTCGCCAATCGCATTTTTGAATCGGCTAAGAAAGTTGCCAAGCATATTGCTTACAGAAAAGGGGACAGGCCCGAAGCCTGTCCCCTTTTTAGCTGGCATGCACAACAGCTCGTTCTACTCGTTGTATTTGCGCTGGATCCCTTGCCCCGGGCCTAAAGGCGCTAGCCTTTGCGCCTATTTTCAGGGGGATAAATCCCCCTGCTCCCTCCGCAAATACTCACTGCAACTGTCGTACTAGAAGTGATAGGCCACGCCAATGGCCGGATTGTAGATGTTGTACCACTTGTTGGTATTGAACTGGGCGTAGCCGAAGGTCGGCACCTTGGTGATGTTGCCGCGATATTCTGCGCGGATGTCGAAGCTGGGGCTAATCTCGTAGGCAACGCCGGCGCCGTAGATTGCGCCGATGTTGGTCTGCTGCTTCACATCGAGAGACGTGGTACCCGAGTTGCGAATGGGCAGGAAGATGAATGCGGCAGGACCCGCCTCAATGAAAGGATTGAACTTGTGGAAATTGAAGGTGCGAACGTACGCGGCGGAGATTTCCTCGGTACGGGTCAGCACCTGGTAGTTGTTCGGGTTGGTGTAGTAGTGAATCTTGTTCTGGTAGGTGATTCCGTAGTTGGCCTCAAGGGCGCTCGACGGAGTGAGCATGAAGCGGTAGCTGACCAACGCGCCGAAGGCCGTGTTCGAGTGAACCTGGACGTCCGTTGACGAGGCGATGAACGGCTCAATAAGCCCGGTTCCGCTGATGCTGATGTCCTGACGGCTCTCCTGAGCGCGGCCTGCGGCCACGCATACGGCCAACAGGAATGCAATTAAGGCGATCTTCTTCATTCGGTCCTTGAACCTCACGACTGCACAACCGTCCGGCTGGCAACGAGCTTGTCAATTCCGGCGCTCCGATTCTAAACGGGCCCCGCTCTCAGCATTGTAACTGGCCGGGACGGTCCTTGGCAGAAACGGTTGACTGGAACGAACTAAGGCTATAGACGCAGCGCGAGGGAAAGGGGCGTTTTGGGCGGTGGAAATTGCGTGTTTTCCAGCATAAATCGCCGCCCAAGCCCCGTCTCATTGGCCCAGTAAAGGCGCGAAAGGGGCGCATTTTGGCGGGCTTCTGCAGCAGTTTGGCCTGGAAAACGCTGCGGGAGCGGAGCGCTCAGCCGTTCCGCTCCACTTGGTAGTAGAACGGCGGGCCTTTCTCCTGGGCCAGGGTACGGACAGTGCGCAAAAACGCCTTGGCGGCGTAGGACAGGGCGGCCTGGCGGCGGTGGACCAGGCGCAGCACCCGGCGCATTTCCAACTCGTCGACCGGCACCCGCACCAGGTCCCCGGTCTCCAGTTCGCGGGCCACGGTGAGATGGGGAACCAGGGCTACGCCGTAGCCCATGGCCACAAAGCGCTTGATGGCCTCGATGGTGGGCAGCTCGATGGGCATTTTGAGGGGCGTGCGGTAGCGATGGAAGGCCTCAATGACCTTGCGGCGCAAGGGCGAGGCCACGTTGTGGGCGATGAAGTCCTGCTCCCCCAGGTCGTTGATGGAGACACGATCGGCCCCGGCCAGGGGGTGACTGGGACTGACAATGAGCGCCAAGCTGTCGCTATAGACGGCGATGCTGCGGAACTGCTCCGGATCGGGCCGGTAGGAGACGACGCCGATTTCGAAGGTGCGCAGGTTCAGCTCGTCGGGGATGTGCGATGCCAACATGCGGTGCACGGTGACGCTGATGTGGGGAAACTCGCGCCGGAAGGCGTCGATGGCTGGCAACAGGTACATGCAGGTGTACTCGTTGGCGGCCAACTGCAATTGCCCGCGCTCCAGGCTCTTGAGCTCGTCCAGGGCGCTGGTGGCCTCGCGGCGCAGGGCCAGGAGGCGCAGGGCGTAGTCGCGCAGCAGGACGCCGGCAGCGGTGAGCGCGCCATCGCGGGCGGCACGGTCAAAAAGCTGTTCGCCGACCGACTCCTCCAGCTTGCGGATGACCTGGCTGACGGCCGGCTGGGTGCGGTGGAGGCGCACGGCAGCGCGGGAGAAGCTGCGCTCCTCGGCGACCGCCAGAAAGGTTTCGAGTTGGCTCAGTTCCATGTCAGTTGTCAGCTTTCAGTGGTCAGTTGGTTCGCGGCAGGTCAGCCGAGGCTGACAACTGAAGACTGATCACTGACCACTGTACTATAAGCATTTCTAATGGAGTCCACAAAAATAATAACTTTGCCTTATATCGGCCCGATGCGCGACACTGATTGCATTCACAGTAGGTTCCCCTGGCAGGCATGTTCATGACTTCTGATCACGTAGTCTTTTTCGATACCACGTTGCGCGACGGCGAGCAGTCTCCCGGCTGCAGCATGACCACGCAGGAAAAGCTGACCATGGCCCACGCTCTGGAGGAGTTGGGCGTGGACATCATCGAGGCAGGATTCGCCATGGCTTCCGAGGGAGACTTCGCGGCCATCGCCACCATCACGCAGGCCGTGCGCAAACCGCGCATTGCTTCGCTGGCGCGCGCCAAGGCCGAAGACATCGAGATGGCCGCCCGCTCCGTGCAGTTTGCGGACCGCGCCCGCATCCACGTGTTCCTGGCTTCGAGCGACCTGCACCTGGAGTACAAGCTGAAGATGAGCCGGCAGCAGGCGCTAGATCAAACCGCCGAGTCGGTGCGGCTGGCCCGCTCGTTTGTGGACGACGTGGAGTTCTCTCCCGAGGACGCCACGCGCGCCGATCGCGATTTTCTGGTGGAGATGGTGCGGGTGGCTGTCGAGGCCGGCGCGACCACGATCAATATGCCGGACACGGTGGGCTACACCACACCGGAGGAGTACGGGCAGATGTTCCGTGAGGTACGGGAACGCATTCCTGCCATCGACGCCGAGGGCATCATCCTCTCTTCGCACTGTCATGACGACCTGGGGTTGGCCGTGGCCAACACGCTGGCCGCCATCAGTGGCGGCGCCCGGCAAGTGGAGTGCACCATCAACGGCATCGGCGAACGAGCCGGCAATGCCGCCCTGGAAGAGATTGCCGCGGCACTCTATGTGCGCGCCGACCGCTACGGCGTGAGCAACAGCATCAAGATGGAAAATCTCTATCCAACCAGCCAGGTGCTGGGGCAGATCATCACCTTCCGCCCCTCGCCCAACAAGGCGGTGGTGGGCGACAACGCGTTTGCGCATGAGTCGGGGATTCACCAGCACGGAATGCTGGCCAATCCGCTGTGCTACGAGATCATGACGCCCGCACTGGTGGGCGTGGCCAAGACGCACCTGGTGCTGGGCAAACACTCGGGCCGCGCGGCGCTGCGGCACCGGCTAGAACAGCTTGGATTCACGCTGAGCCGCGAAGAACTGCAGCAGACCTACTATCGCTTTGTGGCCCTGGCCGATCGCAAAAAGAACATCTACGATCAGGACCTGATCGGCCTGGTGCCCGATCCGATTCGCGAGTCGCGGCGGTCGCCGGTTTCCGAGCTGGATTAAGGACGCGCCTGCGGCTGCGTTTTTGGGTTGCACGGTACGAGCTGGAGCCCGTACACGAGAGACAGAAACAGACTGGGGCTACAGCAGGCTCTACCGCAAAGGCAGAGGGTTCGGAACGCTGAAGAAGGAACGCATGAACAAGCGCTTGTTTGCACGGCTGGCCTGGACGGGGATTGCTTCACCACTGCTGATGATGCTGGCGTACGAGATGGACGGGAGCAGGTTCAGCTGGTTTGCGGCGCCGTTTTATGCGCCGGGCTTGCTGACCGCGGCGGTGGTATTTCGCATGGGCGGACACGCCGGCAGCCCGGAATCGTATCTCGCGGTGGCCTTTGGCCTGAACTTTATTTTCATCTGGATCATGCTGCTGGTTATTCTGAAATTGGTTGAGAGACTTTTTCTTCGACTGAAGGTCAAAGCCGCACATTGACGACGGACAACTGAAAACCGATCCCTGATCTTCGATCTCCGATCCCTGACGCAAAGAAGAGAGCACGAATGAAGCTGAATATCCTGGTAGTAGCGGGCGACGGTGTCGGCCCGGAAGTTACGAACGAAGCAGTTGCGGTTCTCAAGGAAGTGGCAGCCCAGGGCGGCCACCAGTTCAATTTCTCTGAGCGCCGCATTGGCGGCGTGGCCATTGTGCAGGACGGCACGCCCCTGCCCGCGGAGACCATCGAGGCCGCGCTGGCCTCGGACGCCGTGCTGCTGGGCGCGGTGGGCGGCAACGAGTTCAATTCCCTGCCCCCGAACAAGCGCCCCGAAGCCGGCCTGCTGGGAATTCGCGCCGCGCTGGGCGGCTTTGCCAACCTGCGCCCTTCTTTTGCTTTCAAAGAACTGACCGTCAACAGCCCGCTGCGCCCCGAAGTCATCGACGGAACGGACATTCTGTTTGTACGCGAACTGCTGGGCGGCCTCTACTTTGGCCAGCCGCGCGCGTGGGACAAGGAGAAGGGCGAAGCCTGGAACACCATGCGCTACACCAAGGGCGAAGTGGAGCGGGTTGCCCGCATCGCCTTCGAGCTGGCCCGTACGCGCCGCAAGAAGGTGACCAGCGTGGACAAGGCCAACGTGCTGGAAGTTTCGCAAATGTGGCGCGCCACGGTAATTGAAGTGGCGGCCGAGTTCCCCGACGTGGAGCTCGAACACCAGTATGTGGACGCCATGGCCATGCACCTGATGAACCGGCCGCGCACCTTTGACGTGGTGGTAACGGAAAATTTGTTCGGCGACATTTTGAGCGACGAAGGCGGCATCATCACCGGCTCGCTGGGCATGCTGCCCTCGGCCACCATCGGCGGCAAGGTCAATCTGTTTGAGCCGGTCCACGGCTCGGCGCCAGACATTGCCGGCAAGGGCCTGGCCAATCCTCTGGGCGCCATCCTCAGCGCGGCGATGGTGCTGCGCTACTCGGCGGGGCTTGAGGCGGAGGCGGTGGCGGTGGAGAAGTCCGTGCGCAAGGTGCTGGAGATGGGCTTCCGCACGCCGGATTTGGCCCGCGACAACCCGGAAGGGCTGCCCGTGCTTTCCACCTCGGAGATGGGCACAAAAGTACGCGAGACGGTAAAGCTCTTACTGGCGTAAGAGCAGAGATCAGGGGTCAGAGATCAGAGATCAGTTCTCTGCGGTAAAGGACAATTAGACGCCCTGCCCTGGCCGCGTATTTGTTTTTTGCGGCCAGGGCGGGATAACAGGCACTTCACCTTTTGAACACGGGGTGTTTCATGAGTTCAGGACCAAAGACGCTATTCGAGAAGGTATGGGAGCAGCATGTGGTGGTGGAGCCCAAGGGTGAACCCACCGTGCTCTACATCGACCTGCAACTGCTACACGAGGTCACCTCGCCGCAGGCATTTGAAGGCCTGCGGTTGGCCGGACGCACGGTGCGCCGGGCCGATCGTTCGGTGGCTACGGTGGATCACAATATTCCCACCACCCTTGAGGGCCGGCTGAACATTGTGGACCAGATCGCGGCCAAGCAGATTGCCGCGCTGCGCAAGAACTGCGCGGACTTTGGCATTGAACTGTTCGACGTGAACTCGCCCAACCAGGGCGTGGTGCACGTGGTTGGCCCCGAGCTGGGATTCACCAAGCCGGGCATGACCATTGTCTGCGGCGACTCGCACACCTCGACCCACGGCGCGTTTGGGGCCTTGGCTTTCGGCATCGGCACCAGCGAAGTGGAGCATGTGCTGGCCACGCAAACGCTGCCGCAATCCACGCCCATGACATTCCGCATTGCGATCGAAGGCACGTTGCAGCCGGGCGTGACGGCCAAGGACATTATCCTGGCCATCATCGGAAAAATCGGCACCGACGGCGCGACCGGCTGCGTGATTGAATACGCCGGCTCGGCGATTCGTGCTCTTTCGATCGAAGGCCGCATGACGGTCTGCAACATGAGCATCGAGGCCGGCGCGCGCGCGGGCATGATCGCACCCGACGAAAAGACTTTTGCGTATCTCAAGGGCCGCCTGCACTCGCCCAAGGGCGCGGAGTGGGACAAGGCCGTCAGCGAATGGAGCAAGCTCGTCACCGACGAGGGCGCGAAGTTCGACCGCGAGTTGGTGATTGACGCGGCTGCGCTGGCGCCGTTTGTAAGTTGGGGAACCAGCCCTGGCATGGTGGCTCCCATCACCGCCAAGGTACCCGATCCCGCCGACGCAACCACGGAAATCGAGCGTCACGGCTTTGAGCGCGCGCTGGAATACATGGACCTGAAGGCTGGAACGCCGATGGAAGAAGTGGCCATCGACCGCGTGTTTATCGGCTCCTGCACCAACGGCCGCATTGAAGACATGCGCGCCGCGGCCCGCATCGCCAAGGGCTACAAGGTTTCGTCCAAGGTGGGCGCGATGGTGGTTCCCGGTTCGCAGTTGGTGAAGGCGCAAGCCGAAGCCGAGGGGCTGGACCGCATCTTCCGCGAGGCGGGATTCGATTGGCGCGAGCCGGGCTGCTCCATGTGCCTGGCCATGAACCCCGACATTCTTGCGCCGGGCGAGCGCTGCGCTTCTACCAGCAACCGCAACTTTGAAGGCCGCCAGGGACGCGGCGGACGCACCCATCTGGTTTCGCCGGAGATGGCCGCGGCAGCCGCCATTGCCGGGCACTTCGTCGACATTCGCACCTGGAAAGTAAACGAGCTGGCTACGCCGGAGGTGAAGGCCTAATGGAAAAGTTCACGACACTCACATCGCTGGCCGCGCCGCTGGACCGCGCCAATGTCGATACCGACCAGATCATTCCCAAGCAGTTTTTGAAGCGCATTGAGCGCACCGGCTACGGCGACTTTTTGTTCTTTGACTGGCGGCGCACAGCCACCGGCGAGCCGGACCCGGCGTTTGTGCTGAACGATGCAAAGTACAAGGGCGCGCAGATTCTGGTTGCGGGCAAAAACTTTGCCTGCGGATCGAGCCGCGAGCACGCCGCCTGGGCGCTCTCCGATTTTGGTTTCCGCGCGGTGATTGCACCTACCTTTGCCGACATCTTCTTTTCCAACGCCGGCAAGAACGGCATTGTGCTGGTGCGCCTGAGCGAAGAGCAGGTGGCCACACTGCTGGAAAACGCCAAGACAATTCCCGGCTACAAACTGACGGTTTCGCTGGAAGACCAGACGGTGACCGACAGCCAGGGCTTCAAGGCGACGTTCGACGTGGATCCGTTCCGCAAGTTCTGCCTGATCGAGGGGCTGGACGATATCGGCCTGACCCTGCGGCATGCGGCAGAGCTGGACGCGTTTGAAACCAGGCACGACGAAGCTGGATGGCTGAAGGCTAAAAGCTAGAAGCTGGCTCTTTCCCCGGTCTCAGAATCGAGACCGGGGGCACCCGCTCTACCGATCTCTGACCCTTGATCTCTGATCTCTGTAAAGGAGTTTTCTCATGGGAAGCAATGCACATACGCAAGCATCGAATGCCCACCTCACGACTCCCACGCGCCTGACCGGGGCGGAGATTGTGTGGGCCACGCTGGTGGGCGAGGGCGTGACCGACGTCTTTGGCTATCCGGGCGGCGCCATTCTGCCGGTTTATGACGCGCTGCGCAAGTTTCCCATTCACCACACCCTGGTGCGCCACGAACAGGGCGCCTCGCATATGGCCGACGGCTATGCGCGGGCTTCGGGCAAGGTAGGCGTCTGTGTGGCCACCAGCGGCCCCGGCGCCACCAACCTGGTGACCGGCATTGCCACGGCCATGCTGGACTCGATTGCCATGGTTTGCATCACCGGGCAAGTCTCCAGCAAAGTGCTGGGCACCGACGCCTTTCAGGAAGTGGACATCACCGGCATCACGCTGCCGGTAACCAAGCATAACTTCCTGGTCAACTGTACCGAGGACATTGCGCCGGCCATCCGCTACGCTTTCCAGATCGCCAAGTCCGGACGGCCCGGCCCGGTGCTGGTGGATATTACCAAGGACGCGCAGCAGGCCACAGCCATCTTCGACTTTGCCGCCGCCAAGCCGCGCCCCTACCGGCCCCATCCGATGCTGCACGCAGGCGATGCGGAGTTGGAGCAGGCTGCGGAACTGATTCGCAACGCCAAGCGCCCGGTGATCCTGGCGGGGCACGGCGTGATTGAGTCGGGCGCCATGGAACAGGTGCGCACACTGGCCGAGCGCGCGCAGATTCCCGTTGCGCTGACGCTGCTGGGCCTGGGCGCCTTCCCTGCCTCGCACGAGCTGAACCTGGGCATGATGGGCATGCACGGCGAGGCCTGGGTGAACCATGCGATTCAAGAGGCCGACCTGCTGATCGCCTGCGGGATGCGCTTCGACGATCGCGTGACCGGCACCATTGCGACCTATGCGCAGAAGGCCAAGAAGATTCACATCGAAGTGGACCCGGCGGAGATCAACAAGAACGTCAAGGTGGATGTGGCCCTGGTGGGCGATCTGGGCGAGGTGCTGGAGAAGCTGCTGCCCCGCATTCCGGGCCGCGACGGCTCCGCTTGGCTCAAGGCCCTCGACAACATCAAGGGCGCGTCGGCAGTGCGCGACATCAAGAATCTGCCCGACGACGGGCACCTGTACGCGGCGCACGTGATGCACGACCTGTGGCGCATCACCGGCGGCAACGCCATTGTGGTGACGGACGTGGGCCAGCACCAGATGTGGGAGGCGCAGTATTTCCACCACGAGCAGCCGCGCACGCTGATTACCTCCGGCGGACTGGGAACGATGGGATTCGCACTGCCTGCGGCCATCGGGGCCAAGACGGCCTGCCCGGACAAGGAAGTCTGGGTGATCGTCGGCGACGGCGGCTTCCAGATGACCTCGTCGGAGCTTTCGACCATTGCCCAGGAAGGCATCAAGATCAACATCGCCATCATCAACAACGGGTTTCTGGGCATGGTGCGGCAGTGGCAGGAGTTTTTCTACGACAAGAACTACGAATGCACGCCGCTGGTAAGCCCGGACTTTGTGAAGCTGGCCGACGCCCACGGCATTGCCGGACGCACCGTACGCACGCGGGCCGAACTGGCCGGCGCGGTCAAGGAAGCGCGCACCGCGCCCGGCGCTTACCTTTTGAATTTTATGGTCGAGCAGGAAGACTCGGTGTATCCGATGATTCCGGTCGGCTCGGCCCTGCACGAGATGATCCGCCGCCCCAGCAAGAGTCCTTTGCTGGAAACGCCGGACGATAAGTAAGAAATGCAGTGGTCAGTGATCAGTTGTCAGTGGTCAGTTGCTCGAAGCATCAAAATGCGGCCGTAGTTTACTGACAACTGATCACTGGCAACTGACCACTGTTCCCTGAAAGGCCTCATCATGCTGCACACATTCGTCGCATACGTTGAAGACCGGCCCGGCGTTCTGACGCGCGTGGCTTCGCTTTTCCGCCGCTTGAACATCAACATCATCTCGCTGACCGTAGGGCGCAGCGAGAGGGCCGGGCAGTCGCGGATGACCATGGTGGCCGAGGCTTCCGCCGAAGCCGGGAACCGCATCCGGGCCAGCCTGTATAAACTGGAAAATGTCATCGATGTGGACGACATTGGCCAGTTGCCCTCGGTGACGCGCGAACTGGCGCTGATCAAGATCGCCGCCACGCCCAGCGAGCGCTCCTACATTTTCCAGTTGGTCGAGACCTTCCGCGCCCGCATCGTCGATCTGGCGCACGAATCGCTGATGATTGAAATCACCGGCGTGGAGAGCAAGATCGAAGGGCTCATCCAGATGCTCAGCGAAGACGAGGGCAGGATTCTGGAGATTTGCCGCAGCGGCAAGATGACCATGCGCCGCGGCCACCACACCAGCCGGGTATTGAAGGCCATGAAAGTGGGCGAGACCGAAGCGCCCGAACTGGCCGATCTGCCCCTGGAACATCTTGAAGAAGGCGCCGCCGTCGAGCCGGAATAGTCCCGCCCGCTGGACGCTGCCCAAAAACCCATCGCACCGAACCTTAAACCCGCACGCAAAGGAAAAAGAGAAAATCATGGCGAAGACTTATTACGACAAAGATGCCGACCTCTCCCTCATCCAAGGCAAGAAGGTAGCCATCATCGGCTACGGCTCCCAGGGGCATGCGCATGCTCTTAACCTGAAGGATTCAGGGGTCCAGGTCAAGGTTGGCCTCGCGCCCACCTCCAAGTCCATCGTCAAGGCGCAGAAGGCCGGCCTGGAAGTGGGCACGGTAGCGGACGTGACCAAGTGGGCCGATGTGGTGATGGTCCTGGTTCCGGATCAGACCGCGGCCAAGCTGTATGCCGAGGAGATTGGCCCGAACCTGGCCGACGGCAAGCTGCTGATGTTTGCGCACGGCTTCAATATCCACTACAAGACCATCATTCCCGCCAAGGGCATCGATGTCGGCATGGCCGCACCGAAGGCTCCGGGCCATCGCGTCCGCGAAATCTTCCCCGAGGGCGGCGGCGTCCCCGGACTGATCGCCGTCGAACAGGACGCCACGGGCAATGCACACGCTCTCTGCCTCAGCTATCTGAAGGGCATCGGCTGCACCAGGGCCGGAGTGCTGGAAACCACCTTCAAGGACGAGACCGAGACCGATCTGTTTGGCGAGCAGGCCGTGCTGTGCGGCGGCGTCAGCGCGCTGATCAAGGCGGGCTTTGACACGCTCGTAGAGGCCGGCTACCAGCCCGAGAGCGCCTACTTCGAGTGCCTGCACGAGTTGAAGCTGATTGTCGATCTGATCTATCGCGGCGGCCTGTCCTACATGCGCTACTCGATCTCCGATACCGCCGAGTGGGGCGACTACGTCAGTGGCCCGCGCGTGATCAACGCCGAGAGCCGCAAGGCCATGAAGGAAATCCTGACCGAAATCCAGAACGGCGCGTTTGCCAAGCGCTTCCTGGCCGACCAGAACTCCGGCCGCAAGGAGTTCACGGCGTTCCGCGATGCCGAATCCAAGATCCCGGTCGAGATCGTCGGCAAGAAGCTCCGCGCCTCGATGCCCTTCCTGGATCCGATCACCGTGGAAGAGAGCAAGAAGAACGTGTAAGAGCAGTTGTCAGTTATCAGCCAAACCGCCGGACAGCGCAATGCTGTCCGGCGGTTTTTTGTTTGTGACTGGACGCGACACAGGTTCACGGTTTGTGGGATGCGTTGGGAGTGCGCCTCGGAAACGATTTAAAGTGAATGGGTTAGGAAGGACTTACAGGATCACAGAAACTCGGGTCTTGTGTTTCTTTGAAATCGGGTCGAGGGAATTATTGAAAATGCAGGGGTTAGACTGGGCATCACAGTTTCACCGCAAAAACGGCCTTTTTCTAGCCGACATGGGGTAAAAGTTTATAACTGAAGATTCCAGATAAGTTACCCGATTTTTGCAGCACTCAAAAGCCGGTCTATAGGACGAGTTTTCCTTCTCCACAAGGGGCGAAAACCTGTCCGCACTGGCCTTGTTCGATGAGAAAAGGCTACTTTTCTGCCACAACTGCAATGCTCAGGCCCGGATTGACCGGCGCCTCCTTCACTCCCCTTTTGATTGTGCATCCGAGGGAGGTAATCTTCTGCAACGGCGGGCTGACGGGAAGGGTTGGCTGTACGGAGCCCGGCTGAGGGTCCTGCTTCCCTTCCGGGCGGATAATACTACAGTTGTACTTGCCCCAATCGGCCTTGATCCGGGCCTGAATGCCGCGCTCTTTGGGCCTATTTCAGGGGGTTAAAACCCCCTGCTCCCTCCGGACTTTCCTATCTACAACTGTAGTAATAAGGGCTTGTGGATTCCCAGGTCTCAAAAGCGAGACCTGGGGCACCCATTTTCGTGCTTGATACTGTCCGGCGAGATACGGGGCTGCGCGAGGACGGGGATTCAATCCTCCGGGAAGTTCACAAGGGGCGTCGACAGGCCCGCTCCACCGCTGACCCCGAGGGCTGCCTGGCCCATGCCGGGCAGGACGCCGACGTTCCATTCGGGCGCCTTGAGTTCCGGCATCGGCTCTGCATGGAACAGCTTTCCGCACTGCTTGGCCGTCCACCGGGCCCAGCGCTTGGACTTCTTCTTGCGGGCGCTGTCGGTCGAAATTCCCGTACCCGCATACATCTGGCGGTAGAGCTTCGACAGGAAGATGAACGCGATTCTGGAGCGCAGATTCGGCGTACAGGAGGACCGTTGCCAGATCGGACGCCAACTGTAGAACCTGTCCCAAACTTTCTGCGTGCGTTCGCGAATCTCATCCGAGCTCATGGAAGCGTGGGGCGTAAACATTTTGGGACGAGTTTCGGTTGGAATCAGCCAGTAGCGGGTAATCGGCACACCGCCGACCAGCGTGGGATCCTTGGCTTGCTCCTTTTCCCAGCGCGCAAAGTCGACCGTGCCGGGAAACGGCGTCATCATGACGAACTGGGCAAAGGTGATTTCGGCCTTCAGCGCCAGGTCCGCCGTGGCATCGAAGGTGGACGGCTTGTCGGTTGGCAGTCCGAAGATGAAGGAGCCCAGCACGTGAACGCCATGCTCTCGAAATGTCTTCAAGCGCTTGACCAGGGCGTCGCCAGAGCAGTTCCAGTCTTTGAAAACCGCTTTAAGCCCTTCGGGCGTCACCGCCTCGACGCCCACCAGAGCGCCCTTGATATTGGCCTTGTGCATGGCATCCAGGAACTCGCCGTCCTCGGCCGCTTCCATGGTGATCTGGGTGAAGAACACCATGTTTTTCGGCAGTTTTGCCATCTCGGCCATCAACTGGAAACGCTCGGCGCGGATGGCCGTCAACTCTTCAACGCGGGCCAGATTGTTTTGCTCGCGGGCCAGACGAAGATCGGTCAAGGACACCGGATAGAAGTTATCGTCGGCCAGGGCGATGAAGCGGAAACCGATCCGCCGCAGGGCCACGATTTCATCGATCACCTTCTGGTGCTGCCGTTGGCGGGGCTGCTGCCCGTCGGTTCGCCACACGCTGCAAAAGGAGCAATGCTTTGGGCATCCGCGAATGGTTTGCACCGAGGCCCACATGTACTTGTCGCGCGGGATCAGATCCCATCGCGCCGCGAGGAACTGGCTGCCGTCAATGCGTCCACCCTCGTAGATCGAGTCGGGCTTACCGGCGATGCAATCCATCACGGCCTTGCCCCAGGCGATATCGCCATCGCCTTTGACGACGGCGTGAGCGGCGCCGAGTTCCAAGACTTCGTCGGGATAGAGCGTTGCGTGGATGCCGCCGTAGATGACCCAGGCGCCACGGCTGCGCGCCATTTTCCCGACCTGATAGCCGCGCAGGGCATTGCCGGTATGAACGCTGATGCCGACAATATCGCCCGGCTGGATGCTCTCGGGCACAATCTGCTCCAGCGACTCATCGACAAGAATGGGATCTCCCGCGGCTCGGGGGGTTGCCGCGGCAAGAACAAACAGCCACCGTGGGGTAATAACAGCTGTACCGAAAGAATTGTCGCTTGGATTTACGAGATGCACCCGCATAGAGGGCCCAACCTTTCCAGGTTAAAGTTCCGTGGTTTCGGAGAGCATCTTCGCCATGATGAAAACCTTGCCGATGTGCGCATCTGCACCCTGGCCTATGACGACAGAAGCGCCAGTTTATGCTGCTCGTCCTAACAGATTGTGTGCAATATGGCACACTTATGGAATTTTGCGGGCAAGCGAGAACGGCTTGCAGAAAGCGAAAAAACTGACTGTGAGTGGAGGGGGGCTGCGATCCGTCAGTGGTTCTTTGGTGGCTGGCGCCGGGAGCCCCAGGTCTCATTTTTGAGATGTGGAAAGCACTCCAGGCATTGGGATTAGACGTTTATACAGGCTGATCCGCCGGGATTATTTACGGTTCGGGCGGAAGGCTGCGGCCCGGAAGCCGCCAGGGAAGTCCCGATCCCTGTCAAGACCGTGGTTCATCCACCCATCCCCTTTCCGTAAACCAACATGCCTTGAAAGTGCGCCAAGGACAGGGCACCCGAGTTTGTGGCCGGGAGACAGAGAGCCGGAGACGGGTGAAGTACCCGCCGCCACGCTTTATCGAGAATTTCTTTCATCCCCTCCGCCCATCCGCAGGGTAGTATGTGAAAGATCCTCCGTGGGACGATCGAACGAACCGGGCCAGCACGCGAGCTACCTCGATTTCAATAGGAGGACTCTCATTTCCATGCCTTTGCGTTTTCCCCAGCGCTTCCCATCTGTCGTTCTCGCATCTTTGCTTTTCGCCCTCACTGCCGCTCCGTTTCTCCACGCCGACACGGTCGTGTTGAAAAACGGCGACCGGCTCACAGGAACGGCCATCAAGCTCGATGGCGGCAAACTCACCTTCAAAACCGCTTATGCCGATGCAATCATCATAGTCTGGGACCAGGTAACGAGTCTCACCACCAGCCAGCCTCTGGTGCTGCCCGCGGCCAAACGAACCCTTACGGTAACCTCGATTGAGCGCACCGACGCTGGACTCACGGTCACCACCCCGTCTGGTTTGGCCACATTGCCCGCCGCCGCTGTGACCGTGTTGCGCACACCGGCCGACCAGAAAGAGTATGAGGCGACCCTGCATCCCAATTGGGCTCATGCCTGGGCTGGCACGGCGAACCTGAGTTTGGCGCTGGCTCGGGGAAACTCCGACACCGCCACGTTTGGCGCTGGATTTGCCGCTGCCCGCACCACCCGCACCGATAAGACCTCGGTCTACGCAAATACCCTCTATAGCGAAAACAGCAATGCCACCCCCTCTACCAGCGCCAACGCAACCGGCGGCGGGCTGCGTTACGACCACAATCTGAATTCGCGCATCTTCGTCTTCGGCACGGGAGATTTCTCTGCCGATGCGCTTCAGAATCTGGACCTGCGCGCCATTGTGGGCGGCGGCTTTGGATGGCACGCCGTTACCGCTCCCAAGCAGACGCTCAATCTGCTGGGCGGACTCGTCTGGACCCACGAAACCTACTCGCCCACGCCGACCAACAGCTTTGCCGCATTCGATCTGGGCGAAATCTACACCCGCAAGGTGGGATCAGGAAGCCTGCTGACCGAACAGGCCACTATCTACCCCGACCTCAACCAGACCGGACAGTTTCAGGTGTCGCTGGTCTCCAGCTTCAATACGAAGATCGGGAAGATCTTCAACTGGCAGACCAGCTTCACGGACCATTACACGTCGTTTCCGCCGGCAGGAACGCTCAACAACGACGTCGTTCTGACCACGGGACTCGGCATCACCGTGGTGCGCCGGTAGGGGCGGCGGCCCACATAAAGCCGCGATGAATGGGGCACAGCTTCGCCTTTTTGGGAAGGACAGAGGAATTGCAGGATCAGTGTGTGAGCCACCTACCAGTGAGATATGAGCCTTCCATCCCCGGTCCCCAAATGCGAGGGACCGGGGGCACCCTCGCATTTGTGGTTTGACATCGTCAACGAGAGCGGGGCCACCTGCCGCCACCGGTTTTCGATTTTGATACCTGGGAGAGTGCGAGGAAGTGCGGGCCACACGTCCTTAACTCACTAAGTCGGTCGCCCAGTTCTCTCTCGCCGTCAGCTCGGGAACATAACTGAAGATTTTGTCGCCGGTCACGAGAATTGCGCCCACGGCGATGGCGTGCGCCGCGATCAGCATATCCATGCTCTCCAGGGGCCGCCCGGCTGCTTCCTGAGTGGCGCGGAGTTGCCCGTAGACGCGCGCCTCCTCGGAACCCAGGGGCAGAACCTTTATGCGCGACAGGAACCAGCGGAGAGCAACATGCAGGTGCCTGGCGTTGGGATTCTTGGCAAGGCCATACTCGAGTTCCGCCTCGGTGACGCTGGAAATGCAGACGGCCTCGTCGTCTGCCAGATTGGCCAGCCGGACCCGGGCGGCGGGAGATTTGCCCTTGAGAATATAGCTGACCGTATTGGTGTCAAGCATGTAGAGCCGGGTCATAGCTCGTCGCGCTTTTGGGCTGGCCCCTGGTTGCGGTCGGCCAGGAAGTCGTCTGGGAACATGGCCTTGTCGAGAGCCTCGTAGACCTCAGCCCAACTGCCCGGCGCCTGGGAAAGGATCAGGTCGCCGCTCTGGGCGTCGCGGCGAATGAAAACTTCTTTTGAGGTAAATCGGAACTCGGCTGGAATGCGGACAGCCTGACTCCGGCCGCTCATGAATACGCGCGCTTTTTCAATCTGTGCCATCCTGCCTCCTTGTGCTATATACCATGCCATATACCAAGACCGCACCGCAACTGTTTTCAAGTTGCGATGCGGCGTTTTTCTACCCTGTTTTTCTAGTACTGCAGTTGTACTTGCCCCAATCGGCCTTGATCCGGGCCTGAAGGCACGCTCTGTGGGCCGTTTTCAGGGGGTTAAAACCCCCTGCTTCCTCCGGAATTTCCGATCTTCAACTGTCGTACTAAAGTGTCAGCCTTACTTCTTGTCCAAGCGGAAGGCGGCGGCTTGGAAGTCGCCGCGGAAGTCCGGGTCCAGATCGAGGCCGTGGTTCATCCACCATGCGCCGCTGGCCACGGCGGGCGAACCCACGCGTGCCTTGCCTTCGATGGAGCTGAGGGCGTATTGCGCGGCCGGATCCAGACCTTCGAGCTTGAGGGTCGGGAAGGTGTGGCCCTTCTGCGTGGAGTGGATGAAGGCAAAGACGACGGATTGCGTCTTGGCCGGGTTGACGGTCTGGGTGGCGGAGAACTCGCTGCCGTTGCGCGGCGAGATGAGCCGGTAGAGGTCGCCCTGGACGATGGTGGGCTGCACCTGGTGGTAGGCGGCGATGAGGCGCTTGGCGGTAGCCATCTCCTCGTCGTTCCACTTGACCACGTTGGCGCCGATACCCAGAGAGCCCTGCATGGAACTCAGCATCCGGTACTGCAGCGAGGTGGTGCGCTTGTTGAGCGAGTTCGGCGTATCGGTAACCCAGGCCATCATGACCTGCGTCGGATAGGCGTAGCTGAATCCGTCCTGCTGGGTCAGGCGATCGAAGGAATCGGTGTTGTCGGAGGGCCAGACCTCGTCGGTGTAGCGGAGGATGCCCAGGTCTACACGACCGCCGCCGCCGGAGCAGGACTCGATTTCGATCTTGGGGTGGCGCTGGCGCAGTTCCGCCAGAATGCTGTAGACGTTGCGGGTGAACTCGACATAGACCTTCTTCTGCTCGTTGGCGGGAAGCTGGTCCCAGCCGGGCTCGCTCCAGTTGCGGTTGTAGTCCCACTTGAGGAAGGCAATGTCGTTCTCGTTGAGCAGCTTGTCGAGGAAGCCGAGGACGAAGGCGCGCACATCGGGCCGGGCCAGGTTGAGCACGAGCTGGGTGCGCTGCTCGGAACGTGGACGGCCGGGGAAGTTCAACACCCATTCGGGATGCTTGCGGTAGAGGTCGGAGTCGGGGTTGATCATTTCCGGCTCAACCCAGAGGCCGAAGTCCATGCCTAGGCCGTGAACCTTGTCGATGAGCGGCTTGAGGCCGTGGGGGAACTTGTCGGGATCGACATACCAGTCGCCCAGGCCGGCGTGGTCGGTTTTGCGCTTGCCGAACCAGCCGTCGTCCATGACGAAGCGGTCAATGCCCAGGGCGGCAGCCTTCTCCGCAAGGGCGATCTGGCCAGCCTCATTGACGTTCATCTCGGTGGCTTCCCAGGAGTTGTAGATGACGGGGCGGGGCTTGGGAGCTGCTGCAGTTACCGTCTCGGGAGTGCGGGGCAGGATGTTTTTCACTTCAAAATGGTGCAGCAGGCGGGATGCGCCGCCGAGGCCGTCGGGCGAATAGCCGCCGTAGAAGATGGGGGTTTCAAGCTTCTCTCCGGCGTGGAGGACATAGCCGAAATCGAAGGGATTGAAGCCGCCGGTGACGCGGACGGCGTCGAGCTGATCCTGCTCAACGGTGATGCGCCAGGAACCGCTCCAACCGAGGGCGCCGAACCAGACAGCGCCGTGCTCCTCATTGGCGTCGCCGGCCTGAATAGCGAACCAGGGGTTGGCCTGGTGGCCGGTGGTGCCGCGGCGGCTCTCGATGACGCGCTCGCCGGGGTGAATGGGCTCCTGGGTCAGGTTCCACTCGCCCGCCCAGCGGCCGGTGAGGTAGTTGAGCGTGTAGTGAGCCGCGGGAAGCGCCCAGGCGGCCGCAGCGGCCTGTTCCACGGTCACAGCGTCCGTGCCCTTGTTCTGAATGGTGGCAGAACGGGAGAGGATGCCGCTCTCCGGGTCGATGGCGTAGTGCAGGGTCACAAAGATGGGGCGGGAGATGTCTTTGAGCAGTACGTCAAAGCCGTTGGCGACGGCGGTGTGGCTTTGGTAGTGCAGCACCAGGTCGCGGTTGCCGTCGGCGAAGGAGACCTTGAGGGCGGGCTCGACAAACAGGCCAGAGCCCCAGCCGACGAACTCCTGGGGAGTGTTGGTGTAGGAGGAATCGAAGGAGGCCCATTCGGGCATGGGGGTGGCTTGCGGGAACGCATCCGTAGCCGCGAGGCGACCTCCCCAGTAGAGCTGCTGGAGCTCGCCGCGGGAGTTGACGCCGAAGGCATAGGAGACGGCGCCGCCGTCGATGCGGAAGACCTTGGTGGCCGCGTCGAAGGAGGTAGCGGCCGGTTGGGCGGAGGCGAGGAGCGAAGCGGCGAGCAGGACAAGAACCGCTGAAAAGGTTTTCATTACAGACCATCTCCTTGTTGCTTTTTCCAAACCGCCTCATCATACCATCCCGTCCCTTACGGAATCGGGCTCAAAATCGGCTATTCTGGTTCTGCTCACCCCGGAGGTTCCCCGGATGTTGTCTGCCGCCATCAAGCCGCCTGCCTATCCCACGCCCGTTGAAGAGATCGCGGCTGCGCTGGATCGCATCGGCCCGCTGCAGGGGCTGCCGCAGGAGGACCGCCTGTGGCTGGCGCGCAACAGCCAGGAGTACGTGGCCAGCATCGGCGATGTGCTGTTTGAAGAAGGCGCACCTGCAGAGCGGATGATCCTG
>Ga0224527_1000722_pt1 | contig 20050 bp, 29 predicted proteins | sample CBST0metaG_FD_179882 | JGI IMG/M metagenome (GOLD analysis project Ga0224527, IMG submission 179882) | Peat soil microbial communities from Stordalen Mire, Sweden - C.B.S.T0 | ecosystem: Environmental > Terrestrial > Soil > Wetlands > Peat | place: Sweden: Norrbotten County, Stordalen Mire... | reverse complement strand
TTCCCCTCCCCTTGCACTTGCTACCCTCGCAGGCGTGGGCCTGAGCCAAGGCGTTGTTGATTGCAACAACAGCCAAACAACTGCAAATCCCGAAAGGCAAATACGATGATGATTCCAGCTTTCAAAATTGCCAGACTTGCCGAAGAGCACACCGACGCATTGAAGGCCCTCGGCTTTGAGCTTGCAACCAACTTTGACGTGCCCGCGCCGCGCCTCATCAATCGCGCCCTTAGCCAACTCGGCATTGACCGTGTGACGTATGAGCGCATCCTCGCCTATCAGAACCGCGTGGAGTACACGCCAGTTCCCAGACACCTGTTAGACCGCTGGGCAGCGTACTAGAAGACCGCGCACAAGGCCGGGACCGTCACAGCCCCGGCCCACACCCTACAGCACAACAACCAGTAAACGCGAGGACTCCACCAATGGAAATGCTCTCGACCAAAGACGGTCAGCCCCTACCCGAACAGCGCCGCGTTATCCGATCCATTGCACACCTGAAACGGGTTTTGCGCCACCCAGGCATGACGCTGGAACGGTTAGCATTCAACGGCTTCGCTGCGCTTCCGCCGCGCACCATTCTGGCCGTCCATTCCCGATACATCGTTTTTGAAGATACGGCACAGTTGACCTTTCCACGGCGCGAGGAGTTCGAGAGCAGGGAAGACTTCATTTTATGGGGGAGACTGGTCTATCGCCTGGGCATGGTTGCCGAAACGCAAGCACAATAATACCCGTAATAGTATGGCACGCCACGTCAAACGTGCTATACTGTATATGTAAGTGAAAGCAAGGGTGTTCCACGATGAAGAAGATGAAGCTAACCCGATCCGACTGGAGTAGTATTCACCGCGATTTCAAGGGAACAATTGACGGGTACAAGTCCCGGATGTGGAACAACGAACTCATCCCAGTTGAAATTGTCAAAGATTACGACTACAAGCAGGGTGACAGGGTCCGCTGCAATGGATATGACGGGGCCATTGTCCGGCGCTACAGCGCCGGGATGTACGAGGTGCGCGTACCGGGCGGAGTAACCTGCGTCAGCGCTTCGGAGTTGGTTGCGCTTTAACTGTTGGCATAGGCCGAAGGAGACCAAGAGTATGTTTCGCAAATTCGCTTCCATCGCACATCCTGACAAATACGGATACGCTTATGATTCCGAACAGTACAAGGGCGGTGAACTCTCCCCGCGCTTCCGGCAATTCGAGACCTACGGCGACAGAAACATTCAGCACAGTGGAGATTGGGCGATTACGCTCGACTTCGCAATCGACTATCTCAATTCGCTTACCGTCGCCATGCTGGACGACGAGGAACTGTGCGATGCAATGAGTTACCCCTTGAATCATCGGCCCAGCACCGAAGACCTGAAGTTTTCCGCCTCGCTCAAATACAACGAGGTGAAGGATTCCGGGTGGAACAAGACCCGATATTTCAGCGTCGCGAAGCGCAAGGTGACGCGAGACCAGGAAAAGAGCCACGACGACCGCTATACGGAGTTAAAGCCATGGCATAATGGAACGCCCGAAGCTATCTTCGCGATGGTAGTCCATGAGTATTCGACCGGACTGGAGCGCTGGCAATATGCCCAGACAGTTCGGGAGTGGGCCGAGGCAAACCTGAAAAACGGCTTTATGGAAATGCCCGCCGTATTCTTGAAATGGTTCAATCAGGACTACGAGCTGGCGCGGCAGTTCCGCAGCGCTTTTACAGCCTGCCGGAGCCTGTCTGAGGCGCACCGCCTTCGTGACGAAGGACGGCGGCAAATCGAATCGTATAAAGGTGACATCGAGCGCAAACGCGCGGCGGAAGCTCGGGATACGGCGGCGCTTGAAGTGGTCGCCGAGGCGGAAGTCGAACAGGTTGCGTAAATTACAAGGCCGAAAACAGTGTCGGCCAAACAATAACCTCAATACCACTTGACGCACAGAGAGAGAGAAGGAACCACGTGAATGATAATTGCTTCGTTGCTATACCTGGGAACGACAAAGGTAAACGGATCGGCATCGCGGTCTACCAGGAACCAGGGTATTACGTGACTGACTACGACAACCACGAGACCATCGAACAGTGCAAGGATCACGTTCGGCTCATAAACGAGTCACGCGGAGTTTCTGCGGAAATTGAAGAGGCGGCTTTTGTTGGCTCGATGTTTGGGTGGGGTGTACCCGGAGCCCAGGCGGCGGTCGAATACTTTGAGACGCGCCGGGCAGAGGAAAAGAGCGCGTCGAGAAAACTGTAATTGTATCGGGCGGCACTCACTAAAGCGGAGCATCGCTGGTACTGTCGTAAACGCTGCGATAGCGGTACTTGGAGGAACGATGGCTTTAATGAAGAAGTTAGCACTTGGACAGGACGGTTGGTTGTCGCCATCGGCGAGGGGAAGTTTCACGATGCGGTTGAGCGTGGAGTTGAGGCCGGGAAACTGCAAACCAAGAACGCTGCAGCGAAAGCAAAACTCAGGTAACGACGCGATGGCGTTGGCACTGCGGTACTGAGGAGATTGAGATGAAAGACAGACTGAGAACGCGCCGTGTTGGAACTTACGGGAGTGCAATTCAATGGATAGCGCTCAACGATGATACGGAATGGCTAAACCATGAGTATGGGAGTCCATCCGTGACGCTTTGCCTTGTGGCGGATGTATTCGGGCGAACCGTCGAGCGAGCGACCGACGACTTGCGTTGTGCCCTCCAGGCTGATCATGCAGCACAAAAGATGCTTGAACAAGCACGCACCTCGGTCCGCGCAACTATCGCTAAGGCAGAGAGCAATCGCTGCTCTGATTGTGGGTGTGGCCCAGGTCTTTGCGACTGTGACGAGTAACGTGAGGACAACCAAAGCGCCGCTGGCACTGCGGTACTGGAGAGTTGAATGCTGAACGCGGAGCAAATGAGAACTGTCGTTGACATCCAGCTTCACCGAATGCCGAGTAGGCCGGAGGAATCACACCTCCAGCCTCTCACAGATCCGGACTTGACACTCTCGCGTCATCCGGCTCGTGCCATCCCTGAAAGACCGGCGTCTTTCCCCAGATATGAAGGCTCCTCCTCTTTCGAGTTGGCCTAATCCAGACTGGATGACCCACCCCCTTCGCTCCACGCCGATTACAGGCGCTTCAACACTACTACGAGGCAGTCCGCCCCTGATTGAGGCATCGGTATTTTCCGCCTTACGGTTTCTGCCGCTTGTGCGTTTTCCCTTAGCATCCTCGATCAGGTTCTCAAGTTCCATACGAAAGCCAAGTTGAGATTCACGCCTTCTGTACACCGGACACCGCATGATCAGTAAGTAGGTTGCTCTCATGCTCTTCCCAAAGTACCTTTAAAACCTTGGTTTTGATGTCGTCTGCCCCTTTCGATGCTTCATCGAAGGTTCGCTTTCGCTCGTCTCTCTCAACCACACATGACGCAATCAAGTTGCGCCTTTTGACCATAACGTTCACCACCGTGGCTTTTGACCAAAGCAGCTTATGGCTGTTTGAAGCCTCTCCCTACAGAGTGACTTCGATGGGCCTACCATCATCTTTCGTACAGCATGAAGCTTGCGCTTCTTCTTGACACAATAAAGGGTGAGGAGATCCCCCGGCTCTGCCGGGGTGGCAGTAGCAGTTTGACATTTACGGGAGTCCATCCAAGAAACTCCAAACGTGAGCCGACCAAAGCGCACGTAAAGGAGAAACTGGATAGACCAATTGGAGAGTCTAAGCCACACGGTATGGGAGTGCAAATACCATGTGGCATTTATCCCGAAATGCCGCCGCAAGGTGCTGTATGAAGGCCTTCGGCAGCATTTGGGCGAGGTGTTCAAACGTTTGGCTGAGCAGAAGGAATGCCGCGTTTTGGAAGGCCACTTGATGCCTGACCATGTGCATATGCTTGTTTCGATTCCGCCCAAGTATGCGGTGTCGGAGGTGGTGGGATTCATCAAGGGCAAGAGCGCGATTCACTTGGCGCGGACCTACGGCGAGCACAAGCAGAATTTCGCTGGTCAGCATTTCTGGGCGCGTGGCTATTTCGTGTCGACCGTGGGACGAGACGAAACGGCGATCCGCGAATACATCCGAAACCAAGAGGTTGAGGACAAGCGGCTGGACCAACTGAGGATGTGGAAGTAGCCACCGAAAGGTGGCCCCAATAACGTCGGGGCCGCGTTAGCGACCCCGCTCAAGCCGCTTTGAGCGGCTCACATAATCAAGCCCCCGGCTCTGCCGGGGGTATTGACAAACAAGTGCAACAACCTCGGACTAGGGAGCGCTGCCCCCCGCGCCCGCAAGGGGCCTCCCCGGTCTTCCTCTCTGCGCTCGTGCAGACTTGCACCCCTTTCCGCTCTCGCTATGCTCTGCTTCAAGAGGCGGGTACACCCCTCCCCTTGCAGTTGCTACCCCTGCTGGCGTGGGCCAGGGCCAAGGCGTAGTTGGTTGTCAACTACAGCAGGGCCATTCAAAGGCAACAACCTAGATGCAGTTCTAACTTAGTTACTGAAGGTGAATATTATGTTTCCTCGTAGATTTACACCGTTGTTCCTGTTCGTCTTCATCCTCACCGTTCTTGTAACCGGGATCTTCCGGTTGATCTGCGGTGTTGTTAGCCTCGTCGCCAGCAGTAAGCGATAAGGCAAAATATCTTCTTATATAGCACTCACAGTAAAATGTGCTATACTATACATGTAAGTGAAAGCAAGGAGGCTGGCACATGGCAAGGGATTGGATTATCGACAAGAGCCACATCGGGAAATTCGCAATTGCAGAAACACAGGGCGATGTCTCCCTCTGTACAGTCCCGGTGAAGATTTACGACGATGACGACGTACTTTATCTGGAGGCGCGGGTTAGCCCTCAGATGTTGGACTCTGATGAATCGGACGCGTTTTCTCTGTTGGATGCTGCTGCCGTAGATCTAGGCGCTACGCGCATGATCTACAAAGATCCTGGACATGGTTGGATCACTCTCTAATCCCACCACGGCAAGCCAGGAGCCGCAATCCCGGCGAGGAGCAGCACGGATGCGTAATACATCGAGAAGGCCGAGCATAGAGACCGCCCCAGAGTGGGCGCACGAAGCCATTAAACAATGGATTGCAGAGCGCGGCAACACGTGGAAGGACGATCTACATAGCGCTTGGATAACTGGCAACTATCGTGGCGTGGCTCCGCAAGTTGCCGGTACTCTTCAGAGCTTCCGCAACACAACAGGCATTGATTGGCTCAGTCAGTAGCGGCCAGCCCTGAACTGAAATCTGGGCGACAATTAGCGCCGTCGCACACAAACGCCGATAAGGTAAACAAACTCAACCGCGTTAGAAACACAAATACCAGAGGGGAAGGAACACAATGACCGATACAAAGGAAGCAACTCGGCTGCGCGATCTCAAAACGTCGGCACGCGATCAACTCATGATCGATCCAAGGATTATCGTCGTCCAGGATGGCCATAATCCGCGCGACTACAGCACTGCCGAGAACCGTAAGCATCTCGACGACCTGAAGGAATCGATTCGCGCCAATGGCACACTCTCCCCTCTGTGGGTCCGCTGGGACGCCGCTACGAAGTCTGCTGTTTTGGTGGACGGCGAGTGCAGGCTCCGGGCTAATCTGGAGTTGATTGCAGAGGGTGTTGAGATCGCCGCCGTTCCTACTATCCAGGTGGGCGCTACTACAGAAGAAGATCAACTTTTGTTGGCAATCATCGCCAACCAAAATAAGCCGCTGTCAAAGCTGGAGCTCGGCAATTCGTTTCAGAAGCTCTACCGCTTTGGGTGGTCTCCTGAAACAATCGCCACGAAGACGGGTTGCAGTGTGCGCTTTGTCTCTGACTCGATGGAGTTGGCCGAGGCTCCAACCGCTGTTCGCGAGATGGTAGCGCAAGAGGAAGTCACTGAGGCGCGAGCCATTACGGAGGTTCGGAAGAACGGTGCCAGGGCTGTCGAGATCCTCAAAGAACGGGTTGCGGCGGCGAAGGAGAATGGCCAGGGAACGGTGAAGCGGGAGCGCGCCGTTTCGGAATCGCGTGTTATCAACTTCGGGCCGGTAGTTGGCAAGTTACTCAAGGGCGTGAAAGAGGACGACTTGAACAATGAAGATTTCGAGTGGATAGAGGTGAATCGCGAAGTACTGCTCACACTTTGGCGTCTGTTAAATCCTGAGCGAAAGAACATGAAGGCCGCGTAATTCAACCTGTTAGGAGATGGGCCGGATGAAAACCGCAAGAAAAAGTGTCACCTCTGTAGAGCTGCAATGCCCTGAGTGCGGGGAGACAATCCCCGCACTAAACGGATCTCTGTTTTGGACGGTGGCCGAGGTGCCGCTAACGGGTTCTCTTTTAACTTGCCAGAATTGCGGCAAGCAGTCGAAAGTTCCACGGGTATAACGTGTCCACGTAGAAGGGGACAGAATCAATGCACATCGATGCCCACAGCGCCTATGCAAACGACGAGAACCACGGCGCATTGCTAGCCGGGGCAGAAGCCCAAGCGGCGGGACTTTATCGCTGTCTTGCGCTTACCCGCCTATGGGAGCAGTCAACTTCGGTGTCTCCCCTTCGACACGAGGAAATCGTCCGGGATGAAAAACTTGTCGCGCAAATCTATCAGGCCACGCTTGATGAGATTGCGAGCGCCTTTGGCGAGGAGGAGACCGCAGCCCTCCGGGCGCGCATAGAGATCGTCTGGCAATTCGAATCTTCCGAGTGCCCGCCAGTAGAGCAGCAGCGGCTGTTTTAGAGCCCACGGACGACAAAGCACATATAGCGCAGTTGGTGCTAAACTAAACAGGCTCAACAATACGATGGAAGACGGGATAGTAACAAGTGACTACTAAGAAAGCAACGCCACTCAAGAAGACGGTCAAGCGTAAGGGTGGGTTCGAGTGCCCAAAGTGCCAGCATTTTATTACCAATGAGATGGTGGAGGCCGCGAAAGAGAAGATGCGGCGCATCGGGTGGAAGCCTTGTCCCAAGGGGTGCGGTCGGGAATTTGGGGCGCGAGCGATGAAGTATCACGTTCCAAGGTGTGATGGCGAGGGCGGGGTTAAACTGCCAGCGCATGGGCCGCATAAGAGTGTGCTCCGGCCTTGTCCTAATGGATGCGGTCAAGAGTTTGGGCCGCTTGAAATGAAACGACATGTTGAGCGGTGCTGGTATGAGGCACCGCCAAGGCTCAAACATAAGGCCAACCGTAAAACGACCAAGAAATGAAAGGATCTATCATGTTTCCTCGTAGATTTACTCCGTTGTTCTTTGCAGTGTTTGTAACTTCTACAGCGACGGTCTCTCTCTTTCGGATGCTCGTTGGTGCTGGCGAGTTGGCCGTGGGCAACCGGCGCAGATAGCGCTCATAGCTGCGCACATATAACAAAATGTGCTATACTATATGAGTAGCCGTAATGAACTAAGGAGCCAGTCTTATGACGATTCTCGTATTGCATGGCATCACCCAGGTAGAGAGCGACAAGCGGCGCAAGCAGATCGAGCGCAGCATCCGCCTCAACCAGAGCGAAGGACTTCAACCGACTGCGCGGCTCCTCGAACTGACCGACAAATACATCTCCGGCGAGATCGAATTCAAAGAATGGTCGCGCACCATTCGCAGTTGGCGGACAACCGCAGCAGCCTAGAGGAGCCCTGCATGACCGACGATCCTTATATCAACCCGGAGACTGGCGTACTTCGCAACATTCCAGGTCTCAAAACACAGCGAGAACTTGACGCCTACGAGGCGGAGCAAACGTGTTGCCGCCTCGCTGAGTTAGATGACACTCCGCTTCCCGGCAACTTCGACGCTGAACACCTCAAGGCTATTCATCAATACATTTTTCAAGACGTGTACGATTGGGCCGGTCAAGCGCGTACGATCAACGCACCCAAGATCGACGGCAGCAAGGCGACCCGCTTCACCCAGGCCACGCAGATAGACAAAAGTCTTGTAAACGTGTGCGGTCGGCTGGACTCGGCTACTGCCCACACCCTCACCCGAGAGCAGTTTATTGACAAGAGCGCTGCATTGCTTGGAGACCTCAATCATATACATACTTTTCGGGAAGGCAATGGCCGGGCACAGAAATGCTTTCTTGAACATTTCGCTGCCCAGGCGGGCCAGACACTCGATTTCTCTCTTGTGGGTCATGAGCGTATGGCTGCGGCCTCTGAGGCTTTCGAGACGCGCGATTCCGCGCCCATGAAGCACCTCATTGATGATGCGTCGGACTTAACCAAACAGAAGCAGCTTGGGGATGTCATCTCTTTTTTTGACAAGGAGGGATTCGACTGGCAGCATCGAGGACTTGCATGTGTTCAACCAGGACAGACTTATAGCGGCACGATGGTTGGCAGGAAGGGGAACGATCTCTTGTTTCATGATGCACAGCGCGGCGGCGCGTGGATAGGCGACATTCGCGACGTGGGTTGGCCTTTGGTGTCCGGAGAAAAATTCACCTACACGGCAGGAACTGAGGCTTTTGACAAACGGCTCGCTGCGCCTGCGGCCCAGTCGGGGTTTCGAGTGGCGGTGAATCTGACTCAGCACCAAACAGAGCTTCTGATCGCAAATCATTTGAGACTCGGAGATGTTAAGGATCGCACCGCCGCCATGTTTGGCATTGTCGCCAAGGATGAACCGCTCACGATCATGGATGGGCGGGTGGACCTGCATTACGCGCACGAGACCAAGCAACTGTACGCGGTCGTCGAGCAAGACCATGACAAGCCTGCACTCGAAAGGCACCTCCGCCGTCTGGTTGAAAAGCACTCGCCTGCGAAGGAGCGGACCCAGGGGAGGGAAGACGCGGAGCGGGAGTAAGTGAGACCACGACGCCGCTGCCCGCTGCGTGTGGTTCCGAACAGTTACGGCTTTCCCATTATCTTATTGGTTATATTTACACCGATGGCCGTGCCGGAGTCTCCGGCGCGGCCATCTCTTCGTTGTACCTATCGTTGTCGAGTGAATAAGTCAGTTAAGCGCATAACTATAGTTACTCGCCGCGCTTGTTGTAGAGCGTCAAAAGACGCTGTGCGCTTGTATCATAGAGCTGTGTTATATAGAGGCGAAATGCACGTGGGCGCGATAGCGCGTCAGCCTCCGGTTTTAATAGAAAGGTATGTAGATGGCAAAGCGACGCGCCGATACACGACAAGCTTCTTTGTGGGACATAATCGGAATTGATGATTCCACATCTGACAATAACTCTCTTACAATTGACCAGGAGGAATCCAATGACAGAACTCTACGAAGCCAGGAATATCGATCCAGCACTCTTGACGGACCCACGCTTTCAGGCTCTCTTGGGGAAGGCGGCAACGCACCAACGGAAATTCAGGCCGCTGGAAACGAAGCAATTGGAGAAAGACAGCCTAGCGCAGAACCTGAACAAGGACAGCCTTCTGATGCAGATCCTTTTGGAGCGGACTCAGACCTGTTGGCTGGCGCTGAAGAGCGCACGCCAGAACGGGATGACGATGCTGGAAGCCCAGGAAGTGGCCTTTCCGATCATTCTGTTGCCGGACGAGAGGGACGAACAGGACGAGAAGAACGACCAAGGCTAATTGCTATCCGTCGCGGAGACATCTCTGATGATGGAAACTATTTTTCCACTCCGGGATCGAGTACATACTATGATGACAATGCTATCGGGCGTGACAACGTTCATCGGTATGACCTCACCCGGTTGCGCATTGCCGACACCACCAATCAGGCAGTCACGAGTGCAATTCTCCGCGAGGCCCTCAAGGACGACACTTTGGGCGAACCTGAGCGCGAGCGCGTTGCGGGACTGCTCGCCGAGTCCGAATCCGGCAAGCCATTTATCGATCAGAAGTCAAATGATGAGTTGCCTATCCCCGCTGCTGCTGAACGACTTGCCTATGATGGAATGCAGATTTGGGGAAATGACGACGTTGCTGCTCCGACGAGCGTCTTTGCGTGGAGCACTTACCGAATCACCCAGCTTCCTGATCCGCGAAACCGACATAATTTCCACCTCAACGATGAGAGCGCAGAGACAATAGGCGTTGGCGGAGACAAGTTCAAGGTCTCGCACAACCTCGACGCGATCCAGTTGCTGAAGACGTTGGACGAGGAGCAGCGGAACGCCACGCAAGAAGAGCAAACCATTCTAGCCAACTACGTTGACTTCGGCGGTCTGCGAACAATGTGGGACCAGCGCTGGAACTTCCGCAACGAGCACACACGTATGGAGTCGATCCTCAGCGAGGAGGAAATCGAAGCCATCAAGGAAACGTCGCTCAATACCCACTACACCTCTATTCCGGTCGTCGATGAAGTATGGAAAGCTGCAAACCGGCTCGGGTTTCAGGGCGGCACAGTACTTGAGCCGGGGATGGGCATCGGCAACTTCTTCGGGCGTATGCCGGTGCAGCTCGCCGAGAAGTCCGATCTCATCGGCATCGAAAAGAACATAATCAGCGGACGCATGGCCCAGGCGCTCTACCCGGACGCGAAGATTATTGTCCAGCCCTACGAACAGGTTCAACTCCCGAACAACTCAGTGGACCTCTTCATCGGAAACCCGCCCTTTGCGGACATCAAGATCACCGATCCGCTTTACAAAACTCCCAAACTATCCGTTCACAATTACTTTCTTGTGAAGTCGCTCGACAAGCTGAAGCCAGGCGCGGTCGCTGCCGTCATTACTTCGCATTACACGCTTGACAGTCAGAATCCTCGCGCCCGCGAAGAGATGTTCGCGCGGGCCGACCTGGTAGGCGCTGTCCGCTTGCCCGATACTGCATTCAAGGAGAACGCCGGGACGCGCGTCACCGCGGATATTCTCTTTTTCAGAAAGCGCCTGCCCGAGGAAGAAGCCGAGGCAACGCCCTACAGTAACCATTGGCTCAACAGTAGCTCTATCGCAATCGACCACGAGGACGGAGAGCAATCCGCTCGCGTGAATCAGTATTTTCAAGAACACCCGGAGATGGTCCTTGGGGAGCACTCGGTAGACCACAGCCAGTATGGAGCCTTCCAGTACACGCTCAAGGCGAACGGCGATCTGCGCGAGCAGCTCGCGGCGGCAGTTCAAACCCTACCTGAGAACGTGGCCGTCTACGAAGACAAAGCGGCGGCGCGCAAGGCAGGGAAGAGCAACATCTCGCCCTCGCTCGCACTGGCCCCGACGAACATCAAGGAAAATGCCTTCTTTGTCGAGGACGGCAAAGTGTGGATCAAGCAAAAGGGAGCCCGCGAGCCCTTGCCGCCAAGCCTCAACACTCCGGCCCGAATCCGTCAACTGAAGTTGTTGATTTCCGTGCGGGACGCCCTCAAGGATACGATTCGCGTCCAACTCGACAGCGCCGACGACAACGCGCTGCAGGCCTCGCAGAACGTACTGACTCGAAGGTACAACCACTATGTAGAAACTTACGGACCTCTGACCGGGCCAAAGACTGAACGCGTCTTCGAGGACGATCCTGAATACCCGCTACTCACCGCGCTTGAAAACGTCGATCCAGAGACCCATGAGATATTCTGTGCCGACATCTTCACCAAGCGCACATCTAGACCCTATGAGCCTCTTCGCGAGTTGCCCGACGACCCCAAGGCGGCGATGCTGAAGGTTATGGCCCACACTGGCAGGCTCGACACCAATCTGATGGCCGAGCTGCTCGACCAGGACGAAGCTACAGTCATTGGTTCGCTCATACAGAACAATCTCATTTTCCGAGATCCCGTGAGCGGCGAATATGCAACGTCCGACGCATACCTGTCCGGCAACGTTCGTGAAAAGCTCGCCCAGGCCGAGAGCGCTACCGCTTTCGACCCAAACTTTCAGCGCAACGTCGAGGCCCTCGCTGCTGTGCAGCCCGAGCCTATATCCATCGTGGACATCGAATTCCGTCTTGGACAGACGTGGATACCTACGACCTATTATGCCGACTTCGTTCACACTGAACTCGCAGGACGACGCTATGGGGATAAGCCTACCGTTGCGCGTGACCATGAAGGCAAGTGGAACGTAAAACTCCCACGCAGCTATAATGACTTCGCGCTCGAACACCAAGCCGCAGGCGGCGGAATATCCGGACACAAACTCGCCGAATACGCCCTCAACTTGCAGCAACCAACGGTGTATTTTCCGGCCGACAGCGACGGCAAGAGGGCCGTCGATACCGTCAACACGGTTGCGGCGCGCGTGAAGCTCCAAGAGATTAAGGACCAATTCTCAGAATGGATCAAGGGTGACAAGCAGAGCAGCAATCACCCGGAGCTTGAACGGATTTACAACACGGTTTTCAATTCAAACCGCCTGCGGGAATACAACGGAAGTCATCTCCAGTTCCCAGGCCTCAATCCCAGATACACGCCCAGGCACTATCAAGCCGCCTCTGTGTGGCGCATCATGCAGGAAGGCCGCTCGCTCACCGATCACTTTGTGGGTTCGGGCAAAACCTTGACCATGATGTGTGCCGGAATGGAATGCCGTCGCACTGGTATTTCGAACAAAAACATGTACGTCGTGCCCAACAACATGGTTCCCCAGTGGCGCGAAGATTTCAAGAAAGCCTACCCGTCTGCGAACGTGCTGGCTGTCACCGACCGGGACTTCCAGAGCGCGAAGCACAGGCAGCGTCTTTTTGCGCGGGTCGCAACAAACGATTGGGATGCGGTCATCATCCCACAATCGCAATTCGATCTCCTTCCCATCTCGCCGGAACGGGAGGCGATCACAATCAGAAAGCAGCGCAACGAACTCAGAGACTTGCTTCGGGACTCGACAGAGGGCGGCGACAGCGACAAGCGAACTCTCCGGCAGATGCAGAACACTTTACAGAAACAGGAGCAGCGGCTGAAGGAACTCGCTGGAGGCCGGAAGGACAACGCCATCTATTTCGACGACCTTGGCGTGGATATGCTCTTTGTCGACGAGGCCCACAAATACAAGGCCCTCTCCATTGCCACCAAGATGAAGAACATCGCCGGGCTGAGTACCCGACGCTCGCAGCGCGCACAGAACATACTCGCCAAGATCGAATACATGTACGACACCCACAACGGGCGCGGCGTCGTATTTGCGACTGGCACCTCGATCACGAATACTCTAGGCGAAGCCTACGTTATGACCCGTTACCTTGCTCCCGATCTGTTGGAGCAGGCTGGCATTCGCAACTTCGACGACTGGGCGGCAAACTTCGCCGAGGCGGTGACGCGAATGGAATACGCTACCGATGGAATGACGATTCGCCCCAAGACCGCTCTGGCTGCGTTTGTTAACGTTCCAGAGCTACAGCAGATGTGGTCGCAGTTCGCCGATGTGATGACCCAGGGCGCGGCAGTGCAAGCGGGCTACATCAAGATTCCGCAAGTGCAGAGGCGCGACGTACTGGTCAAGGTCACACCTGAGCAGGAACCCATGCTCCGCGAGATTGCGGAACGCGGAGAACGCCTCATGTTGCCCATGAGCGATCCAGACCACCCGGACCCCACCGTCGACAACTGGCTCAAACTCGACAGTGACGCCCGCGACATATCGCTCGATGCGCGTTTCTACGATTCCTATGCCACCGACCACCCGGACAGCAAGGCAACTGCCGTTGCGAAAATCACCATAGACGTACTGAAGCGGACTGAAGATCAGCGCGGCACAGTCGTCATCTTTGCCGACCGCTACGCAACTTCCGATGGCAAGTTCAATCTCTTCGAGGACGTGAAAGCAAAACTCGTTGCACAGGGCACGCCTGCGAACGAAATTGCTATCGTCCACGACTACCCGAAGCGCGAGGAGTTCTATGCGCTCCAGCAGTCCATGAATGCGGGCCGCATTCGTGTGGCGCTTGGCACTACCGAGAAATTCGGTATCGGCGTCAACGTCCAAGAACGTCTCAAGGCGGAGATCCATCTCGATCTGCCCCAGCGGCCAGATCAGGTTGAGCAGCGCGAGGGGAGGATCGCCCGCAATGGCAACACCTTCGAGGAGGTTGAAATCTATCGCGTCATCTCGGAGCCCCGCGATGTGAACTCCCCCAAGGCACATGACCTCCAGCGCGCCCAGCTACTTGAGCGCAAACAAACTTTTCTGACCCAGTTTCGTTCAGGAAACCGGCTAGGGCGCCGCATCGAAGATGCGGCAGGAGATGTTCGTCTCAGTCCGCAACTATTCGCCCTAGCCAAAGCCCAGGCCACAGGAAACCCTCTGGCGATGGAGAAGATCAAACTGGAGCACGAACTCCGGCAGGTTGCGCTGCTCGACCGCTCGCATCAACTCACCCACCACCACAACCGCCAAGAGCTGGACCGCGCCGAGATGGAGCACGCTTATCTCAACACCCGGCTTCCAAAACTGGAGGACATACTTGAACGGTTTCAGAAGCATGAACAGCGTGACGAACACGGCAATCTCGTAAGCCTGAAAGTCGTATTCAACGATCACGCGTTCAGCAAAATCAAGGACGCCAACGAGTACCTCAAAGAGCACCCGGCTCTAAGCGACACCACCCGCCTGCAGGTCAACGGCATAGACATTCCCGTTGGACTGGAAAACCAGATTGTCGGGCAGGGAGACGGTCTCTTCAAGCGCATGATGGTTGTCCAGTACAAGTTTGTAGATAAATGGCATGATGCGCCGCGCGTCGACGGAACCGGACTCAGCACCTCGCAATCTCTGCTCGCATCGGTTCTCTCCCGCAGTCGGGATCTCGAAACCAACATTGCGCACACCAAGCAAGAAATAATCGAGACTGAGGAATTGATGAAGAATCTCCAGGCCGAGGTCGAGAAGAAAAGTCCATACGCAGACAAGCTCGCCCAGTACGAGGCCCGACTTGAGGAAGTCCAGGCCGAATTGATGAAGAACGTCAAGGAGGTGAACGAACTGGGGGAGGTCCAGGCCCAGGAAGAGGGCGAAGAGCGCGACGAGGACGCCGAAGAAGCCAGGGAATCGGCCAAAACGGCTCCAGCCGCCACACCACAACACGCTGTGCCGGTCAACCCCGCCAGGGAGCTATCGCCCGATACCGAGATACTGCACTGCATCGAGAATAAGGAGGACGGCACCGCTGGCGAGGTTGCCAGAAACCGCACCACCGGCAAATTCTCGGTGGTTCTGCGCGACACCGAGGCCGACAAGACTCTTCCTGCCGCTTGGCGTTTCGATACGGAAAAGGAAGCAGTTGCGAAGGCTTACGAACTAGTCAACTTGCCTGCACCGCAGGAACGCATTGCGGTCAACATGACCAAACAACACTCGGAGCTTTGCATTGCAGACGAGCATCCCGGCGAACCGACCGCTCAGGCCACAGCACTCTACACGATGGTCGTAAAAGGAGAAGCCGTAACCATCATGAACGGCAGTGTCGATCTCCGATACGACCAGAAGACTGAACAGCTTTATGCCTCTCTCAATCCGGACGACAAGCCCGCCCTACAGAGGCACGTCAAGCGCCTGCTAGAGGCCCAGGCAGGCCACCGCCAGGTACCCCAGGGGCAGGGAAGGGAAGACGTGGAGCGCGAGTGAGGACACCCGCTTCTTTCCCTCTGTTTATTGGTTCAAGAACTAAGAAGCCGTGCCGGCAGTTCCGGCACGGCTTCCTCTTTCCTGTCTTCGTTAGAGTCTATTCGATTACGCCATCCTCCAGGGAGCCATATCACCTCGCCTGAATAGATGAAGCCGCACGAGAAACCAGTCATAGCAATAGCGCACCATGAAGGAGCCGAAGGCCACTCCCAGCGTAAGAAAGACGAGTGGCCAGTAATGCAGATACCTGTGGTGAATCGAAAGATACTGTATATAGAATTCCACGCTGCGTTCCGATAGAAACCACCCGGCTACCGCCAGCGCAACAAGGACGATGGTCGCCAGTCCTCCAATCAACCCAAAGATGAAGGACACAAATCCACGAATCCAAAGAAGCGGAAAGAATAATAGCGTCGCAAGAAATCTCATGTCACTTTCCCTTTCACAAACGCCTGTTGAAATATGTCGACCGGCTTGAGTGCAACTTCAGAACAGATGTGTGATTGTAAATCCGATAAATTCGATCAGCCAGATCATCTCACGTAACACCCACGGGACTCCGTGCGGTATTTGTGGCCGCAATAACGCTATTCCAACACACAAGACCATCGCAATGCCCATGAACGCCCTGAGAGGCCTTCTGCGGGACCGCCAGGGACGCTTATAGCGCAGATAAGAGCGTGGTCTAGGCCTGCGTGCCCGATTCGACCGCTTCTCTTGTACATCACGGATCTGGATGTACGGGCGCAGCAGGGACCCAGCTACCGCCTCAATCGCCTGCCGTGCCGTGGCCACGTCGACCGCGAAGAACTCACGTTGTCTGCGCACTCGTTTGTCGTCAAGCATCTTGTGAACCGCTGTCTCTACAAAGCGACAATCGGATACCGGCGCACACCACGCGACCTCGTAGGGAGTTGGAAGGCCCGTTCCATTTGCAAGCTCGTTCGCCCTATTCGTCGGGCACCGCTGGGTCATCCCAATTTTCACAATCCCACGCATTGCAGGATGAGGGTTCGTTAGTACATACACCCAGCCTGGGCACGGAACGGGAGTGTCTGACATGTGCTTATCTTCCTTGTCTTATTCTCTGAGAGAGTCACAGACGACCGCTAACATTCTGGTTACGCCGTTTCAGGATTTCCGAATACGCGGCGATAGACCTCTTGGTCATTAGCGAGACGGTCTTTAACATAAGCCTCGTTACATGGAGCGATTTTGCTGGACTCTGGATCAAAGAGAAACCACGACCCACGTTTCGTCTTACACAGTTGTTCCGCCGAATACGGTTGATAACCATGACGCCGAATAGTGACTCCGCCGTAACGCACGGTCTCGACGACTTCACACTCGCTTCCAATGTAGTGCCGGTTGTCGACAATGCGGTCAAGCGAAGCGAGGGCGGAAGCTATGGTGCTCTCAAGGTGCTCTTTCTGAGCGCGGCGGCGGTGCGAAATATCATATCTGATCCAGATAAAGAAACCGCAGATCACAAGTGAGATCCACAACAGCGGGGCTGTACATATTGTGTAGAGCATATTCATAACGTCTCTTGCTTTCTACGGGATTCCGGCTCCCGATTCGCCGTTCTATTCGCTAGAGCTGCGCTTCATAAATGACTATTTGTAATGCCTCACACATCCTCGTCAGCGAGTTCTCGGGCGACCATCGGTATCAACGATACCCAGTACACACCGGAACGGTCAATAGCTTCCGGGATCGTATAGCCGAACTCGTCAAGCCATTCGTGGCGATTGAGCACGAGTGCGACCGCAACCTTTTCGCCGGTAGACATCACATTCCACACATCGCGGCCACCGCGCTTAGCTTCTCGCGCCTTACGAATCAGGTGGTCATACTCGTTGTCACTCATACCACAGCCTCTCTTTCAGAAACAACCGTTTATCTACTACGCCGCCACCCGACTCCCGCCAACTCCGCCACAATGGGATATATCGAGAATGCACCTGCCCAACCCCACAATATCAACATGAGGAAGACATAGACCTCTCCTTGCAGCACATGCCAGTGCAACCAGTGCGCTAACATTCCAGCCAACGCCACAACGGCACATGCAACAGAAACAGTGGCCGAGAACAGATAGACTCGTTCCCCAAACGATAGTTCAGCTTTTTTCTGAGTGACCATTTCTTTGCCTTTCGCAACCCACGGTTCACGCTTTACCAACAGGAGCAGATCGCTCCTTATGAAGTGCTCGGGCGTCATAAAACGCTCGGTGCGCCTCAATGCCAACTTGCTGGCCGAATGGGCGACCTTCATAAGACAACTTCCATACCTCATCAAATTCCGGGCCAAAGCCGAGTCTGACGGCCTTAGCCCTTCGCCGCTCGTAGCTCTTCCTGTTCAGGAATCCATTGAAAGGCATATTCGCCGCCGAGGAATGCCGGTATCGAGAACCCCCTCCAGCGAGTAGACCGCCCACAATCATTCCGCCGACAAAACCACCAAATGTAGACAATTCGCTTCCTCCTACTTCCGATTTCAAGAACCCTCGTTTGTTAAGACGTGAGACCCTTGCCGAATGCGGCGAAGGAAACCAACAATCCCAAGCCAATGACCCCAGCCCAGGCCGCACCCTCCAGGTTCTTCGTCACAAAGTAGGTTCCGCCGACACCTATCACAACAATCAAAGCGAGAATACCCAGCAGAAACCGACGCTCTTTTAACATGCCTTTTCCCCTATCAAATACGACCATACCCCTTATCGTTGGAATTCACAGAACTGCTGATCCCGTATTAGGCTGCGTTTCTGTTGTCCCGCACTTCTTTGATAATGTCCGGCACAAGAAACAGCAGGCCAACGCACAGGAGGATAAACATACCTACCCCTGGTCCGTAACCGAAGAAAACGCCATAAACGGCGGTAAACCAGATTACTTGCGCAGCCTGTAATGCCACATCCCAACGACTGTACCCTTCATCGTCCCTCTGCTCCAGCATCGCGACCTTCTTTGGCGCGGGATTCCGGCTCCTGCTTGCCGCTTGCCAGTCGTGGCTACTTGATGTCTTGCACGATGGCGATGACCTTCCCGTTATGGAAGAAGATCTTCGCTTTGGCGTAGCTGTAGACGGTGGACCCGTCTGTTTGAGACGCGCTCAGCGGTGCTCCCATAAGATGCGTCACGGTGGCGGGGCTCATGCCCATCTCAACGGCCGTAATCGGATCAAAGTGATGGACGGCAGCACGAAAAGAAAGCAGCACGAGCATCATGACGACAATCCCAACAAGCGACAGTTTCCAACTTACCTTAGTCATGTTGCAGCGCTCCACTTGAAGCAATCCGGTTGAATCTGGCACCCCGTTCAAGAATCACATCGCGATTGCACCATCCCCGCTGCCACGCGTGGAGTTTGGTCGCATCGAACAGTTCCCCCTTGTCCCGCGCTCGCTCGCCAGCAGCAACTTCATCGCTTTCTCTCATCATCTCCTTAAAAACGAGATAGATCGACACTATTGTCAGAGATGCGAGACCTAACCCAATCACAATGACCGAGGCGGGGTGGGAGACGGAGTATATAAATAGTGGATCAGGAGTAATTCCAGGGATCGTCACTGTGTCCTTTCGCTCAGGATTCCGGCTCCCGGCGGGCCGCTCACAAATGACCGTCCTTGTTGCCCCTGGTTACTGTGCGCCGCATTCAGAAGGCCACAGATGCTCCGGGCAGGGAAGTCGTCGTCATTTCGCTTTTGCATGTTCAGTCGCCGACTCGCCGCTTTTCGAGGACTTCTTGACTAGCAATGAAACAGCAAGGTAGACGCAAACGATAGAGAGGAGAATACCCACACCTCTTTCCGACCAGCAAACGAGATTATGTAGTCGAACAATAGGCGGCGGTGTCTGAGGACCATCCCCAGAGCTATCTAGGACAGCCAATATGTTAAAACCTACGGACGCGACGGCTGTAAAGAAGAGGATTTTAACCTTTGACAATTGCACGTAAATTCTCCTGCCCGAATTCCGGCTCCTGGCTGGCCGCTTTGTTTAGTTCAAGTACGCTTCACAAACCACCGTTACTTATTTATCTTTTGCGGGACTCCATCGCGAAGTGAACCTGAACATTTGACCTTTGAAATGGAGCGCCCTCGCCATGTCAACTTTTCGGATACCTCGACTTTGCGCATGTGGTTAGCCGCAAGTGGAGTACCATCGTCAGCCAGAGCCCCGACCGCCACAATTCGGTGACATTCGCAACATACGAGAAATTCAGTGTTCCGGTTTTCGATAAACGGACCTGTCATTGTCGTGCCCCTCAATTCAGAAACAACCGCCTGTTAGGACGTGAGACCCTTACCGAGCGCGGCGAAGGAAACCAACAATCCCGCGCCAATGGCCCCAGTCCAAGCCGCACCCTCCAAGTTCTTCGTCACGAAGTAGGTTCCGCCGACACCTATAACAACAATCACAGCGAGAATACCCAGCAGAAACCGACGCTCTTTTCTTAACATGCCTTTTCCCCTTTCAAATACGACCGTTTACGTTGCACCATTAGCGGGATAGCCTACGCGGCTTTTGGGAGTCTCCCGATTTTGGGGAGTTTCTTGCTAGTGGCTTGCCACATGTCATAAGT
>Ga0224527_1000721_pt1 | contig 20051 bp, 15 predicted proteins | sample CBST0metaG_FD_179882 | JGI IMG/M metagenome (GOLD analysis project Ga0224527, IMG submission 179882) | Peat soil microbial communities from Stordalen Mire, Sweden - C.B.S.T0 | ecosystem: Environmental > Terrestrial > Soil > Wetlands > Peat | place: Sweden: Norrbotten County, Stordalen Mire... | reverse complement strand
AGTAGTCCTGGGCCCTTGAGCTCAACTCTTCCGCAGCTTCGTGGTCGCCACGGTGGTGTGCGGCTGCGGCGGCAGTGTGGGCGTGGGCTGCGTAGATATGCAGGTCCGCTGCGATGTCATCTTTGCTATGGGACATTGTGTCCTCCATTTCCAGGCACCATTCTGGATGTTGCACATGCAGTCTTCCACCAGTCATTTGAAGGCGCTGAGCAAACTTGTACATCTCAGCCAGGCTGCCATAGGGTCCAAGGCGACGACGCAGACGGAGTGCCGGCAAGACCAGCTGACGCCATGCAGACGAAGGGCACAGCTCACATATCTCGGGACCGAAGGAGCTCCATCACACTACTGTGCCCGCTTCGGTGAGAAATTGCCCCAGCTTCGGAGCTAAACGAAACCCCGGAATCGTTGTGTTGACCGGGCAAGATCCGTTTCGACCTTCAATCCGCCAAAACATGCGAACAGACTACTCTGCAAGAAGCCTAACCACATGGTTGACTATCATCAGGTCCTCGGCGGGAGGAATGACGCGTACCATGACCGGTGAGTGATCTGCCGAGATCACTGCGGCACCTTGAGCATTGTTGCGAGACGTGTCAAGCGTGATGCCCAGCGTGCCCAATCCCGCGCAGACTTCAGCGCGGGTGGCAATGTCGTTTTCTCCGATGCCGCCGGTGAAGACGAGCATGTCCAGTCCGCCTAGCTCGGCAACATAGCCACCGATCCACCTGGCAATCGTCCCGGTAAACTTCTCTACAGCAAGCCGCGCCTGCACGTTGCCGTGCGCGACGGCGTCGCGCAGGTCGCGCATATCGCTGGAAAGCTCGCTCACGCCCAAGAGGCCGGATTTCATGCTGACGGCGGCCTCCAAGAGGTCGGCGGCTTCGGTGGCGTATTTGGCCGTCTGCGCGATCTTGCGCAGAATAAACAGGAGCACTCCAGGATCGATATCGCCGGTACGCGTGCCGCTTATGATGCCGCCAAGAGGCGTAAGCCCCATCGAAGTGTCCAGACTCTGACCGTTGCGGATCGCGGCGATTGACGCGCCATTTCCGAGATGCGCGACAATGAGCTTCTGTGGCACGGCTGGCGCTAGCTGATAAACGATCGATTCGTAGGAAAGACCATGGGCACCGTAGCGGCGTACGCCCATTGCGGCATATTCCTCCGGAATCGGAAACCGGGTGACGATTTCGGGCATGCTGCGATGAAACCAGGTGTCCAGGCAAACGAAGTTGGGAATGTCGGGAAACTGCCTTATAGCCTCACGCATGATATAGATGGCGATGGGTGTGTGCAGTGGTGCAAAGGCCTTGTAACGCTCCATCTCTTCAATCAATGCGGGCGTGATGCGCTGGTTTTCTTGAACTGTTGGTCCGCCCGAGACCATTCGGTGGCCGATGGCAAACGGCGCTGGGAAGTCTTTGGAATGGAGCGCGTCAGCAATCAGTTTGAAGGCAATGGCGGGGGTCGGTAGAGACGGAGACTCATCGATCAGCTCTTTTCCCTTCGCGTCCTTAATCCAGAACGCACACTTATCGGTACCAATGCCGTCGACAGATCCCTCGTGGAGGTTCCGCGGGTTGCCGTTGCCTGTTGCATATACGGAGAACTTGATCGAGGAGGAGCCGCTGTTCAAGACCAATATAGTCAGATCCGTCATGAAAACAACCCTTCGCAGGTAGCTAGAACCGAACAAGTCCGAGCTCCTCGTTGGAGTAGCTAAACTACCACCCTTTTCTAAACAATGAGCACTCAGTGTTCTGGTCAAGAATGACCGGATTTGTCGTCGTTCAGTGTTGGATAGTAGTTGTGCCGGCCGCACATAAATTTGCCACATGCGAGTCGAACGACGATTTCCGGCTTGGCGGAGGAATAGGCCATGCACGCAACAGCCGTTGAGAAAATCGCATCCCAAGCAAAAGCTCCTCTCGAAGCTTCACGCAGGATTCTGCCACCCGGAATCAACTTGTTGCTGAGGTGGGGCCTGCTTGCGCTGATTGCAATTGTCGTCGTTTTGTCGACCGTTTTGGGCTTGGTCCAAAAGTGGCTCTGGATGCGGCAGCTAGATTATGCTGGCATATTCTGGACCCTCCTCTCAGTCAAGTGGGGAATCTTCGGCGTCACATTAATCGTTTCAGTGTTTTATCTCTGGCTTAATCTTCGCTTCGCGGCGAGAAACATTGACTTTGCGGATGGAGAAAGCTTCTTCAACAAGGGCTTCAGGCACCCCGCTGACAGAAACAGGACAATCGATGTCGACATTAGCGCCAGGCAGTTGGTCTTTGCTATCGATTTCGCCATTTTGGTTCTTTCGCTGATCTTTGCGCTGGGTGTTTCCGGCCAATGGGACACCTTTCTCCGTTTCAGGTATGGCGGCTCGTTTGGAATCGCGGACCCGCTTTTTGGCGTTGACCTCGGCTTCTATGTTTTCCGTCTTCCTCTTTATGAATTGTTGCAGGGGAGCATTACCGTATTGACGCTGTCGGCGCTTGCGGTTCTGGCCTTCTGTTCCCTCTTCGGAATGCGGCAATCGAAGTCTAGCGGGAAGATCACGCTTGGCGACGCCACACTTAAGCACTTCATGGTGCTTTTATTCATTCTCGCGGCCAACTTTGGATGGGGATTCGTCCTGGATCATTACGAGCTGGTCTATTCGATCCTTGGCGTGGTCCACGGAGCAGGCTATGCGGCCACACACGTCACAAGAGTAGCGCTTTCGATGATGACCGGCGCCTCGGTGCTGGCTTGTGTGCTCCTGGCTATTGGGTTCTTCCGCCCGCGCACCAAGCACATTGTCGCCGGCATTGCGGTTTACGCAGCGCTCTATGTTGTTGGCGTGATGGCAATGCCGCGCGTTGTTGAAGCGTTTGTGGTGAAGCCCAATGAACTCAGCCTCGAGACGCCCTTTCTGAATCATTACATCGAATTTACGCGCAAGGCCTATAAACTGGACGGCATTCAGGAGACTGCCTACCCAGCCCTCTCCGATCTGACTCCCGATGTAATCGCGAGGAATCAGGATACGATCCAGAATATTCGTCTCTGGGACTCGCGCCCTCTGCTTCAGACTTACCAGCAGACCCAAGCGATTCGTCTCTACTACCAGTTCAATAACGTGGATGTGGATCGGTACCGTCTGCCGGATGGCTACCAACAGGTGATGCTTGCGTCCAGAGAACTTTCATCGCAACTGCCCTCAGAAGCGCGGACCTGGGTGAATGAGAGACTTGAGTTCACCCACGGCGAGGGGCTGGTCATGAACTCTGTGTCGAAAACAACAGGAGGAGGCCTCCCGCAATACCTTGTTGACAATGTCCCTGCCGAATCACAATTCGGGCTGAATATAACGCAGCCCGCGATCTACTTTGGGGAGGTCGCGCCTGGGTACAAGATCGTCTCAACCGGAATCAAAGAATTCGACTATCCCAAGGGAAATGAAAATGTCTATTCGAGCTACCAGGGAAAGGGTGGAATCCCGCTCGATAGCATCTGGAAGAGGCTTCTGTTTGCGTGGACACAGAAGGACATCAATGTTCTGCTGACGTCCTACCTTACGCCGCAGAGCAAGATTCAGATATGGAGAAGCGTTCAAGAGCGCGTTTCCCAAGTTGCGCCCTTCTTGCTTCTTGATCATGACCCATATGCAGTATTGAGCGAGGGGAGGCTTTATTGGATTCAGGACGCATATACGGTCTCGGATCACTATCCGTATTCCAGTCCCCAGGCAAGTGGCTCGGCTCAGGGAATGAACTACATTCGCAACTCCGTCAAGGCTGTTGTGAACATGTATGACGGAACTGTTTCCCTTTACGCGATGGATTCCAAGGACCCCGTTCTTGCAATGTACGAACGGGCATTCCCTGGGGTCTTCCATGACCTGGCCGATCTCCCAGCGGGCCTGAAGGCTCATCTGCGCTACCCCGAAGACCTGTTCGGAATCCAATCGGCCCAGTACGAGACTTTCCATATGACCGACCCGCAGGTATTCTACAATCGCGAGGATCTATGGGTTCCTCCGCAGGAGAAGTACGATGGGGCGGTCAACCCCATGGATCCTTACTACATGCTGATGAAGCTTCCGGGAAGCGGACAGCTTGAGTACCTGATTATGACTCCCTTCACGCCGCAAAAGAGGGACAACATGATTGCCTGGCTGGCCGTGCGTTGCGACTTCCCCGACTACGGGAAGATGCTGTTTTACGAGCTTCCAAAAGACAAATTGATTTTTGGACCGAACCAGATCGGCGCAATGATCGACCAGAGCACAACCATTTCGCAGCAGCTTACTCTCTGGGATCAGAAGGGATCGGGAGTCATTCGCGGCAAGCTCATTGTCATTCCGATCGAGAACTCATTCCTCTACGTTGTTCCTCTGTATCTGAAGGCCGAAGGTACGAACTTCCCTCAACTGAAACGGGTGATCGTTGCGACGGGTGACAAGGTCGTGATGGAACCGACACTCGACGAAGCGCTAGGCTCGTTGTTTGGGACAGCACCGGGGCAGCCGGGTAGTGCTTTGCCCGGGAAACAATCGGGAACGCAGGCGCAGATGTCGAAGGCAACGCGGGATCAGGCGGAAGCCCAACTTGCAGAGGCGCAGAAAGCAATCAATGCACTCAAGCAGCTGCTGGCAAATCCGGCTCGATAGCCTTACAAGATCAAATGCCGTTGAGCGGACAGATTCAGCTATCCGGAATTGAAACAGGAAACGAGCAGGCCCAAATGAATTTGCAATTGCTGAAAGACACCGTGAAGTTGCTCTTCGCCGATCACAAGGGGTTGCTTGCGATGGATGAGAGCAACGGGACCTGTAACAAGCGTTTTGCAGCACTTGGAATTCCGCAGACCGTCGAAGCTCGAAGAGCTTATCGCGAATTAATTGTGTGCACTCCAGGGCTCGGTGAGTCGATCGGCGGTGCAATCCTTTACGACGAAACCATCCGTCAGCAGAAGGACGACGGCACACTCTTTGTCAAGATTCTCCTTGATGCGGGTATCATTACCGGCATCAAGGTGGACGCAGGCGCCAAAGAGTTGGCCGGGCATCCCGGAGAAAAGGTCACAGAAGGCCTGGACGGACTGCGCGATCGCCTTCAAGAATATTTTCAAATGGGCGCGCGTTTTGCCAAGTGGCGCGCGGTGATTGTGATTGACGAAGGGCTCCCGAGTTGGGGCTGCATTGAAGCCAATGCACATGCTCTGGCTCGCTATGCGGCGCTGTGCCAGGAGGCGGCCCTCGTCCCTGTAGTCGAACCTGAAGTCGTCATGGATGGAGAGCATACGTTGGAACAGTGTTGCGAGGTCACCGACAAAGTGCTGCGCACGGTGTTCAGCGAACTGTTCGCGCAAAGGGTGGTTCTGGAAGGCATGGTCCTGAAGCCAAATATGGTGCTTCCCGGAATGTCCTCGATCAGCCAGCCGACATTGGACGAGGTAGCCAACACCACCGTGAACTGTTTCCTGCGAGCGGTCCCCGCCGCTATGCCGGCGATTGCGTTCTTGTCTGGGGGGCAACCGGCGGAATTGGCCTCGGCTCGTTTGAATGCGATGAACGTTAGATTCAAGTCGCAGCTGCCCTGGACATTGGCTTTTTCGTTTGCCCGTGCCATCCAGCAGCCTGCGTTAGAGATTTGGCAAGGCCACGAGACCAACGTCGCGGCGGCACAGCAGGCTTTGTATCATCGCGCACGCTGCAACCAGGCTGCACGCAGGGGCGAATATTCCCCGGCTATGGAGACGAAATGACAGGAAGCAAGCACAACACCGAGGGAAACAGCAACAGCGCCGGCGAACCTGATCCGGGTCCGTATTGGCGGCGCATGCATCGTGACTGGCGCTTCTGGGTAGGAGCGGTTCTGATGGCTGTAGCCTTGTCCGTTTACGTGCTTAGTGGCGACCTGGCGTGGGTTCCAAATGGTCATCGGCAGCCTGCGATTCCTGCGAGTGCTGCGAATTGAGTCTGCTACTCTCCAACGGCATCGAATGCCTACATTGCAGCGAGCTCTTGCGGGTATAGCTGTTGTATTTCCATTAGCGCCTTATCGAATTGAAATTCTCGACGATGAAACGCGGACAGCAGACAATGAGCAAAACACAGTTGTATCCTCTCCGGTTAGACCCGATCTATCAATATCGTTTGTGGGGCGGCCGGCACTTGGCCAGCCTACTTTGCAGACCGCTGCCGGGCGATGGACCGATCGGCGAAGCGTGGGTGCTGAGCGACCGCACCGACCACCAAAGCCTGGTCGCGAATGGACCGCTCAAGGGCCAGACGCTTGGACAAGTGATGGAGCAGTTCCGAGAACTACTGATGGGCAAGCTGTCCTCGCGCTTCCACCGGTTCCCACTGTTGCTCAAGTTTCTGGATGCGCACCAAATGCTCTCAGTACAAGTACATCCCAGCGATGATCCCTCTGAACCGAACCCAGCGGGCGATGCCGCGAAGACCGAAGCGTGGGTTGTGATTGAAGCTGAGAAAGAGAGCCGCATCTATGCTGGACTGAAATCAGTCACAACTGCCGGCAGTCTGCGTAAGTCTCTTGATGACGGCACTATTGCAGACCAACTTGTGTGCATTGCCCCGAACCCGGGAGATGCAGTATTCATCCCTGCGGGAACGGTTCACACCCTGGGTAACGATGTCGTAGTTTTTGAGGTTCAGCAGAATAGCGATGTGACATATCGACTTTACGATTGGGGCCATATTGACCCGGAGACCAAAGAGCCGCGGCCGCTCCAGGTAGATCAGGCTTTTGCCTGCATAGAATTCGGAGCGAACGATAGTGGCTTGGTCGCGCCGTACGTGGAGACTACCACACCTGTTGAGCGCGAGAGGCTCTTCGATTGCCATGCCTTCCTGTTGTGGCGAGTCCTTGCGCAAGACCAGTTCACCGTCGGAGCGGCGGCAGAGCCGCGCGTGTTGGTTGGTATTGAGGGATCGGGTCAGATCCTGCACAATGGCACTCGTTACGCATTAGCCAAGGGAGATGTATGGCTTCTGCCGGCGGAAGCCGGAGAGTGCATGTTCCAACCCAGCGGAACAATAACTCTTCTGGAGATCGCGATTCCTTAATGGTGCAAGAAATAATCTTTCCAACAGGATCTACGATTGGGAGATGAATGAAAAAGCTCATCGTGTTCGATTTGGACGGCACCCTCGCGCCCAGCAAGTCGTCTCTCGCTCCCCAGACTGCGGCGCTGTTACGTGACCTCTTGGGCGTCATCAAAGTGGCAGTGATCTCTGGAGGCGCATGGGCGCAGTTTGAAAAGCAACTCCTTACCGATCTTCCCCAGAACAGTTTCCTCGCGAATCTGTCTTTGCTCCCAACCTGTGGAACGAAGTTCTTTCAATACAACGGAAAGTGGGAAGAGCTTTATTCAGAGGATCTTACGGCGGAGCAAAAAGAGAAGATTATCCACTCTCTGGATAAGGCGGCTGGAGAGGCAGGCTATCGCGCCGTCAAGGTGTGGGGAAAGGTGATTGAAGATCGAGGAAGCCAGGTCACATACTCTGCGTTAGGTCAGCAGGCGCCTCTGGCAGAAAAGGAAAAGTGGGATGCCGATTTTGCCAAGCGGAAGAAGATAACGGCGATCCTGGAGACTCTTATCCCGGAGTTTTCCGTCCGTATGGGCGGTGCAACTTCAATCGATGTGACCAAGCCTGGCATTGACAAAGCCTACGGCATAGGAAAGCTCCAGGACACGCTCCACCTCTCATTGAAAGAGATGGTTTACATCGGTGATGCGCTGTTTCCAGGCGGGAACGACTACCCGGCGGAAGAGGCCGGTGTTGTGTCGATCCCTGTAAAAGGCCCTGGAGACACCAACCTGGTTATCAAGACTATCCTTGCTTGCCTGGGCGACAAGTGAGCCTGGCAGATGGGACAAGCGGGCGAGGAGATTCGATGAGCGGCTTCAAGTTGCAACGATTGGGCATGATCATGGAGCCGGAGCCCGGCAATCCGAATGAAGTGGAAGGGGTTCTCAATCCGGGGGCCGTTCGAGGCCCCGATGGCAAACTGTATCTCTTCCCGCGGTTGGTTGCGAAGGGGAATTATTCGCGGATCGGCATAGCGCGCGTGCAGTTCAATGAAGCCGGTGACCCGATGGGCGTGGAGCGTCTTGGCATCGCACTGGAGCCCGAAGCCGATTATGAAATGCGGCCGCGAGGCGGCGGCTGTGAGGACCCACGTGTCACGTTCGTCGAACCACTGAGACGCTACATCATGACCTACACAGCTTTTTCGCCCGTTGGACCAAGAATTGCGATGGCCGAGTCGGAGGATCTCTTCCACTGGAAGCGACTGGGACTCGCAACCTACGCTCATTGGCACGGCATCGAATTGGGCGATATCGACGATAAGGATGCGAGCCTCTTTCCTGCCACGATACCTAACTCGACCGGAAAACTGGAACTGGGTATGCTCCATCGTCCGCTTTTTGCAGGTACGCGGCCGAATGAAACCGCGCGCCAACCTGGAACGCGTGAGGTGGATCTGGACCGGGAGAGCATATGGATTTCCTACTGCCCGGCAGTCTTGAAGAGACGCGCCCCGGATCGCTTGAGCCAGTTTACTTCTCATCACCGATTGGCAACTCCGGTGTCTCCCTGGGAGCGACTCAAGATCGGCGCAGGGACTCCACCCATCCTGACCAAACATGGCTGGCTTATCGTTTACCACGGTGTGAGCCAGTTCCCGGTTACCGGCGATGGTCATCCTCTGTGCTACTCGGCCGGAGTGATGGTGCTCTCAAAGAACCATCCGCGATTGATCCGTTATCGCTCGGTTCAACCGGTGTTGACGCCGATGCTTCCCGAGGAGCGCGATGGGACCGTTGCCAATGTTGTATTCCCTACAGGCATCGACCGGCGCGACGATCTTGGCACACCTGATCGCTTCGACCTCTACTATGGGATGGCCGACAAACGGATTGGTGTGGCGCGCCTTGATTTGCCGGAACATATACCGGCAGAAGCGGTCGCGGACGCGCCTGAGGCAAAGGTATAGATCGCTGGTTATTGAGGAATCAAGAACTCGAAGGATACCCCTTCAAATAGGCCGACAAAAGGATAGGTAATGAAAAGGACAACTGGGATCACCTGCGCATTTCTGGATATAGGCGGCGTCCTTCTGACCGATGGGTGGGATCACCTCGCGCGCAGACGGGCCTCGGTGGTCACCTTAAAAGCGGCCACTTGTGGTCAGTTCAAAACCGGCCACTCTGAGTGGGCGAAGACGTGATTGTTTTACCTTGCCGCGGGGTGTTTGGGCAAGGCGCGGTTGCTGTTGCCGGAGTTAATAGTGATGTTCATGGTGTCTGGATGCGTGCTATGGTGGTAGTCGCTCCGCTGGGGTCGCGCCCGGCGGAGTGATCCAGAGCCGAGGACACGGGGCTGGCTCCGAAGGAATCGGTATGCGAGGTCCTCTGCGGTTGGCCCGATGGGCTGGCTGTCAGAGGACTTCGTCGTTGTTGCGAGATTCCTATGGTGAGGCTCCGGCGTCGAGGCTTCTGGATCCCGAGTCGCGATGCCGCCGGGCGCTCTTTGCCCGGCATCCCTATCGCTTTGGCTTTTGTCATTGCGCATCTCCGCTGCTGCCGATTTTGGTGCGCCAACTGCGCGGGCCGCACTTGAGCACGTGTCCGTGATGCAGCAGGCGGTCCAGCATGGCGGTAACGGCGGCGCTGTCGCCCAGCAGTTTGCCCCAGTCGTCTACTGGTCTGTTGCTGGTTATCAGTGTGCTCGCCCGTTCATAACGGCGCATGACGATCTCCAGCAGTTCTTCGGCGGCGGTCAGCGGCAGCTTGCGCATCCCCAGATCGTCGATGATCAGCAAAGGCACGGTGGACAGCAGTTCCATGTGTTCTTTGCGCTTGCCATCGAGCGTGGCATCGGCCAGTTCTTCCAGCAGAGAGTGGGCTTCGCGATAGAGTACGCGATAGTTCTGTTGGATGATGGCGTGCCCGATGGCCTGCGCACAGTGGCTCTTGCCGCTCCCAGGTGGCCCAAGAAAAAGGGCGTCTTCGCGCCTTCCGATCCAGCCCGCCGTGGCCAGATCAAAAACCAGCTTGCGATTCATCTTGGGGTTGAACTGGAAGTCGAAGTTGTCCAGGCGCTTGTCGGTATCGCGGAACTGCGCCTGTTTATGGCGTCTCTCCAGGAGCCGTTTGCTGCGACATTCCAGTTCGTCTGAGACCAACGTAGAGAGCAGGTCGATGTGCGCCATGTTCTCCGCTTGCGCCTGCAACAGACGCGTTTCCAGTACTGCCGTCATGCCGCTCAGCCGCAGTTGTTGCAGCGAGCGATTCAGTTCGATCAGGTTCATGATTGGGATTCCTCGAAGTCGATGCGTCGTTGAATTACGTCGCGATATTCGGTGAGATTGCGGATCAGAGGATCGATTTGCCGCAAGCTCAGAGGTGCTTGCGGACTGCGCTCCAGATAGCGGCGCACGAAGCGATACTCGGGGACACGCAGTTCCAGGGCCGCCGCGCAGGCATCGTCTGAAGCCGCGCTGCCATATTGCTTGACCAGTTGGAGAACGCCCTGGATGCGCCGCGTTCCAAGTTCTCCCTGGCGAGCATGGATGGCGTCGCAGACCGCGCCGATGTTGGCTCCGGCCTTGTGTGCTCGTGCCAGCAGTTGCAGCAACTGGGGCGGTGTGCGGCGCGGGCGATCCTCATCACGGATGCGATGACCGCCGCGCTTGCCGCTCAGATGTTCGCGCAGCAACTCACCGCTGCGTGGATCAAGCAGGCGCACGAACATCGCGTCCCACTGCACATTCACTTGACGGCCAACCCAGCCCGGAGGCGCTCCGTAGTAAGCGGCTTCCACTTCGACGCAGCCATCCAGATGAACCGTGCGCACGCCGTACTGGTAATAGCGGAACGGCTCCAGCGGCAGGACTTGCAGAAACGGCTTCTCTTCGGCGAACATCGCCGCCACCTGCCGCTTGGTGCGGCCGTGGATGCGCTTGTCGGCCCAGCGCTCTTCCCAGTGGTCCAGATACGCCTGCGCTTCTTCCAGGCTCTCGAACTTCTTGCCCTTCAGCGGCGTCATCTGCGCATGGTTGACGCCGCTCTCGACTTTTCCTTTTCGATCCGGATCTCGGACTTTGCACGGCAGCGCGGTCACGCCATAGTGCGCCAGAACGTCGCGATACAAGGGATTCAAGCGGGGATCGTAGATGTCGGGAGACAGTACGCCCTCGCGAAGATTGTCCAGGACCACGACCCTCGTCGAACCACCCAGCCGACGAAATGCCTTTTCGTGCAACTCCGCCCAGATGCGCGTACTCGACTTGAAGGTCAGCAGCCGAACACACTTGCGGCTGCATCCCAGCGTCATCACGAACAGCCGCGTGCGCCGGTACTTGCCGCTGTCAGGATCGCGCACCATCGGCCCGGTACCGTAATCGACCTGACACTCTTCGCCCAGACGCGTTTCTATAATCACGCGTGCTTCCGGCGATGAGACTCCATGCAACGTGCGCACGAAGCGCTTCACGCTCTGATAACCGCCCGCGAAGCCGTGCCGGTCAACCAGATCCTGCCAGATGCCCATCGCGTTGCGGCCCCGCGATAGTTCCAACTCGATCATCTCGCGATACGGCGTACAGGCGCCGGTCGCACTCTTCCGGATAGGCTCGGCAACAGCCATGACAGGCGAAAAGCCGGTGGTCACTGAAGTGGCCGGTTTTGAATTTGGACCTTCTTGTATCGTGCTGGGGCCGGTGGTCACCTCTATGGCCGCTTTTGCGCCGGATGAGCCGGTGGTCACCAAAGTGGCCGCTTTTGCCAGAGACTTCTCGCCCCAGCTTCCCGGCAACCGAATCGTTACCCCTGCTCGACGCAGATAATCGCCAGCCGTTTCGCGACGAACGCCCGTCGCCTGCTCAATCCGCCGCAGGGGCCAACCCAAACGCCCCAACGCTATCACCTGTTCTCGCTTTTCTTTGCTCAAGACATTCCCCATGCCGACAGAGGCTAATATCCCCAGTCGGAGTGAATGTCTCTACCCCTCAAAGTGGCCGGTTTTCAGGTGACCACAAGTGGCCGGTTTTGGGTGACCCCCAAGGAGACGGGCAGCGAAGAACTTCAAACTGGAGTGGGCCGAGATGGAGGAACGCCATGGCCTCACATTCGAAATCTTCGAGGAGGGCAAGATCACTCTGGACGAGTATTTGAGCCTAGTTGTGTTCCACCAAAGGCGGACCTTCACGCGCAACCAGTTTCGGCGCTATATGTTCGCGCAGTCGACGGCCTTCCCGGATATGATCGAGCTTGTCGTTCGCCTTAAGATGAGGCTGGGCTTGAAGATAGCGATCGTCAGCAATGAAGCACGAGAGCTGAATGCATATCGGATTCACAAGTTCAGCCTGGATAGGCTGGTTGACTGCTTCATATCCTCTTGCTTCGTTCACATTCGCAAGCCCGACGCGGAAATTTTCAAGCTTGCTTTAGATATAGCCCAGGTGCGACCGGAGAAGGCTGTCTTCATCGACAATACCCCGATGTTTGTTCAGATCGCCGAGGAGATGGGAATTCAAGGTGTCCTTCATACCGACTTCGATTCCACGCGCGCCAGGCTCTCTCGCCTCGGACTGAATGCCGAATGAACGATGGAATCTGAGTCTCCCAAACAGTCATGGAACCGTCTGTTCAACGATCCTGATTCAGAGAAGTATCCAGGAATTGTCATTCACGGCCCTTCAAGACTGGCTGCTCAGGCTCCTCGCTTGTTTGCTGGTCGCAATCCAGTATTACGATGGACCTGGAATTGACTCTGTAGCTCGAATCTCGCACGTGAAAGGCCGTCCCTTCGGCGACAATGTCGTCTGGAGTGGGAAGAGAAGTGTCCATGGAACGGAGCCAGCCTCCATGTACAACCCCGGTGACGAATGGAAGTTCAAACTCCAGCGGCTTCCAATATGCGTTGATGGCGATGTAACGCACCCGTGTGCATGCGAAGTTGTGCATGGACAATGCTAGACTGTGTGAGTTGCTTCCCCAGTCAGGCTTTCCAATTTCAACGCCATGCCACTCGACGCGGCTCTCCTTCAGGTAATCCTCCAGTGTAGTTTGTGATCCTCCAGCCTCCTGGTGAAAATGAAGGCGGAGATCGATCAACAGCCGCACGAAGCGCAGCAAGCCGGCATTGGTGTCACACAGGCTCCAGTCGAACCAGCCAGTTGCGTTGTCTTGGCAATATGCGTTGTTATTTCCTAGCTGGGTTCGGCACACTTCATCTCCCATAAGCAACATCGGTGTTCCAACAGAGAGTAGATTGAGAGCGAGGAGATTCCGGATCTGTTGCATTCGCAATCGATGAATGGCGCCAATGTCGGTTGGACCTTCGGCCCCGCAATTCCAGCTATGATTATTGTCAGTCCCATCCCGATTAGCTTCGCGGTTCGCCTCGTTGTGCTTCGCATCGTATGAGACAAGATCGCTCAGTGTGAATCCATCGTGGCAAGTGACAAAATTAATGCTTTGCGCTGCGGGCCGGTTCCGCTCGCGATAAAGATCTCGGCTCCCCGCGATGCGTTCTCGAAGCTTCACGACGGTTTCCGGGTCGCCCTTGACAAAGCTGCGAACGTCGTCGCGAAACTGCCCATTCCATTCCTTCCACTTATCCTTAGCGAAGCTGCCAACCTGATATAGGCCTCCGGAATCCCACGCTTCCGCAATGAGTTTTGTGCCAGCTAGGGCCGGATCGGAATCGATCTCCCAAACGATCGGGGGGTTCAACATGGGCTCGCCCGATTCGTTGCGCGAGAATATCGACGCCAGATCGAAGCGGAAGCCGTCCACATGCATCTCTGAAACCCAGTACCTCAAGCTGTCGAGAATCAAACGCTTCACAACGGAATGGTTGGCCTTGAGAGTGTTGCCCGTCCCGGTATAGTTCGCATATGTGGTCCTATCTTTCTCCAGCATGTAGTAGAAGCTGTTTTCGAGCCCACGGAAACAGAGTGTTGGCCCATTCTCGTCGCCCTCACCGGTGTGGTTGTAGACAACGTCCAGAATCACTTCGATGCCGGCACGATGCAGTTCTTTCACCATTGTTCGAAACTCATCCAAGCAGATCAGCGGGTCATTGCAACTGCTGTATCCGAGATGCGGTGCAAAGAAAGACACTGGCCCATATCCCCAGTAGTTAGTGAGTCCAGGGGCAGCGCCTTGGGCATCGAACTGGAACACCGGCAAGAGTTCGACGGCTGTGATTCCGAGGTACTTGAGATAGGAGATCTTTTCGATGAGTCCAAGATACGTCCCTTTTTTGGCTTCGGTGACGCCTGAGTTCGGGTGGCGCGTAAATCCAGCCACATGCATTTCGTAGATCACTGTGGTGCGAAACGGATGCTTGAGCGGCTGATCTCCTTGCCAGTCGAAAGAACTCAAATCAGCAACAACGCTCTTCATCGAGGTCGCCGCGTTGTCTCCGGGATGGCTCGCAGCGGAACGGTCATAGTGCTGGCCGACGGAAACGCCCTTTCCGTATGGGTCAATCAGAACTTTGTGGTAGTCAAAGCGATTTCCGTCGTTCGCCTCACCAGGACCATCGACGCGGTATCCGTAGAGTTGTCCCGCCACGATTCCTGGCACAAAGATGTGCCAGTAGTGAGAAGTGCGATTGGTTATTGGGCTGAGCTTTATGACGCGGGCCGGTTTCTCGGCGTCGGCGTGCTCAAAGAACACGACCTCAACTTGCGTGGCATGGGCTGAGAAGACGCTGAAGTTCACGCCATCTGAAGTTAACGTTGCTCCGAGCGGGTACGTCTGGCTTGTGCCTTCGCCCGGCATGGCAGAAACACGAGAGACGGCGGAGTTCCAAAGTGAGTCCAGAGTGTCCTCCTTGCAGCTTCGATTGAGTATTTGAACTGACTCGGCTCAATGTTGCCGAAACAGCCAAGCTCTTCAGCGCTCGCTCTAGCCGGAAGCAATGGCGAGGAGCAGCATCGAAAGAAGCACGAGGCCGAGGACGGCGGTATCCGACAGCGCTCCTCTTTTCAGAAACCGTAATGGCGTGAGAGTGTTCTGTTGTGGATTCAGGGCATTGTAGTAGACAGAAAAGACCTCGCCTTGCGCCCTGGCTGCAGGCGATACGAAGTTGTCGTAGTAGGTTCGTGCGTGGGCATAATAGGTGAAGGAAACGATCAGTTTGTTGAAGTCATTTGTGATTCGCAGGGTTAACGCACTTGTCCGGATAAGCCCATGCCGGCAATCCGTAACTCTGGCTTCCGTCTCCATCCAAATTGGTTGAGGAGTGGAATGCGCGGCGCCGCCATTGCGCTCCGCGATTGGTTCTTCTGTGGCTCGCCTGTTCTTTACCGCTCGTTCTTCTGCGACACGACCTGCCGCACCCAGGAGTTTCCTCGCCCTTTCCATGATCCCAAGATTGGTCATCAGCGTTGCCAGACAATCCGGTCTGTTTCGAGCGGCACGAGAGCGCTGACATGGTATGGGACGATTCGCGCGGTGTAGTCGCTGGCGATGCGAGTTGCGGAGACCTGAGTTGAATAAGTGAAAGCGCCCGGCGTGTCTGTGCAGGGGCCCGAGGCGTTCATCGCTTCAAGAGAGGAGCCCTTCCCGGGAGATGCATCTGCGTAGAGTTCTACTCTAAAGTGATCCGAAGTGAGCGATCCGGAGGCAACGTCGGCTTCAAAGAAGTGCTGGCCATCGTGGGTGTTGATTCGAATGCTGGCGAATCGTACATTGCTCCAGTGCCGATCAAGGTCCAGCTTCCATTGGAGCAGGCTCGAGCCGAGCGCACCATAGTCCGCTGCACGATCGCGATAGCGCGACGCGGCAGGAAGGTAGTGGTACTCAGTGTATTCGCGGATAGCGCGCGTCGCGGAAAACTCCGGCGTGAGCCGCGCCATGCTCTCGCGGATACGCCCCAGCCACCTGGCTGGCATGCCGGATTCTTCGCGTTCGTAGAACTCCGGAATCACTTCACCTTCCAGCAGACCATAAAGAGTCTCTGCTTCCTGGGCATCCCATCCTGGGTCGTCGCCATGTTCTTGGCCGTCCCCAATGGCCCAACCTACTTCGGGCGAATAGGCCTCTGCCCACCAGCCGTCCAACTCGGAGAGATTCAGCCCGCCATTAACGAGAACCTTCATGCCACTGGTTCCGCAGGCCTCCCACGGACGCCGGGGTGTATTGATCCAAAGATCGATTCCCTGGACCAGCTCCTGGGCCAGCATCATGTCGTAGTCGTTGAGGAAGACCACGCGATCTTTCACTTCGGGGCGTTTAATGAAATCCTTCCATTGCTTAATCAACTCTTGTCCGGGAAGATCCTGAGGATGAGCTTTTCCCGCGAGGATTAGCTGAACAGGGCATCGAGGATTCGATAGCAATCTCACCAGCCTCTCGGTATCGTGCAAGAGAAGATTGGGGCGCTTATAGGTGGCAAAACGGCGCGCAAATCCCAGGGTCAGCACCTTTTCATCGAAAATTTCCGCAGCATTCGATGGATCGGCGCCTTCCGCGGCCAGTTGGCACTGGTACCGCTTCCGCATCCGTTCGATCAGGCCTTTTCGCCCTGCTGAGCGCAATTCCCATAGCTTCTGATTGGGGATTTGGCGGATGTCATCCTCGACTGGACGATCTCCGCGCCAACGCTTCTGGCCGCAGGCCGAGGTCCACAGCGCATCGGCTTCTGCAGAATCCCAGGTGGGCACATGAATGCCGTTGGTTACTGATCCTATTGGGACCTCCTCCCTTGGCCAGCGGGGGAACAGGGACTGGAAAATCTCTCTGCTCACTTTCCCATGGAGCTTGCTCACGCCATTGATCTGCCCGCTGCCGTGGACCGCAAGATAAGCCATATTGAAGGGCTCTGATGTGTCTTCCGGATTCTGCCTTCCCATGGCGAGTAGATCGTCCACTGAGATGGCGAGTTCATCGACGGCATAGTGGTTCAGATAGGTGCGAATCAGCGCGGGATCGAAGCGATCGAAGCCGGCACTCACGGCGGTATGCGTGGTGAATACATTCCCGGCTCGCGTGATACTCATGGCAAGATCAAATGGCTTCTTGTGATCCTCCATATAGGAGCGGGCTCGTTCGAGCACGGCAAATGCTGCGTGACCTTCGTTCAGGTGACAGACCTCAGGCGTGAGGCCCAAAGCCCGCAACAAACGCCATCCGCCAATGCCGAGGACGATCTCCTGCTTCAGACGCATCTCGGCGTCCCCACCGTAAAGCTCACTAGTGATTCCGCGGTGTGCCGCGGTATTGGCAAAGTCGTTGGTGTCGAGAAGATACAACTTTGCTCTTCCTACCGACACCTCCCAACAGCGAAGCCAGATCCTAGAGCCGGGAAGTTCGATTTGCAAGCGTAACCATTCGCCATTTGGCTGCCGCAGCGGCCGGATCGGCAACTGCCCCGGATCATTGACTGGATAGAGCGCCTGCTGCCGGCCTTCCGAATCGAAGTCCTGGCGGAAATATCCCTGCCCGTAAAGCAAGCCAACTCCGACGACCGGAACGCCCAACTCACTGGCCGCCTTCATCTGGTCGCCGGCCACGTTGCCAAGTCCGCCTGAATAAATTGGCAAGGCTTCACTCAGCATAAACTCCATGCTGAAATAGGCAACTGTCGTGAGCGCCGTGGTTGGATGCTTATGCTGGAACCATGCGTCGGCCTGATAGGAGTCCCGATTTTGCTGAAGCAGGCTGTCAACCTTCTGGCGGAATTCCGGCGCGCCTAATGCTGCCTTGATTTTCTCGCGAGAGACCGTTCGCAGGATGACCCATGGATTTTGAGTGGTTGCCCAGAGATCCTTGTCGAGCGCCTCCCACAACTGGTCTGCGGCATGGTTCCAGGACCAATGAAGATTGAGTGCCAATTCAACCAGTGCATCGATACCATCGACCTTCAACCAATCGGAAGGCGCCTTTGGATCGCTCAATGTCTCCTCCTGTGTGCCAAGTCCAAGAAGTGGAGGCCGCTATTACATGCTTTATGCAATGGCAACTTCCTCTTCGATTTCAGACGGATGGAGCTTAACTGTCGGTGAACATAGCCTTCTGCGGATGCCCCTTGGCGAGCGGAGCCGGAGCGGTGGCATCGCTGAAGTCCTTCGTCCATTGCCAGTTCCTGATCTCGGGCATATCCTCCAGGTTTTCGCGGATATAGTCGTGGTGGCGTTGCAATTCCTGGTTGAAGAAGTTGATTGCATGCTCCGCTTGCAGACGAAGGCGAGGGATGTGCTTCAATGCGTCGAGCGCAAGATGGAAGCGGCTCATTTCGTTGAGTACCACCATGTCGAATGGTGTGGTAGTAGTACCGCGATCCATGTAGCCGTGCACATGAAAGCGGACTTCATTGGAGCGCCCGTGAACCAGCGTATGAATGAGCCAGCGATTGTTATGGAAGGCGAAGATCACCGGCGCCGCCTCGGTGAAGAGCGTGTTGAACGACATTTCGTCCATGCCGTGCGTATGCTTGTCGGGAAACATCAGAGTCATCAGGTCGACAACGTTGACCACACGGACCTTGATGCCTGGCACATATTTCTGAAGCAGCCAAGAGGCAGCGCAGGTTTCGATGGTGGGAACATCGCCGGCACAGGCCAGCACGACATCCGGTTCCCCGCCTTCATCGTTGGTGGCAAACTTCCATGTGGATGCGCCGCGCGAGCAATGCTCCAGAGCCTCATCCATGTTCAACCATTGAAGCTGCGGCTGTTTGCCGCAGGTGACGACGTTCACGTAATTGCGGCTGCGCAGGCAATGGTCGAAGACGCTGAGCAGACAGTTGGAGTCCGGCGGATAGTACACGCGGATCACTTCACTCCTACGCGCCAACGCATTGTCCACGTACCCAGTTGCCTGGTGACTGAAGCCATTGTGGTCGTTGCGCCATGCATGACTTGTGAGTAGAACATTGAGAGACGCGAGTGGCCTGCGCCAGGGATACTCGCTGCATTGCTCGAGCCACTTGGCATGTTGAGTTGTCATCGAGTCGACCACCTGTGCGAAGGCTTCGTACGAAGACCACATGCCATGTCGCCCTGTAAGCAGGTACCCCTCAAGCCATCCCTGGCAGAGATGCTCGCTCAGCACTTCCATGACGCGGCCCTCTGGGCCGAGTTCATCGTCGATCGAAACAATCTCGGCCATCGAGCAGCGCTTGGTGGCTTCGAAGATGGAGTTCAAACGATTGGAATTCGATTCATCGGGACAGAACATGCGGAAGTTTGTCAGGTTCATTCGGAAGATGTCCCGGAAGAAATCTCCAAGTTTACGCGGCGCCTCAGCCAGAACCTGACCGGGCCCGGGAATCTCAAGGGCATAATCCGTGAAGTCGGGAAGTGCAAGTGTGATCAGGGATCTTCCGCCATTCACATGGGGATTGCCGCCCATGCGCCGGTTGCCCACGGGAGAGAGAGCCGCGAGTTCATCGATGAACTTGCCGTTTTCGTCGAATAGCTCTTCGGCCTTATAACTCTTCATCCATGCTTCAAGGATCTTGAGATGCTCTGGATTCTCACGGACGGTTGCCAGCGGAACCTGGTGCGCGCGGAATGTGCCTTCGATGGGTATTCCATCCACTTCCTTCGGGCACGTCCATCCCTTGGGTGTGCGGAAGATGATCATGGGCCAGACGGGCTGCTTTTTAAATCCGCTCTTGCGAGCCTCCTGCTGAATTCCCCGAATCTCGGCGTAGCAATCCTCAAGCGTTTGAGCCAACAGTTGATGCACGACCTCCGGGTCATCGCCTTCTACAAAGTAGGGCTTGTAGCCTCGGCCCACATAGAGGGCCTTCAAGTCTGCGTCGCTGGTGCGTCCCTGGGCAGTTGGCCCAGAGATTTTGTACCCATTGAGATGAAGGATGGGTAGAACCGCCCCGTCTCGCACTGGATTGACGAAGTTGACCGACTTCCAGCTTCCTTCGAGGGGACAGGTCTCGGACTCGCCATCACCTATGACGCAGGCGACAATGAGATCCGGGTTATCGAAGGCGGCGCCGAATGCATGGACCAGCGAATAGCCAAGCTCTCCGCCTTCGTGCATAGAATTCGGGACGT
>Ga0224527_1000720_pt1 | contig 20058 bp, 15 predicted proteins | sample CBST0metaG_FD_179882 | JGI IMG/M metagenome (GOLD analysis project Ga0224527, IMG submission 179882) | Peat soil microbial communities from Stordalen Mire, Sweden - C.B.S.T0 | ecosystem: Environmental > Terrestrial > Soil > Wetlands > Peat | place: Sweden: Norrbotten County, Stordalen Mire... | reverse complement strand
CGCGTTGGCCGTGACCTGGAAAAGGCTACGGCGCTCAGCCGTTACTGCTGTCACGAAATAGGTACGCGTTTCTTGCGGGGCCAGTCGCACGTGAGAAGCATAGACGAAAGGCCCGCGGCTAAAGCCGGTCTCACTGCAAACTTGCGTTCAGGGGCCTGAAGGCCCCTGCTCCCTCCGTTGGCGACCTGTCGATTTCTGATATTCCGGCCGCGTAACCGCCGCTTGGGAACTTCGGCAGCCGAGTGCCTCGGCTTATGATTGGAGAAGAGTAGTCCACCATACGCCAACTTCGGTTCTTTCGCGCCGATTCTCTGTGCCTGAAAACCATTCTGGCATACTCTACTCATGATCAAATTGCGGTTCGCATCGGCGGTAATCTTCGCTTTTGAGCTGGCTCTTGTTGGGTGTCATTCCAAGCGGCCGCCGATCACCTACAATTCTGTCGTTGGGATGTATGTCTATAACTCTAACGACCCGGAGAATCGACCAACAGACCACGAGTGGGACCGTCTTACGCTGTCGCTAGATGGCAAGTATGACCTAGTAAAAGGCGGACCGACGAAAACAAAGTCGGACACGACAGGCCGTTGGTATTTCCGCGACGGCGACCCACCAGAAGTGGACCTTGATCACGCGGGGTTTCCCGTCCGGGTTAAACGAGGCGAGATCAGACTCCTGATCGACGACGACGTTGGAATCTGGTACGTCAAATCGAGGTAAGCTGCTACGCAGTCGGGGTTCTTGTCGTATCACCGCCGATGCAGAAGTTTCGCTTGTAAGGAACTCCGGCTCGCGGTCTTCGCGGTTACTTGTGGCACGGAGTAAGCAAGAGAACGGCCGCGCTTTCTGTCGAACCAAACGTTCCGCAGAGCGCTAGCGAATTGAGGTCAAAAACCGCGCGAAATCACCTCAAATTTCACTCAAAACTCGCGAACTTTTCACGAATTCCAGACCATTTTCACCCTATTTTTGGCCGTTTCGCAGAATTAGGTCGCACCTCGATGCGACCTTTCCCCACTTTCCGTCCGGTCGCTTTTTCGCCCGCAAGAGCGCATCACACACACTCTCTCTGCCCGCCCACGGCCGGACAAAGTGCCCGAAGCCGGACTATCCCGCGCACCCGCACTTCATCGCCAGCACCTCGGCAAAATGCAACGCCTGCTTATGCCCCAGTTGACTGATCTGCTCCCGGCAACTGAACCCATCCGCCACCACGATCGTCCGCGGTCCCGCAGCCTCAATTGCCGGCAACAAACTCAGCCCCGCAATCTTCTTTGACACTTCAAACTTATCCGCTTCAAACCCAAACGGACCCGCCATACCGCAGCAACTCGATTCAATCGGCTCGACCACCGCGCCCGCCTTCCGCAGCAGCGCAATCTCATTGACAGGTCCGCCAAACACAGCCTTGTGATGGCAATGCCCGTGAATCAGAATGTGCGCGCCCGTCAGCATCCCCGCCACAAAATCAGGAGCCTTCGCGGCCAGCCAGTCAGCCAGCAACCAAACCTGTTCCCGCAGCTTCTGCGCCCGCGCATCGTTCGGAAACAGCTCCGGCAACTCGTCCTTGAAAACGCTCGCGCAACTCGGTTCCAGAAAGATAAACGGCAATCCCGCCTCAATCTGCGGAGCCACACGGTCGAGCACCTTGGCCAGGTAACTCTTCGCGGTCTTCAAATGCCCAAAATCGTAAAGCGCGCGACCGCAGCAGATATGCCCCTTCGGCGTTTCCACCGCAAACCCCGCGCGTTTTAGGACAATCTCCGCCGCCACCAACGTCTGCGGGTGATAGTAGTTATTCCACGTATCCGGCCAAAGTAGTACGCGCATTCCTTGCGCCGAAGCCAACTGCGCTTCGCGCCGTGCATCATCGTTCTTGCGCACACCACGCGGTATATTGCACGTCTCCGATCCCCGCGACTTGGTATAGCTCTTCGCCGCCAGACTGGGCAGCTTCCGCTCCTGCGCCACGCCCACAATATGCTTGATCAGCGGGCTCGTAATCGGCCCCGTCAAAATTGCATTGGTCAGCGCCGGGGTCAGCGAACCCAACCGCGCCAGCTTATCGGCGAACCCAAAAATGTAGTGATGCAGCGGATGCAGCTTCCCCTTGTACTTCTGCGCCAGAAACTCCGACTTGTAAGCGGTCATATCCACCTGCACCGGACACTCCGTCTTGCACGCCTTGCAACTCAGGCACAAGTCCAATGCCTCATGCACCGCCTCACTTTGAAATCCCTCTTGCTGCAAATCTCCCGCCAGCATCTCCCACAGCAACCGTGCCCGTCCGCGCGTCGAATGCTGCTCATCCCCCGTAGCCCGATAGCTCGGACACATCACGCCGCCCGTCGTCTTCCGGCAAGCTCCCACGCCCACGCATCGTTCCGTAGCCCGTTCCAGCGACCCGCCATCCTGCGCAAAAACAAAATGCGTCTCAAGTGCCGAATCCTCTCCACCCGCGCCTTTTTTCTGGCGCGGCCCCGCCGAAGGCAGTTGGCCCCACCGCAGGTGGCGTAAGTTTTCGACGGGGTCGTAGACCCGCACCGCATCCACAACCTTGCCGGGATTCATCAGGTTTTCCGGGTCCCACAGCGCCTTGAACTCCCGAAACGCCTCCATCAACTCCGGCCCAAACATCTTGGGCAGCAAGGCCGCGCGTGCCTGCCCGTCGCCATGTTCACCCGACAGCGATCCCCCAAAACTCAGCACCAGATCCGCCGCCCGATCAATGAATTCGCGGAACTTCCGTATCCCCTCTTCCGACCGAAAATCAAAATTGATCCTGAGATGCACGCATCCCTGCCCATAGTGCCCATACAGGGGACTGCGGTACCCGTATTCGCCCATCAACACCGTCAATTTGCGCAGATAAGCGCCCAGGTGCGCAGGCGGAATCCCCGCATCTTCCCAGCCCTCCCATCCTTCCGGTTCGCCCGGCACAAAAACCGTCGCTCCCAGCGCCGACTCGCGCACCGACCACACCCGTGCCGCGTCGCTCGCCGAGTAAATCTGCGCTACCGGCGGAGTCGGCCAACTCCGCGAGGCGCGAGCCAGCACCTCCGCCTTGGCCTGCGCCTCTTCAGCGGTCCATGCTCCCATCTCCACCAGCAGAAAGCCACCACCGGCCGGCAGCAGCGAAACATCGTTGACCGCGAGCTCCTTCCGGCGCATGAAATCAAGCAGCATCCCATCGAAGCCCTCAAGCCCAATCGGCCCATGCTCAAGCGCCAGCGGCACCGCATCCGCCGCCAAAAACGCATCCGGAAACGCCAGCGCCGTCAGCACCCGATGAGGCGGACTTGAAGTCAGATTCAGCGTCGCCGAAAGTATCGTCGCGCATGTACCTTCCGTGCCCACCAACGCCCGCGCCACGTTAAAGCCGTTCTCCGGCAGCAACTCGTCCAGGTTGTACCCTGACACCCGCCTTGGAATCCGAGGAAATTTCCCGCGAATCATCTCCGCATAGCGATCGCGCAATCCCTTGAGGCCCGCATAAATTTCGCCCTGCCTGCCGCCCCCGCCAATCAGCCTTTCGAGCTCATCCTCGCTCGTGCGCCCCACCGTCATGCGCGTGCCGTCATAGAGCACCAGGTCGAGCGACTCCACGTTGTCTGCCACCTTGCCGCCCAGCAGCCCATGAACCCCGCAGCTATTGTTTCCAATCATGCCGCCCAGCGTGCATCGCGAATGCGTTGCCGGATCAGGCGCATACGTCAGGTGATACACCTCCGCGGCCTCGCGCAGCCGATCGAGCACAATGCCCGGCTCTACCGTCGCCAGCTTGGCTTCAGGGTCGATCGCTCCCAGCCGATTCATGTACTTCGAAAAGTCAAACACCACGGCGACATTCGCGCACTGCCCCGCCAGGCTCGTCCCCGCGCCACGCGGCAACACCGCCGCTCCAGTGGCTCGACAGGCGGCCAGCGACGCTACAACGTCCGCCGCATCCCTCGGCACAATCACGCCAATAGGAAGCTGCCGATAGTTCGAAGCATCCGCGGCATAAAGGGCGCGCGATCCTACATCAAAACGCACTTCGCCCCGAATCGTCGCTTTGAGCTTCGACTCCAACTCCCGATGCGCAGCAAACTTCTCATGCGCCAGCGGAGCCTGATTGGTAAGTATTGAAAAAGTGGTCACGCTTGAATCTTAGCCCAGACCTTCACGCAGTCAGAATGCCGCACATCACTGCAATGCCCACGATTCCCTGCCGCTACGGGCAAAAAAACGATGCGCTCCGATCGCTGCGATCAACAGGGAGTCGACATTAGCAAAGAATTAACCAGGAGGCATTTACCCAGAAATCGCTGCTAGCGCGTCGGCCACTCTTCGACCACAATTCCCAGATCGTTCAGCTTCTGAATCGCCGCCTCGACATTGCGTCGAATCGCGGGCCGCTTCTTGCGATCGGCCAGCGGAGACTCGGCCACTGCTACCACGCGTCCATAGCGCCACGCGCCATCAGGCAGCGCAATTAGCGCCTCCGTCAGTGCGCCAGGATTCAGTTGCAGCTCCTGTCGCCGTGCCGCTTCCGGCCGCAGCATCGACCCCTGGCCCACGGGACTGGGATTGGCATCGGCCAGCGTTACGCGCAGGTTCAGAGTCTCGGCATCCACGCTGATAAATGGGTTCTTCCATTCTCCCGGCTCGCGGACATTCACATACAAGCTCTTGGTGGGTAAAGGAATCCGCGCCAAAGCCTCCCGTTGCCGATCGCGTTCCGTGGCCGCTGCCTGCGCCTTTTGCTCTGCCTTGACCGCCGTCTGCGCCACGCCCACCACGGCCTGCTCTTCCTTGTGGCAGGCGGCAATCGCCACCGCCAAAAGCAGCACCATGGCCGCTGAACCCTTCAGTTTGGACGCCAGATTCACGACTTAAGGATAGCAGTACCTGCCTTGCGCCTACCGTGGGCAAGCGTGTTGCATTCCGAAACAGATTTGATCTGAGGGAAAGCTGCTCCCAAAAAAGGAATCGGGTGGCTGCCGTCGTGGGGCGCCACCCGAAGGTCACATGCCAGTGATGAAAAGTCGTTCAGGAGACAGATACAGACTATCTCCGGGCCTCCTCCCCGTCTTGAGTCATATGAATGACACTGGCCTCCATCGAAAGGTGGAGGCGCATTGTCACTTTACCCATTCGTAGCAAAGGACTTGTATCCATTCGGCCCCCAATGAGATTACTGTGAAGAAGCGCACAATTTGATCTGAATCCTGTTTTAGAAGAGATTGAGCCCTAACGCGACCCGTGCCTTCGACCTCCTCCAGATCGACACTGCATCGAGCGCCTTCGCGCTCCACTTCAACGCCGATCTGCGCGGCGGATGCCCCATCCCTTTTCGTGCTCTTTCGGGGTATCGGTGGGAAAGCGATGTCACTGTTTTCTTGCCGGATCAATAAGATCCTCTTCGTCGCATTCGCGATCCTGCTCGGGTTCTTCGCTTCCGCCGCAGCCCTCGAACCCACTACTCCTCTCGCCAGCCTCGGCCGCCAGATCTGGGTCATGGAAAACGGTCTGCCGCAGAACACCGTCCAGGCCCTCATCCAGACTCGCGACGGTTTTCTCTGGATAGGCACTGAAGTGGGCCTGGTCCGCTTCGACGGCAACGGCTTTCAGCTCTTCGATCGAAACTCCAAGTCCGCTCTTCCCGGCAATGACATTCGCTGCCTGCTCGAGACCCGCGACGGCGCTCTCTGGATCGGCACCAGCGAAGGTCTCGCCCGCTCTAAAAATGGCGCCATCACCATCTACACGACGTCCAGCGGACTTCCCTCCAACGCCATCTGGTCGCTCGTTGAGGCCGCCAACGGCGTGCTCTGGGTCTGGACCGATCAGGGCCTCGCACGCCTAGAAAACGGTCGATTCATGGACTCCACTTCCGCCACCGGTATACCCGCAAGTGCCATCACGGCCGTCACTTCCAATGGCCAGGGCGAAGTTTGGGTCGCCGCTTCAGACAATCTTGCCATTTACCGCGATGGCCGCTGGCAACAGGCCCAAAAAACGTCCATTTCCAGCGGCACAGTCGCTTTCGTCCAGGCTAGCGGCGCCACCTCCGCCGTCTCCAGCAAGAACGCAGTCCAGATCTCCCGCAACGGCATCCTCACGGCCCTTCTGAGGGCAGGAAACGAACTCCCCGGCACTCGCATCCAGGCCCTCTTTCACGATCGCGAAGGCGCTCTCTGGATCGGCACCAACGCCGGCCTCGCCCGTTGGGTCGCCGGCAAAGTTGAACGCCTGCCCGTCACCGATCCCCTCGCCTCCGCCTCCGTACTGTCCATCATCGAAGACAGGGAAGGGAATCTCTGGGCCGGCACTGAATCCGGTGGGCTTCACATCCTCCGCGATCAGCGCTTCCACACCTTCACCACTCGCGACGGTCTCTCCTCCGACAATTCCACCGCCGTCGTCGAAGACAGCGCCGGCAAACTCTGGGTCGGCACCAGCGGCAGCGGACTCAATGTTCTCCGCGGCAATGCTCCCGTTGCCACCTACTCCGTCCGCAACGGCCTCATCAGCGACGTCATCCTCTCCCTGGCCGCAGCTCCCAATGGCGACCAATGGGTAGGCACACCCGACGGCCTCAGCCGCATTCGCGCCGGCAAGATCGACTCCTTCACCTCCGCCGACGGCCTGCCTGACGACTTCATCCGCTCCCTGCTCGCCGATGCCGATGGCTCCCTCTGGATCGGCACCCGTCGCGGCCTGGCTCACTGCACGTTCCAGCCCGGCACTCATTCCATCGCCCGCATTCAGACTTACACCCATGCCGAAGGCCTGGGCAGCGACCTGGTCGGCGCCATGGTTCGTGACGCCGCCGGCAATCTGTGGGTCGCCACTTTCGCTGGCCTCTCCCGCCTTCGCAACGGACAAATCACCAACTTCACCACCGCCGACGGCCTCTCCAGCAACGTCATCACCGCGCTTCTGGTTCACCAGCACGGCACCCTGCTCGTCGGCACCCAAGACCACGGCTGGAACCTCTGGGACGGCCAACGCTTCTCCTCCGTCACCCAGACCACCCTCGCCAAGACCACCGTTCACGCCATCCTTGCCGACTCTCAAGACCATCTCTGGTTCGCCACCGGCAACGGCATCGCCCGCTGCGATTGTGGCGGCACCATGAACAAAATGAATGGCCCCGACTGTTCAAACTGGATCGAATTCGGCACCGGTGACGGCCTGCGCAGCCGCGAAACAGCCACCAACAGCCACCCCTCCGCCTGGCATTCTCAAGACGGCCATCTTTGGTTCGCCACGCCCAAAGGACTAGTCGAGGTCGACCCCTCCCACTTTCCCGTCAACACCGTTCCTCCGCCCGTTTCCGTCGAGCGCTTTGCCGTCGACGACGTCGATCAGACCCTTCACGCCGACGGCGACCCGACCCGCATTCCCGCCGGCCACAATCATTTTCAATTCGAATACGCCGGTCTGAGTTTTTCCGCCCCTCAAAAAGTCCACTATCGCTATATGCTTGAGGGCTTTGACCACCAGTGGACCGAAGCCGGTACTCGCCGCACCGCATACTACACCAACATCCGCCCCGGCAAATACGCCTTCCGCGTTCAGGCCGCCAACAACGACGGCGTCTGGAACACCGACGGAGCTGCCCTCCGTTTTGAACTCCGCCCCCACTTCTATCAGACCGTTTGGTTCTACGCGCTGCTCTTTTTATCCATCGCAGCCCTGGTCGCGTTGCTGCTGCGTCTCCGCCTCATCCGGGCCGAGCGCGAATTCAACGCCGTCCTCGGTGAGCGCAACCGCATCGCCCGTGAAATTCACGACACCCTTGCCCAGGGCTACGTCGGCATCTCCGTCCAGCTTGAGGTTCTCAGCGAACTCCTTCGGCATCAGAAAGTTGAAGCCGCGGCCAAGCATCTCGACACCACCCGCGGCTACGTCCGCGAAGGTTTAGCCGATGCCCGCCAGTCCATCTGGGCCTTGCGCTCCCAGGATTCCGGCGAAACCACCCTGCCCGTGCGCATGCGCCGCATCGTCGAGCAGTCCGGCAACCACAGCCTCACTGCCCGCTTCAGCATCTTCGGAGCCTATCGCCCGCTCCCCCCAGGCGTCGAACGCGAAATCCAGCGCGTCGCCCAGGAAGCCATCCATAATGTGAAGAAGCACGCCAACGCCGCCACGCTCAATGTTCAACTGGAATACGGGCCGCGCGAAATCGCTCTTGAAATCCGCGACGACGGCCGCGGGTTCGACTCCACCATCTCCCCTGCCGATTCGTCCTCCGGCCACTACGGTCTCACCGGTATGCGCGAGCGGGCAGCCTCCATCGGTGGCACACTCGAAATCACCAGCAAGCCCGGCGCAGGCACTACCGTTCGCCTCTCTGCACCCGCGCATAAAGCTATAAAGGAGCAAGCGTGACTCAGGAATCCATTCGCGTTCTCGTTGTTGAAGATCACCATGTCGTGCGCCAGGGCTTAGTGGCGCTGCTCAACGTAGTCGAGGGCCTTGAAGTTGTTGGCGAAGCCGCCGATGGCGTCGAAGCCATCACCCAGTTTCGCAAGCACCTGCCCGACATCACACTCGTTGACTTGCGCCTGCCCCGTCTCTCCGGCGTCGACGTTATCCAGCGCATTCGCATGGAAACTCCCGGCGCCCGCTTCATCGTCCTCACCACCTACGACGGCGATGAAGACATCTATCGCGCTCTCCAGGCCGGCGCCCGCGCCTATTTGCTCAAGGGCATGACTACAGAGGAGTTGATCTCCACCATTCGCGCCGTACACGCCGGTCGCTCTCACATTCCTCCCGCCATTGCCCAACGTCTCGCCGAACGCATGGGCACTGAAGAACTCACGCCTCGCGAATTCGACGTTCTCGAGCAGATCGTCCACGGCAAGAGCAACAGGGAGATCGCAACCGAGCTCGAAATCTCCGAAGCTACCGTCAAAACTCACATTAACAGTCTCCTCGGCAAACTCGGCGTCACCGACCGCACCCAGGCCGCCACCGCTGCCATTCAGCGCGGCATCGTTACCCTCGAATCGCTCCGGAAACCAACCCAATGACCAAAGCAACCATGATTAAATCGTCTGGCTTTCTATCTACACTTGCTCTCTTATCTCTGTGCCTTGCCTGCCCTGCCGTCCACGCCCAAAAGGCCGCTTGGCGACAGGCCACCGATGCCGAGCTTGCGTCGCTGTTGCCCGCCCGCGCTCCCGTCGAAAAGGAGCACATCGAGACCGAGATGCGCACCGCTTCCGGCATCGTGAACGCGCACGGCCACTACATCGCCGGCGTAGTTCTGATTACCGCCGGCTACTCCGCTGAAGGCAAGTACTCGCACTTCCTCGTCGTCCAGGCTCCCATCAAAATTGGTGATGTGTTCCTCAAGCCCGGCGAATATGCCTTCGGATGGACGCGAGGCAAAGAGACTCTCAATGTGCATTTTCATGTCGCGGCCACGGGCGCGCTCGTAGGCACTACCGAGGCCTATCGCCTGCCCGGATCTCCCCGTGTCGAAAATCTTCACATCTGGCCGCCCGCAGACAAGCCGCTCATACAAATCGGCCGCTTCGGCATCGCCTACAAACTCGGCGAAGACTAGCAGTTCTATAGCTTCAACTCATCGCGATTCCCCACGGTTGGATGAAACTGGGTGCCCCGTTCTTCGCTTTTTTCTAGCGAAGGGTGGGATCGCATAAGCCCTACAAGACTTCTTTGCTTTGATGTGCCTGCATTCTTGTTTCTCGTCAGCTCCCGCTGCCCGCATCGACCCCGTCAAACCCATCGGGCCGGCGAACCTGACTCCGATGCTTCGAATCCACCTGCAGTGTCACCGTCTGCTGTCTGCGATCGCGCAGCACCGTAACCTGCACCTGCTTGCCCTGGTTTGAAAGCAGCGCGCGGTCCCAATCGGCAGTCGTCGCAATCGATTCGCTTCCCACCCGCACGATCACGTCATGGACCTTCAACCCCGCCGCGGCCGCTTCGCTCTTGCGCGCCACTTGCTTCACCATCACCCCGCTCGGCACGCCCAGGTATTCGGCCATCTGCGAGCTCAACGGTTCCACCAGCGCCCCTACCTTCAGACTGCTGCCCACAAACGGCATGTGCCATCCCGGCAGTCCCGTGTCGCCGCTGCCCGTCAAGATACCCATCCCCGACGCCGCCGGCAGCACATCCCCGCTGTTCATCTTGTTCCAGACGTCGTGCTCCATGGCCTTGCGATCCACCAGTTGCACCGTAACCGTCTGCATATTGCCGTCGCGGCTGAAAGCGATATTCACCTTCCGCCCCGGAGAAATCTCGCGCAGTATCCGCTTAAATTGCTCCGCGCCTTCAATCTTCTGTCCATCGAGATCGATCACCACGTCATTGACGCGGAGTCCCATCTGTCCCGCCGGCGCATCGTGATCGATCAGCGTGATCACTGCCCCATGCGCTTCCTTGAGCTTCAGTTTCGCCGCGGTTTCCGTGTCCACATCCGCCGTCAGCACCCCCAGGTATCCCTGAGAATTCGAATGCGACAACAGCGCACTTGGTTCCTGCAATAGCCGGATGATTGGTCCTGTTTGCGCTCCTGCCCCTGGCGGAGTCACGGCCAGCGCCCCCGCCACGCCCGCCAGCAAGGCAAGCTGAAGATATTTGTACGGCCTCAAAAGGTGTTTCATGGTTGTTCTCCGTCTTTCCTTTCCCTGGGCTCGCACTCTTTTTTCGACGGTGCAATTGCCTCAAGGTTTGGATCCCTTTTACTTAATTTCCGGTTACTGAATCTCCGGAACCTGGCTCAGTACTTTACGCGAAACCAGCCGGATCTGTGGATTCCGATCCGAATGCGCCACCGTGTGCAGTACTTGCCGCACACTCGTGTCCGCTTCGACCGGCTCCAAAATACCGATGGCCGTCGTCCGAATCCGCGGGTCGCTATCGTTCATCAGCGCCTCCAGAACCGCATTGCGTATCCGCACATCCGTCGCCACATACGGCTCCAGCCCCTGCAAGGCTTTCTCGCGCACAGCCTCGCTGCGGTCATAGCGCAACGCCACCATCAGCGCATCGCGAATCCCCGCCACGCCATCGCAGCCGCGCCCCGCCCGGCATTCCGCCGCCAGCAGTCCCACCGAATCGTCCCTGACTCCCGCCGATGCCGAATCCTCCGATGCCAGCATCAGCAGTTGCCTGATCTCCACATCGTCCAGCGATCCCTTGATCTGGCGCGGCACCAGCTGGTTATAGTGCACCTCTACCACGTCGCTGTTCGGTTGCCGCACAATGCTTGAAATATTAGCCACTTCCACGCTGCCCGGCACCGCCGCCGCCGGAGTCTCAGCCACAGCCTGGGCTCGAGAGCCCACCTGGGCCGCATGGCTCTGGGCCACGTGATATCCGCCCAGGCCGCCCGCGCCTGCCCCTATCACCAGCAGCAAACCAGCCGCCACCGGCGCCGCCTGCAAGTTCGCAACGTTGTTGGTAATTCGCTGTGCCAGCCGCTCAAACCACCGCTTCGGCGGCAGCGCGTCCAGCGCCTCTTCCAGCCGCAGCCGCGACCTCGCCATCAGGTTGGCTTGTGGTTCCTCTACAGGATAGGCATCGGCCAGCAGCTTCAGCGCCTTTAGTTGCTCGCGCTCCCCGCTGCATTCCGCGCAGGTCGCCAGGTGCCGCTCCAGCTCATGGGCCGCGTCGTCCGGCAGCTCTCCATAAGCAGCCAGCACGATTCGCTCGTGTGCAAGTTCGCAATTCATAGCAACGTCCTTCCAGCCTCTAAGTGTTCAAATCCCTGCGTCCAAGGTCCCCGTGTCTCGAAGACTATTACCGCAATCCCGCCAGTTGCGTTCGCAACTTTTTAGTCGCCCTGAAGAGCGTATTTTTGGCGGTTTCTTCCGTGGTGTTCAACATCTCTCCAATCGTGCGCAGGCGGAGTCCCTGGTAGTGCTTCAGTTCAAAAACCATGCGCTCGCGCGGTGTCAGCTTCCCCAGCGCTTCTTGAATCCTCGATCCCAATACCTTCCTGTCCAGCTCCTTCGCCGGATTTGAAAACGACCGGTCGTCCGACACGGATGCCAGCACGTCGATCTCGTCGCCCGAGTGGTCCAGAATCACAGCCTGGTCTTCTCGCCGCGTCTTTCGCCGCCGCAGTTGATCCAGGCAAAGGTTGGTCACGATCCTGTAAATCCAGGTGTAAAACGAACATTCGAAACGGAAATTCCCTATATACCGATAAGCCTTGAGAAAGGCCTCTTGATAAATGTCTTCGGCGTCGTGCTCGCTGCCCGTCAGGTGCATCGCCAGCCGCAATACCTGCTGCTCATACTGGCGCACCAGCGCGTCAAACGCGGCCCGCGACCCCGCCTGCGCCTCCCGGATCAGCTCCATCTCCGGCGCGCGCGACTGCAGGCGCCCTTGCCCGCGGTTCGGTCCGTCCATTGCCGTTGTCGCAGCCATGCCTCGCGAGGATTGTACCGCCCCCATGCCTGGCCACGCCAAAACCGTCGGCCCGCCAACCGTCGAAGTGGGAAAACTCACCGCGTCCGCCATAGATTCTCCACTCGGAGCAAATTTGAAGCTAAAGGTGTTCTAAAGCTGGTTCCTGCTGTCAGATGGACGCGCAAACCGCCTTTTCGTCACCCGCGTCGTCCGATCCAAGACTTCCCCCAGCCTCACTCCCGCACACAGGCCGAGCCCCATCCTTCGCTTCGTTCTAGAGAACGGTGGGATCGCACATTAGATCGGCCAGCCTGAGCCCCTACCGGTTCGCAGGTGCTCCCGGCGCGGGCAACGTTCCCACCGGCCGAGGAAACGCTTGCGTCGGCAAAGGCCGTGGTGTCCCCGCCAACATCGGCGCCGGCTGGTGCATCGTTACGATCAGAGCACTCGCCGATTTGGCACCTGCACAAACATAGGAGTGCGCCATGCTCGCATCGAAATAAACCGCGTCGCCCGGTTGCAGCGTGCACTGATTTTCCCCATGGTGCAGCGCCAATTCTCCCTCCAGGACATAGAGGAATTCGTATCCCGGATGCATGTGCGCCTTGGGTTCAGCATGCTGTCCCAAGGGGATGAATTCCGCAAAATAGGGGTCCATGTGACGGTCAGGAACCATGTAGCCGAGGCTCTCGAAAAAGTACGTCGGCGGCTCTACCCCGGTCTGCGGCAGCCTCACCCGGTCCTTGCGCCGATGAACGCGGAACATGGCTTGAGGTTCGCTGTCGAAGAAGTATGAAAGATCCTTGGAAAACACCATCGCCACGCGTGCCAGGTTGCGCAGCGTCGGCACCACGCGCCCCGTTTCCAGTTGCGACAGGAAACTAGCGCTCAGCCCCGTGTGCCGGCCCAACTCCACCAGCCCCATCGACTTCTTCAGCCGCAGCCGTTTGATCCGTTCGCCAATGTGCTTCTCGGCGATGAACCGCTCCGTCGTTTCGGTGTCCACCTGAGATTTATTCGTCTCTTCGCTGCGAACGGTAGCTGGGTCGGTCATTGTGCCTCCCGAAATACACCGGGCGACTTGTTGCCCAGATCAAAATTTATTCCCATCCTACTAAAGGCAGAATGAAGCAGCAAACTCAAATTTCGAATTTTGCTCTTCAAAGATGGATTCTGAACATATGAACAATCTCGGCGATAGATTCCTCTTGAGCGGTGCATCCGGAATGCTCGGAAATGCACTCCACCGTGCCCTCGCCGCGCCCGATACAGAAATCCTCCAGTTGGTCCGCCGTTCGCCCTCGCCCGGCGAAATCCAATGGAACTCTGCCGCCGATCCGCCCCTCGCCGACTCCACGCCGCTCGAAGGCCTGACCGCAGCCATTCACCTCTCCGGAGCCAATCTTTCCGCCCATCGCTGGACCCCGGAATACCGTCGCGAAATCGTCTCCAGCCGAGTCGACTCGACCCGTGCCCTGGCCTCAACGCTGGCTCGTCTGCGCAACCCGCCCCAAGCTTTGCTCGTGGCCTCTGCGGTGGGCATCTATGGAGATCGCGCCGATGAGCTGTTGAATGAATCATCGCCGCTCGGCTCCGGCTTTCTCGCCGAAGCCTGCGTCTCCTGGGAAGCCGCTGCGCAACCCGCCGTGGACGCAGGAATCCGCGTCGTTCATCTTCGTTTTGGTGTGGTGTTGTCACGCGGAGCAGGAGCTCTCGCCCGCATGGAGCCCATTTTCAGATTGGGAATCGGCGGCCGCCTCGGCAGCGGACGTCAATGGATGAGCTGGATCAGCTTGCCTGATCTGGTTTTGGCGATCCAGTTCGTTTTGCAAACGCCGGCGTTGTCCGGCCCCGTCAACGTTGTCTCGCCCTATCCCGTGACCAACGCGGAATTCACGCGCTCTCTAGCCCACCAGCTTGAACGCCCTGCGTTTATTCCCACGCCCACTTTTGCCCTGCGCCTTGTCCTCGGTCAAATGGCCGATGAGGCGCTCCTGGCGAGTACACGCGCCTATCCGCGCAAGCTTCTAGACGCAGGCTTCTACTTCGTTCAGCCAACTATCGACGACACCCTGGCTGCGGCGTTCGACTATTCCTAGTGTTCTGAGTCTGAAATGCGCAATATCAAAGCGACTGTCATTCTGATCGAACGGGGCCCCGAACGTATTTCAGTTCGGGGGTGGTGAGTGAAGAATCTGCTTCTGTTCTTCGGCGAACTTCGACTATTCTCTAACGCCGCCCTTGAATCGTGGGCTTGTTTGAACCGCTTCGCTTGGCCGCTCGCTTGGCTGCAATCGCGTGCATCTCCTTGCCGATGCTCGATTGATTGATGGTGAGCTGAATCGCCAGGTTGATCAGGTTGCCTGTACCCCAGTAGAGTGCCAGCCCCGATGCGAAGTGCCACATCGAAAAGCCAAAAATAACCGGCATCATGATCGCCATCATCCGTCGCTGATTCGGATCCATACCCGGAGACGGCGTCAAAAACTGCACCAGGAACATGCTCAGAATGATCAGAATCGGCAAGATGTGCAGTGGATCGGGCGACGACAAATCCGTCAGCCAATACCAGTGCGCCTGCCGCAACTCGACCGCGTTGGCGAGCACCCGGTAATACGCAAAGAACAGCGGCATTTGAATCAGCAGCGGCAGACAGCCGCCATACATGTTCACGCCCTCGGTCTTATAGAGCGCCATCATCTCCGTGTTCATCTCGGCGCGCTTCGGGTCGTTCATCTTCAGGTGCGCATACCGGCTCTTCAACGCCTCAACCTTGGGCTGAATGCGCATCATCTTCAATGACGACCGCATCATCATGATGCGCGTTGGCAGCATGACCAGGTTGAAGATGACCGTGACCACGATAATCGCCCAGCCCCAGTTCGGTATGCCGTGTTCATAGAGCCAGCGCAGCGCCAGATACAACGGCTTGGCAATCAATCCCAGCCAGTCGCCAAATTGGATCAGTTTCTCGAGAGTCGGGCCATCCGGCTTCCCGTCTGCGCCCATGGTGTGAATGTTCGCCAGTTGGTCCAACTGCTTGGGACCAGCATAAATCCGCACCCGCGTAAATCCGCTGGTATCGCCAACTGCCAGCCCAATGATGTCCGCCGGCTTCTTCTGACTGTTTGGATCCGTTGGGTCGCTGGGCAGGTCGATCGTGTTGTGCAATGTAACCACGCTCGCCCGCGCCGGCACATCCGGCAAAAATGCGGCTGCGAAATACAAATCCGCCGTGGCCGCGTATTCATAATTGCCATCGAGCGTCGCACCGCTGCTGACTTTCTTCGCGGCTTCTGTATCCTGCTTCCCGTTCAGCGACCATGCAAACGATGCTGGAGTCCGCGCAATGCCGTAAGCGCCGGCGCGCCCTTGGAACTCCTCCATGTCGCCCAGCCCTGCAGGCCACGCCACCAGCGCCCGCACCGGCTCGCCGTTGCGACGTACCGCGACCTCGGCCGTCAATACATAGCTCGCGTCAAAGCGGAACGTCTTCACTACATCCACGTCGCCCTGTGCGTAGTGGAAGCTGATCGAGTTCGGTGCCCACACCACGCCCGTCGCTGAGGGCTGGTAGAGAGCCTGGTTCAGTTGCGCCGTCAACTTCTCGTCATACGTAAACAGCGATAGCGGCTGTCCAAATCGCGCCGCGGCCTGCGTCTGCACCATGTCCAGCGGCTTGCCCAGGCTGTCGAAATAGTGCTTCAGTATCCACTGCTTCACCTGCGCGCCGCGATTGGTAAACACGATGCGGAAGTTCGCATTCTCGATCGTGGTTTCGGTCTCGGCTACCGCTGTCACAGCCGGTCCGCCCGTTGCGCCTTGCACAGTAGAAGCCACGCCCTGCTGCGCATTCATCGCCATAGGCGAACTCTGCGGTGCCTGCTGCGCCTGCGTTACCGCCGTCGGAGTCGTAGGCTTCGGTTTGCCAAAATATTGAAAGCCGAAGAAGACTGCAATCGCCAGAAAGCCGAGCACCATCAGCGAACGCGTATCGCCGCCGCTGTTGCTGCCACCACCGCCACCCGGCGTTTGAACATTAGGATTTTGAAATTCGGGCAAAGGAAACGTCCTGTCGTGAAGCGGGCGGCACTTGTGTGGCCCGCCGTTAGTTCTATGGTAATGGTTCGTGTTGAACTGTGCGGGAGACGCGTGCGGGTGGTACCTGGTCAAGACCGCCCCTGCTGAAAGGGTGGCAGCGCAGCAGCCTGCCCGCTGCCAGCAATGTGCCCCGAATCGGGCCATGAATCGCTATCGCCGTCGCCGCGTAGTCTGAGCACGTTGGCTGATAACGGCATCCGCCCGCGCCCAGCGAGTGAACCGCGGGTGAAAGCCAGCGGTGATAAAAAGCGAGAAGAGCTAACAAAACGCGAGTCATTATGCGCGCCTGGCTGGTGCCGCCTGCGGAGCGGATTGCCTTACACCGCGCGCCGCATCAGCCTTGGCCTGTGTAAGGATACGCACGATCTCTGCTTCTAGTTTCGTGAATTCGATTGTCAATACGATCCGCCGCGGATGCAGGATCATATCCACGCCCGCCGGCAGCAGATCCACGTGCTTGCGCAACACCTCGCGCATGCGCCGCTTGATGCGGTTGCGCTCGTGTGCCTTGCCCAGCACTTTGCCGGCCGTCAAACCCACACGCGGTCCCGGAGGTAATGCGTGCCCGTCAGGCGCAGATTGCGGTGCCAGAAACCAGCTCATCGACGCCGATTGCTTCTTGCGGCTCGCCGCATACGCGCGCTGATAGTCCGCATGCTTCGTAAGACGCGAACCCGTAAGCGATTGCGCTCGCGAGGTCGCAGGCCCAGATGCAGCAGATCCGGAAGCAACAGAGTTGGGAGGGGTGTTCATGGTAAAGCCGGAAGGAGTTCGGCCGAGCTCGCGAGGAATGGCGGAGTCCGGCCCAAAATCAAACGGCGTGGCTTAGTCGCGGAAGCCAGCGCTGACAGAAACGCGCTTGCGGCCCGCCGCACGGCGACGGTTCAGCACTGCGGCGCCGCCCTTGGTCTTCATACGCGCGCGAAATCCGTGCGTCTTTACACGGCGATGGCGGTTAGGTTGAAATGTGCGCTTGGGCATCGAAATGCGCTCCTGTTTTCTCTCGAATTCTGTGCCGCTCTCGGTTCTTTATGCGAGCCTCGTCCTGAGTTACTTCCGTTCCGCGAGCTCTAACTCAAGCAAATCTCGCTTCACGCAAATTTCCCGACAAAGACACACGATCGCCGAACCGATTTGGACGGCAAGATTCAAGTGTATCGCAGGTTGCGCCAGGAATCCAGCTTTCCGCCCTTACCTTCTCATTCTGAAACCAGCGGCAACCCCGACACCGCCCTTCGTCTCCAAGACAAACAGCATTGATACTCTTGGGTTATGCGGTAACTCCAGTAACCGGAGTGGCATGAGTTTCACCATGGATGGTGCAAGGAGTTGAATGTGCCGAATGTTGTGTGAAAGAGGCATTGCAACGACCCCTAAATGTGCTACCATCGGGACCGTTCAGCAAAAGTATTTCAACGTCTCAAACGGAACGTTATTTTCCACGCCTCGAGGTCAATTCAACGAGGCAGATTCACCGGCACACTGGCGGGTTATTTCTGACATTGACGGGAAACGCAGTACCCCCGTCCATGGAGAGCCGTTGCCAAAAATCACACGGATAAACGCGCCGGCGACAGACAACTAAGGACTTGTTCGATGGCATTTGCAACTACGCCGGCAACGGCTCTCAATCCATGGCTCTTGATTCTGGCCGCCCTTGAAAAAAAGGTCATCCGCCAGTCTTTCGAGACTTGGTTTAAGCCCACGCGTTATAGCCACGCCCTGGGTCGTACGCTCTATGTTCGAGTACCCTCGCCGGAATTCCAGCACATCGGTGACAAGTATGGAGATTTGATTCAGGAGGCCATTGACCTCCAGTCCCTCGAGTTCGACGACGTGTGTTTCGTCACCGCCGAAGACGACCCGTCCGTTCCCCCGCAGCGCAAAGATGGAGGCTTCGGTCCCGTCGCTGCGCATGCTCCGTCTGCTCCCACGTCTGCCTCGCGCACCCCCGTGCAGCAGACCATCGACTGGTCGACCGCCGCCCAACTCAACTCGCGCTACACCTTCGACAACTTCGTCATCGGCAACGGCAACCAGTTCGCTCGTGCTGCAGCTCTGGCCGTCGCTGAGCGTCCCTCGCGTGCCTACAACCCGCTCTTCCTCTACGGTGGAGTCGGCATGGGCAAGACCCACCTCATGCATGCCATCGGCCACGAGGTGAAGCGCCGTCAGCCCACGTCCAGCATCTGCTACGTTTCCGCGGAAAAATTCACCAACGAGATGATCACCTCGCTGCGCAACGACCGCATGACCAGCTTCCGCGATCGCTTCCGCTCCGTTGACGTACTCCTCATCGACGACATTCAGTTCATCGCTCAAAAAGAGCGCACGCAAGAAGAGTTCTTCCATACCTTCAACGCCCTCCACGAGAGCATGAAGCAGATCGTCATCGCCTCTGACCGGCCGCCCAAAGAACTCGCCGAAATCGAAGATCGCCTCCGTTCGCGTTTCGAGTGGGGACTCATCGCCGACATTCAGCCGCCCGATCTCGAAACCAAGGTCGCCATCCTCCAAAAGAAAGCGGAGAGCGAACAGGTCATCTTGCCTATCGATGTGGCCCTCTTCATCGCCTCCAACGTCCGCACCAACGTGCGTGAACTTGAGGGCGCCATGACCCGCCTCATCGCCTGGTGCCAGATGAACAAGATGGAGATCACTCTGGCCACAACCCAGCAGTGCCTCAAGCAATTCATCGACATGCAGGTTCGCAAGATCACCATCGAGGCTATTCAGCGCGCCGTCGCCGAGCAGTTCGGCATGCGCGTCAGCGATCTCAAACAGAAAAACAACTCCCGCAACGTCGTCGTGCCCCGCCAGATCGCCATGTATCTTGCCAAGCAGATGACCGAAGCCAGCCTGCCTGAAATCGGCCGCCAGTTCGGCAACAAGCACCACACCACGGTCATGCACTCGATCGGAAAAATCGACGATCAGCGCCGCGCCGACAAAGATCTCCACCGTACCTTGAATAAGTTGCAGGAACTCCTCAACGGCTAACTCATAGCTTCACTAAGTTAGTCATCCAGCTACAACAAAGGCCGCGCCCCGCGCGGCCTTCGTCGTTTTCTCGATCTTCCAGCCAGCGTCCCGCTCCTGAAGTCCACTCACAAAAAAGTCGGCTGTCATTCTGAACGAACGGGGCCCCGAACGCTTTTCAGTTCGGGGGTGGTGAGCGAAGAATCTGCTTTTGTCCTTTCGCAAATTCTATAAAAAACTTCAACAAAACGAGATCAATTCCATCTCGCTAATCATTTGAACTCGGTCAAGCTCAATGCATTCCCATCCGGGTCCTTGAACCACGCCACCCGCGCCCCATTCGGCGAAGTCCATATCCCTCGTGGATCGGTGTCATTCATTCCCGCAAACCGCAGAAACTCGACTCCCGACGCTGTCAACTTGTCGATTGTTGCCTCAATATCGCCCACATCCCAACCCAGCACAGTAAAGACTTGCGGCGTCAGCTCGCGAACGCTCGTCACCCGCAGCATCGTCCCATTCGCATCGAACACCAGCGCAAACGGCGCCTGGTCTTCCACCAGCCTCAGTCCCAGCACGCCTTCATAAAACGCC